>OCZT010004367.1_pt1 | contig 14256 bp, 16 predicted proteins | sample 1539031 | NCBI WGS metagenome assembly OCZT01 (sample SAMEA3539308, study PRJEB22396) | soil metagenome | biome: tundra; feature: field; material: soil | place: USA | collected 2010-05 | depth 0.15 m
CACTACGGAGGGGATGGCAATGCGAAATCTAAGTAAATGGGTTATGCTCTCGCTGATGTTGGCTCCTGGATTGGCGGCACAAACAAAGGAAAGCCTGCTAATCGGTCCAGGAGATCTATTGCATGTGCAGGTGTTTGACACGCCGGAGTTGGAGGCGCACGCGCGCGTCACGGATGCAGGTGAGCTTCCCTTGCTGCTTGTAGGCAACGTTAGAGTAGTGAGCATGACGCCAGCACAAGCAGCCAAAGCCATCGAAGAGGCGCTCTTGCGGGGGCACATTCTCTTAAGCCCACAGGTGGCTGTGAATGTCGATGTGTATGCGACGCAATACGTTTCTATCCTCGGCGAGGTCCACACTCCTGGGGCGTACGCTATCAATACACCGCGTTCAATCTTAGACGTGCTGACGCTTGCCGGCGGCTTGACCGATCTGGCGGATCGAAAGGTGTTGATCGAACGGCATGGAACATCGGAAAAAGTGCCGTTCTTTCTCTCAAATGCTCCGGATGTGGCCATGGATACCTCCGTGACGGTGAACCCGGGTGATACGCTTTTCGTGCCTAAGGCAGGAATCGTGTATGTGCTTGGCGATGTGGGACGTCCGGGCGGGTATACCATGACCAACAACGAAGGCACAATGAGCGCCTTGGAACTGGTGGCGCGGGCCGGAGCGACAAATCACACGGCTGTGCCATCCCATGCAATACTGATCCGCAAATCCGGCAGCGGCTATAATGAGACGGCGTTATCCCTGAGCGATATGCAAAAGGGCAAACGCCCTGACTTGCCACTGCAGGCCAAGGACATTATCTACGTCCCATTCAGTTATATGAGAAACTTTGTGGTGCAGGGCAGCGGCATCGCAGCTTCCGCTGCCTCCGCGGCTGTATACCGGTTCTAGGGGCAGCTGAAAAGGTCAATCCATATGACGATAGGACTGCTCTCTGCATAACGATTCCTCGGCACGAGAATACAGCCTTCGAGAGAGGCCGAGTTGTTGAGTGTGATTGAATCGACCATCGACTCGAACGCCGACAACTGACAACTGTATCATTGGCAACCAGAACTTGCAGAGCCTCTTTTTGCTCCACTGCGCTGCGGAGATGCGGCAGTTTCAAGACGACAATCGATACACGCACGTCGATGGGATGTCGATCACCTTCCTGACTCGAATGCTGGGATTCCTTTGCATCGCTCACCTAGAACCATTTACCTGGATTGGTTCGAAGATTTCCTCCGCATGGCAGAGGATAGATCGTGGCGCATTTACTTTCTGGGCGGGCGGCCGGATGTGGCTGCCGGCATTATCGCCCGTTTCAGTTCCGATTACCCGCGGCTTGAGATCAGCAGTCATCATGGCTCCGTGCGGGTCGCTGCGCACCGTTGCGTCCGACCGCCCGCTTAACCGTCGACGCCACCCTATTCAAGCCGTGGGAAATTGCCCGCAGCTTGAACCCCATCTCCAACTGTGCCCGGGTATACACCCGCTCGGCCAAATTCAACAGCCCACACCGTTCGCTCATGCAACATCATTCCAAAATGAAATATCGTCCGTTGACGTTGATTGCAGCCTATGTTGAAAAGTGACGAAGCGTCTTTGCCTCTGGTGAGCGCCGTGATTCCAACCCGCAATCGTCCAGAGTTGGTCTGCCGTGCTGTGCAAAGCGCCCTGAGCCAGACCTATTCCAACCTTGAAGTTGTTGTCGTGGTCGATGGCCCCGATCCATCGACTGTCAAGGCGCTCGAGCAACTCAACGCGCCGCGTCTGCGCGTCGTTGCGCTCAAGGACAATGTCGGCGGCAGCGAGGCGCGCAACATCGGCGCACGCGAAGCGAAGGGTGAGTGGATTGCACTTTTGGATGATGACGATGAATGGCTCCCAGAAAAGCTACACAAGCAGATAGCAGTTGCCAATACGCTTAAAGACAAGGTTGCCTTTCTGGCGTGTAAGTTCGTTGAGCGCTCCGCGAACGAAACACGAATATACCCCTCACGAATGCCTGACCGCAATGAGCCGATTGAAGAATATCTATTCTGTCCCAAAGGATATCCTGGCGGAGCACCTTTTGTGCAAACTTCAACGCTTTTGATTCCTCGTGAACTCATGATGCGAATACCATTTGTTACAGGGCTTAAGCGCGGTCAGGAACTTGTTTGGATGTTCAGAGCGTGTACTTATGGATATGCAGGGTATCATATTATCCCCGAGGTGCTTTCGATTTTCAATGCAGAGGGTTACACGGATAATTGGCGGGTGAGCTCTAAACCAAACTGGCGTAGCTATTACGAATGGGTTCAAGAGAATAGGATGTGCTTTTCGCCGAAGGCCTATTCATTTTGCATCGCTACATCGGTTCTGCCAGACGTTATGAGGTGCAAAGAGCCGCTTTCAGTCAAGATAAAGTTGTTGCGGGATTGCATCCGAGATGGCTCACCAACGCCGAAATGTCTTATGCTGGTTCTCTTGAGGCTATGTGTTCCAATCCAGCTACTGCGACGGCTGAAAAACTCTTTATCGGTGGCAACGAAGCAACATCGGCGTTGACTATGTAACACACCCAGCCTGTACTTATGGCGGAACGTCTTTGCGACTCATTGAATAATTGTAACTGTTTCCTCGCGCTAAAAGAGAGCGTAATATCCTCTCCTGTGAAGTGCAATTGTCGGCTCTGTTGACATCCTCGATACGTATGTGGGAAAGGTGGCAGGAATCGGGTTAAGCTGAGGTTGCTCTTGCGTCTTCGCAGTCACAATGGCTGAGGTTGGATGGTGCGATTTGCCCGGCTGGCTGTCTAAGTCAGCAAGGCTGTTTTTCCCGCGCAGCGCACGAAGTTCAGCAAGCGGCAGGTCGCGCAGCCGCAACGGCTGTCCGTGCCTTGCCAGATGCGTTATGAGGACTGGACCTTCAGCAAGACGGAGGTGCCTCTAAGCGAGCATACGGAGTTGCGCTCCGCTCTCGAATTGCACTCCATTCCTGACGACACCACGCCGTATCGTTTTCTGGCTGGGCTTGATCCGGCCGATGTGGCGCGGGCAATGAACGAGATCGTGCGACGCATGCCGGGAGGTGGCGAAGTCTTGCCACCATAGTCGTCGATGCAACCGGGCTGGCGCAGGCCGCTGTGAGCAGCTATTTCATTCGCCGTGTAGAGAACTTCGGCCAGAAGGTACGCACCTGGAAACACTCGCCGAAGTGGCTCGCTGTAGTTCATCTGGAGCGGCAGATCATCCTGTTCCAATCGACTCGTCAGGCCCCATGGAACGACTGCGCCACGCTGCCTGTTTTGGTTGGCCAAAGCGCATCAACATACTCCCATCGGCCGCGTGCTGGCCCACGCCGAGTTCGATTCCGAACGCAGCCACACCTTCTGCCGCCAGCGACTCCAGGCCGATAGCGTAATCCCGGCCAAGCGCCGCTCCAATTGCAGGGCATCCGGTGTGCGCCTGCAGATGCGGGAGAACTTCCCAACAGAACAGTATTGAAAAATGCTCCTTGATCGAAAGTGCTCTCTCGGCCGTGAAACACAAACTCTCTTGCCGTGCGCCTGACAGAACCATCCACACCCAATCCCGCCAGGCGCTCCTGCTCGCACTGGCCTTCAACCTATATCGCCTCTGACTGCCCGCTCACTGGTCGCCATAAGTGAGGATGTCAACAGAGCCATACTGGTTCTAGTACAATCACGCGGAATATGCACAAAATGGAGCCACGGGCATGTATTGTGCGTTGAATAACTCGAAGGGGCCACTGACTGTTGGTCTCGCTGTTACATGGGTGCTAATGATTCCGCTTATGTTCTTTGCGCTGGGAGGGGCAGTGCGGTTCGATACGTATAATACTGTTCGGCCTGACGTTAGTACGTTGCTAATGAATGTTCCAACCACTTCTGTAGATGCAGATATTCGGAACCGTGCTATTCATATCACGGCCTTCGTAATTTGTTGTCTGCTGTTTTGCACGCAATTAAGAAAGAGTATTTCAACCGCATGGCGAAACCGTGTATTTGTTGCGTTATTCCTTTTGGCAGTTGTTTCGTCAGCGTGGTCACAAGACCCTGGACTGTCACTCAAATTTGGAATAATCGTCGCAATAAACATGTTGTTTGTATTTTATCTGACAGTTCGCTTTGTGCCATTTCAGCAAATGCAGCTATTTCTGATTCTTAGCTGGATTCTTGCAGTGTCCAGCATTGGTGCTGCATTGCTTTTTCCTCAGTATGGAGTAGATCATCGAGTCGATATTGGGGCGTGGATGGGAATCTATAGTCAGAAGAATGGGTGCGCTATGGTGGGGGCCTTCTTGCTTCCAGGCGCATTCTATATGAGGTCCTCAGGTACATTGGGTCGATCTGCACGACTCGCCTATATTCCTCTCGCACTATTTCTCATCCTCATGTCCCGTTCGCGCACGGGATGGATAGTTACGGTATGCCTTCTAGCATTTATGATCGTTATGGGCCTTATTAGAAGGTATAGCGGGAAAGATCGAATTGCCGTCCTTGCCGCAATTGCAACTGTGAGTATATTGCTTGGCAGCGTATTCGCTTTATACTACAAGGCTATAACGTTGTTAATTGGGAAGGATCCTACCCTTACTGGGAGAACGGACCTATGGAAGAGTGTAGTTATATCAGGAATGAAGCATCCATTCCTTGGTTTTGGGTACGATGCGTTTTGGAGCGTCATGCAGGGCGAAGTTGCCAATATTGCATTTGCCATGCACTGGGCGCCAATGTATGCTCATAATGGATTCTTGGATGTGTGGTTGACTTTAGGTGCCCTTGGCCTAGCGATGGTTGTCTATTCTATGCTGCGCGCGCTCCGAGATGCATTCATATGCCTTAGTCGCGAGTGGACCCCTTTCGTGGGATGGTACCTTTGTATAATCGTGCTAACTATCCTTTACAATCTTTCGGAAGGAACACTTATGCGTCCCAACAACCTTGGATGGGTAATGTACGTGATGGCGTGTGTAGGGCTGAACAATGAGAAGAGGCGTGTTCGCGGATTGAGAATTCAATGAACCTGATCCAGCGCGAAATCGGCAAGTTGAGATCTGGTGTTCTGGTACTACTGTGTTATAAAGCTGATATCTTAACGTTCATTTTGCTGGCGCTGGCGGCTGTGAGGCGGTACGTTAAGGGCCATGAGCCGTCACCGAACGGATTGCTCTCGCCAGCCGGAGCGTCTGCAAGCCGATCTGGACGGTTTGACCCAGGCAGCTGGGCATGCGGATCGCGTTGCACCGATCGAGAACTACACCAAAGGCCTCATGCTACCGATCGAGCGTAAGAGTGTCGAGCCGATGGCAGCGCGCCTGGCTCCCGGCAACGTGCGGCAGATGCACCAGTCACTGCATCACTTTCGTGGCCGATGCGGCTTGGAGCGACGGCGCGCTTCTGAAGCAAGTACGCCGTCAGGTATTGCCGGCGATGACTGAGAAGCATGCGCTGGCGGCCTGGATCGTGGATGACACAGGGTTTTCTAAAAAGGGCACTCATTTAGTTGGATTCACGCACCAGTATTGCGGTCATTTGGGTAAACAGGGGAGCTGCCGAGTGGCCGTGAGCGCATCGCTGGCCACCGAACGGGCCAGTATTCCCGCAGCCTATCAGCTCTATCTTCCTGAGATATGGGCGAACGATCCGCAGCGGCGCACGCAAGCAGGCGTGCCCGAAGAAATTCGTCTCTAAACCGGGCCGGACATTGTGCTCGGACATGTCCGTTCGCTGGGGAACGAGGACGTGCCGCGCGGCGTGGTGCTGGCCGACGCCGCCTATGGCAACGATAACGGCTTCCGCGAGGGGTTGGAATCGCTGCGACTTTTCTACGCGCTCGGCACCCAGTCTTCGACCTCGATCTGCCCCCCGGGCACCGTGCCCCTTCTGCCCCAACTTCAGGGCAAAATGGGCCGTCCGCCACGGCTGCTGCGGAGGGACAAACACCATCTGCCGCTTTCGGCCAAAGAACTTGCCTTGTGCCTGAGCACAGCCGACCTGCATCGGGTGAGCTTGCGTGGAGGAAGGGAACTCATTGAAAAACACAAAGAGTATCTTGTTGTTGCCGATCTGCGGTCTGGGTGATGCCGTATGCTATATGCCGTTTTTGCATGCGCTTAGGGGAAAATTCCCCGATGCAGAAATAGTAGTCATCGTCGCAACGGATTCCGCCAAAGCGATCATCGCGGGAAGTTCACTCGACATTGAGGTCGTGGTATTTAATCGCCGCCAGCAGCGCGGATGGATGGGGCTTCTGCGCCTGCTGAGCGCGCTTCGACGGCGCAGATTTGAGGTAGTGATCTCGGGGGCACACCCAAACTCGCTCCGAGTGCCTTTGCTCGTCTACTTATGCGGCAGGAAAACTAGAATTGGGGCGAATTCAGAGCGACTCAGCTTTCTGTTCAGTCGCATCGTTAACGTTCGAACTAATGCCCATGCTTTTGAGCGGTATCGACAACTTCTGACAGCAGTCGGGATACAGATGTCATTCGAGGAGTATTTTCCAACGCTCGAGCCTCCCTGTGAAGCCAGAGATTCCGCAGTGCAGCTTTGGACGGAAGCAGGGTTGGATCAGGCCGAGTGCGTGGTTGGGATGGCGTCCGGAGCCGATCTGAACCTACGGGGGCGGTGGGTGCCTTCCCTGAAGCGCTGGAAGATAGAGAGGTATGCCGAAGTCGCGGCGTGGGCCGCAAAGGAAGTCCGCGCTCGGGTCGTGATGTTTGGAGCGCCGGAAGAAGCACCCTTGGCCACAGCAATCGCTGCGACCGCAGGTGTGCCAATTGTGAACCTGTGTGGCAAGACCGGTATACCAGAGACCCAGTGGTTGCTACGAAAATGCACAGCTTTCGTTTGCAATGATACAGGCACCATGCACATGGCTGCAGCTCTAGGAACGCCAGTTGTCGCATTATTCGGACCAACAAGTCATGAGTCCTTTGGGCCTCTTGGGGATCTAAACCGCACGCTGCAGGGACAGGCTTTTTGCTCGCCTTGCTTTCCTTATCCTACTTGCGACCTAAGAGGCTGTCTGGCGATGGAAAACATCTCGTCTCTACAAGTGATTGAGTGCCTCTCCAGCATTCTGGCCGCACGGAAAGGCGCTGCCCTATTGCCGGTTTCATCTTTGGAAGTTAACGGCGTGAGCGTCGCTACGCAGCAGATCTAATCATGCGTAACAAAATGAACATTCTAGGGATCAACATGGATTGTCTGTCGAACAAAGATGTGCATCAGATTCAATGGCTAGATGTCCGACAAGAACTCCAGGTCGCATTCTTTCACTTTGGTCAACGTGAATTGCAGTGTCTCCGCTCTGTTGATAAGAGAGGGCCAACACATGGACGCACATGAAGTAACGGTTGTACAGCATGATAATGGGCAGTACCCTGAACACCCTCCGTTCCATCCGGCGGTTGAGTATCCGGAAACACCAGTGAGGATCGCAGCGTCGGAGCAAAATTCGACATACGATTGTGTTCGCGAACTATTTCAGATGTCCGGATACGATGCTCCAGCATTCGGCACTCCGCAGTGGAACCCGCTCGCTTGGTTGATTCACCCCGGTGACACTGTGTTCCTTAAGCCGAATATGATTGCTCACAAGCACGCGCATAGTGATGACTGGGATTACGTTATCACTCATGGCTCCGTTGTGCGTGCAGTGGTCGATTACACGTATTTGGCTCTCCAGGGTAACGGCCGTGTGATTATTGGAGATGGTCCACAGTGCGATTCCAGGTTCGATCTGGTTGTTTCCGAGATGGGATTGCGAGCGATCCAGGAACTTTACTGGGAGAAGAAAGGATTTGAGATCGAGATAATCGATCTGCGTGACGAATTCTGGGTGGAGCGCGACGGGATTTATCTGGAAACGGTTCGTCTTCCGGGTGACCCTCGAGGCAGCTTTTCGGTGGATCTCGCTGGCGACAGCATGTTTGCGGAGTTAGATGGGCAGGGGAAACTCTACTACGGGGCGTTCTACAACGTGGAAGAGACCAACGCCCACCACCACGATGGCAGGCACGAGTATGCTATTTCGAGGACGCCGGTAGCCGCCGATGTGTTCATCAACCTGCCGAAGCTGAAGACACACAAAAAGTGCGGCATCACCGTAAATCTGAAGAGTCTGGTGGGGATCAACGCCAATAAGAACTGGTTGCCACACTATGCGTTTGGTGCGCCGTCCGCGGGCGGTGATCAGTTTGCGGATGAGAGCGCGAAGGGGCGACTGGAAAATTCCATTGTGCTGGCCGCAAAGAGGCGGTTGTTAAAGCAAAACCCCGTATTTAAGCAGCTTGCGCGAAAGTTGAAAAGGGTTGGCTATAAGATTTTTGGGAACAATGAACAGGTTGTCCGGTCGGGGAACTGGCATGGCAATGACACTGTGTGGCGGATGTGCCTGGATCTGAACCGCATTCTGATGTATGCGAGCCCAAATGGCACCATGCGGGATACGGCAAAGCGGTATTTTTCGATTGTTGATGGTATTTACGCGATGGAGGGAAACGGGCCAGTCGCCGGCACATTAAAGCGAGCGGGACTCGTCGTGGGCGGCAGCAATCCGGTGGCTGTGGATGCCGTTTGCTCTAAACTGATGGGTTTCGATTTTCGCAAACTTCCGCTTGTGCAGCGTGCATTTGAGCGGCATGCATATCCGCTGGCAGACTTCGCTCCAGAAGACGTGCGTGTGCGGAGTAACGTCAAGAGTTGGAATCGGCCCTTATGTAATCTGGAGATCTCCAGCGCTTTTGCATTTAAGCCTCATTTTGGTTGGACCGACCACGTGGAACTCCGCTCATGAACTACGGTTCTAGAGCCTGTTATTAACTTTGTGCCCATAAATCCAATGGAATCAGCGCGGCTTTCGCAAAGTGACTAAGATTCAAAGGGAAACCGTAGATCGGTTCCGTGCGAGATCTCGCGAACAGTGGGTCTTACGCGGGTTTTGAGCATTTGGGCACGACGTGCCGCTCCTCGAAGTTAATAACAGGCTCCAGGAGACGCCATATGATTTCAATGAACCGCCTTAGAACTGCTTATGTTCATGCTCCGCCATCTGTGCGTCGCGCTCTTTCTCCATTGTTATCGGCAATTCCGGTGCGCTACCGCTTTGGCCGCACCTATGTCGCTTACCGCGACTATATCGAGCGTTCAAGGCGTGATATGGATTTCGTCGCTAAGTGGCAACGTGACCGGTTACGAACGCTCGCCCAAGCAGCCGTCCTCAGAGCTGAGCACTACCGACGGGTTGCTGGGGCTGCTGGCCTCGACTTGTCCGCTGTGGATGCCTTTAGCATGTCAGACCTCGCGCGATTTCCTATTCTCACAAAAGAAGAGTTGCGCGGTCGCGCTCACGAGTTTGTAACGTGTCCGCCTGAGCTGCTTGACGAGGTTTCGACAAGTGGATCTTCCGGTACCCCCCTCAGCTTTTATCTCGACAAGGATCGCAGCGCAAGGGAATGGGCGTTCCTTCAGGACGCGTGGTCGAAAATCGGATTTAAGCCCAGCTGTGTCCGTGCAGTGTTTCGGGGGATACATCTGGAGAATGTTGACTGGACACCGTGGGAGTTTGAACCGGCGCTGGGTGAATTGCGGTTATCGCCGTTCCATCTCACAGACACATGGATGAAGACATATTGTTCGCTAATTCTCCGCTACGGCGCTACCTATCTGCATGGCTACCCATCGGCGATTTCTATCTTCTCGAATTATGTGTTGAGAATGGGCAGGAAGGATGTGGCAGATCGTATATGTGGTGTTATTGCCGCATCCGAGACGTTGTTCGTTCATCAAAGAGAGCGCATTGCCGAGGCCTTTCCAAAGGCAAGAATAACTTCTTTTTATGGCATGAGCGAAAAGGTTCTTTTTGGCTCAGAATTAGTCGATGAAGCGGGTACCTTTGAAATGGAGCCTCTCTATGGCATCGCTGAGCTAGTAGACGATAGCGGGCGTACGATCATTAATCCGGGGGAGAGAGGACGAATCCTAGGAACCGGGTTGTTATTTGGGAGCATGCCTCTCATCCGATATGATACCGGCGATCTGGCGATCTTGGTCGAAGCCGCTTCGGAGAAGAATTTGTTCCGAGTTAAAGTGAAAGGTATCGCGTCGCGCTGGGGGCAGGAGTTTCTGGTCGGAGGCGATGGGCAGCTGATCTCCATGACAGCAATCAATATTCATTCCCCAGCCTACGGCAAGATGTCCGCCTTCCAGTTCCATCAGACGGAACCGGGTAAGGTTACCCTGAAAGTAGTTCCCGCTCAAGGCTGCGGGGAGAGCGACATTGTGCCTTTCATCAATGAACTATCTGCAAAAGTTGGTGCTTCGCTAATCTTCGATTTCGAGATCGTTGAGCAGATTGCCCACAACCCGCGGGGCAAGTCGAGATTCATCGACCAACATCTCGATTTGAAGGAATGGCAGTAGCCTGGATACGATAATACCGTCAAGGATGCTCTTGCTTTGCTTTAACAAGCTATCGCCTGTAGCCGTCAGCAAACCTGACTGCTCGATGATTCCATAGGCGACCAAAGGAAGATCCCGATTGAAAGGAAACTCCATAGTACCGGAACCATCCGGAGTACGGCGCATGCTGGCAAGCCCGTGAAATATCGCAGTTACCGGTGCTGCGAAAAGAGCAGGTACGCAGCCACGTGAGCGAGTTCTACAGCGACCGGCGCTCAGCTATGCCCCACCGTTGGCAACACACCAGCGGAACGACCGGCAAGTCGCTGATCTCTCCTGTTGCGCTACCCTGCTTCCAGCGCGAGTACGCGTTTCGGGCGATTCACTATAGCTGGGCGGGTGTGAACATCCTGAAACGCGAACCAGCGGCATTTTGCGCGGGACACCCGGTCGCACACTATGATCGCACCGAGCCGCCGTTCTGGGCTTACGATTACGCCAACAATATACTTTACCTCTCCTCCTATCACCTTGCTCAGGCGAATCTGCAGGCATACTGCAAAGAGCTCGACCGGCTTGCGCCGATCATGTTGAGTGGTTATCCATCGTCGGTATATGTGCTGGCGCTTGCCTATCGTCGCTATGGTGAAGGGCGGATAAAGCTCCGCGGTGTGTTCACGACTTCCGAGACGGTGTTTCCGCACCAGCGCGCGCTAATTGAGAAGGTGTTCGGCTGCAAGGTGTTCGATGCCTACGGTAACTCCGAAATGTGCGCCCATGCCATGCAATGCGAGCGTGGGGAATACCACCTTAAACTGGAGCATAGCTTGGTGGAAGTGCTCGGGGGGGACGATCAGCCAGTGCAGCTTGGCGAGACTGGGCGCGTGGTTACGACGGCATTTGGCAACCCGGCGTTTCCTCTTGTACATTATGAGATCGGAGATCTGGCAACAGTTTCGGTCAACCAGAAGTCCCTTTGCGACCGGAGCGGCCTAATTCTCGATGGAGTGCTCGGACGAGTGGAAGACTACGTCGTGACTGCCGACCTGCGACTGGTCGGCCGGCTCGACCACATTTTCAAGGATAACCGTGCGGTCGTTGAAGCTCAAATCGTGCAGGAAAAAGTTGGCGAAGTGGTCTTGCGCATCGTCCGGTCAAATGGATACCTCGTGCGCGATGAACAAGATATCCTGCGCGAAGCCCGTTTGCGCCTTGGCACCGACACACGGGTGCGGTTCGAATACGTCAATGCGATTCCCCGCACAAGCAACGGCAAAGTCCGATTCATTGTCTCTACTATTGACCAGGAGCTAATTCTCCGCCAACTGGCCGAGTGACCGTGTTGACTCCACGTTCGAGAGATGCCCTGCGGTTTAGCAAGAGGAGTCAGACCGAAACGGGGCGGCACCTGTGCGAAATCCGAATCAGTACGTATCACCGACCAGCAAGAATCGTTTGCATAGCAATTCAGGATCTGTCTTTGAGAAAGGAACTTCTGTGCAGTCGTAAGCCCGCTATGCACAGTGCCTGAGCATGAACTGGTACCTATCACGATTGGCTTCAATGGGGTCCTCGGAAATCCTGTGGCGCAGCCGTCTCGCTGCGATGTTGCCGCTCGATTGGACACGGTTTAAGACACGTTCGGTCGTACCTGTGCCACGCTGGACCCCATTTACGGCCACGGCCTATCCGGTTCGGCTCCATGATTATGGGTACGCGATGGAACGTATCCAAATCTTCGATCTCGAATTTCCGGTGGGATTTGATTTCGACTGGCACCACGACTACCGCAACAACAAGCAAGTGGAACGGCGGTTTTCGGGTCGGCTCGACATTCGCAATACCGAAGTAGTTGGCGACATTAAGTACATTTGGGAAGTGAATCGCCATCAATACCTGTCTGCGCTGGCCTATGCTCAAAATGGAGGGCAGTATACAGATACCCTAGCGCGGGCAGTTCGATCCTGGCTTCGCGACAATCCCTACTTGAGCGGCGTCAACTGGACCAGCAGCCTTGAACTGGCTCTTCGGATAATCTCATGGGCGCTTCTGTATCCGCGAATTGCTACCGACGTAAACTGCGACAGCGCTTTTCGGGATCGCTGGCTAGCATCGATCTACCTGCACTTGTCCCGCATTGCCAGAAGGTTAAGCCTATACTCATCCGCCAACAACCACTTAATAGGAGAATTGGTAGGGCTCTATGTCGGTGCCTCGTGCTTCCCGTTCTGGGGTGCGTGCGCCGGCTGGCGGGACTTCGCCCACCGGTCCCTGGAACGCGAAATCCTGTTACAGGTGTCGGACGACGGAGTAAATCGGGAACAGGCTATGTCGTACCACCTGTTTACCCTGGAGCTCTTACTGCTTGCCTTTGTGGTTGGCCGGAATTGCGGGCGGCCCTTCAGCGATGCCTACGCAGGGCGCCTACGCGCCATGCTGGACTTTCTTCATGCGGTCGCCACGCCCGCTGGAGATCTCCCCTGGTATGGCGACTCCGATGATGCTCGGGGATTCGTATTCGCGCAAGACGAAAGCGCGCTGGAAGTTACCACACAATTGGGAGGGCTCTTGTTTGATGAACCCGCTTGGTTGCGTTTTCGCGTCAGGCCGACCGCTGCCACCCAAGCACTCGTTCCCGACCTTCTCGGCGCACTCAGCAATTCTGCGGCAAGCTCCGGGCCGCCGCGCGAGTTGTTCACGGACGGCGGCCTTGCTTGCGTTCGCACCAATGATGACATGATTCGTCTGCTTATGGATTTTGGGCCTCTTGGGTATACGAGTATTGCTGCACATGGCCATGCCGACGCTCTGTCCATCTGGCTGGCAATTGGGGACGAGTACTTTGTGATTGATGCGGGTACCTACGCTTATCATTCACACTCAGAATGGCGCAATTACTTCCGCAGCACCGCCGCTCACAATACAGCTCGCGTGGATGACTGCGACCAATCGCAAATTGCAGGACGGTTCCTCTGGAGTACCAAGGCTAAGCCGCGCTTGGTGCAGTTTCAAGAGTCGATAGGCCACGTCGTGATCGAAGCCGAGCATGACGGCTATACACGTCTCGATGACCCGGTTGTGCATCGTCGTACTGTGGATTTCGATCGTGCTACCGGAAGCTTCAGCCTTGCGGACTCATTCCGTTGTGCCCATCGGCATACGATCGAACTATTTTTTCACCTGCACGAGGACGCTACCGTGACTCATGTTGCGGGTGGAACGGCGGAAATCCTCTGGCATGGATCCCGAATTGTCTTTTCCTCGCCAGATACCTTGCTCCCTTGGGACGTGATCTGCGGATTTGAGGCTCCTAAGGTAGGCTGGCGCTCTCGTGCGTTTAACCGAAAACAGCCCATCACTACGCTGCGCCTGCGCGCGGAAATCAATGGGAATACCGTCATTGTTACTCAAGTGGATGTGCAACCATGAACATTACCGTCGTAGGTCTTGGATATGTTGGAATCGTTTCCGCAGCCTGCCTCGCGTGCAAAGGGCATCGCGTCTGGGGCGCTGATATCAACCCGGAAAAGGTCCGCATCATCAACGAAGGTCGCTCGCCCATCGTGGAAAACGGGCTGGAAGTCAAAATCGCCCAGGCCCGCGCAAGCGGCCGTTTGCTGGCCACATGCGACGCTACGGAGGCACTGCGGCACACGGAAATCTGTTTTGTCGCTGTCGCGACGCCCAGCCGGCCCAACGGCCAGATCGACCCTGCGCACCTGTTCCGGGCTTGCGAACAGATTGCTGAGGCGCTCGTAAGTCTGGATCGGCGGCAAACCGTCGTGATCCGTAGCAGCGTTCTCCCTTCCGTACTGCAAGGCTGTGACGAGATCTTCTCGATCAAGGCGCCCGG
>OCZT010004369.1_pt1 | contig 14249 bp, 12 predicted proteins | sample 1539031 | NCBI WGS metagenome assembly OCZT01 (sample SAMEA3539308, study PRJEB22396) | soil metagenome | biome: tundra; feature: field; material: soil | place: USA | collected 2010-05 | depth 0.15 m
CTCTTCCGATCTCTCTGCGCCAGCCCCGACATGAGCCGAGGATGATCGCCGGTGCCGCATTGATCTGGTGCATTTGAAGAAGAACAGCCGCTCTTATTTTGACAAGGGGCGAGCAACGCCGCTCTCCAGCGCTTGCTTAAGGATTTCTTGCATCTTGCGGAAAGCTTCGTGGCGGACGCGATCCTGTTCTTTGCCGAGTTCGATCCGCTTCCGGGCAAGCTCGCTTTGTTGCGCTTCGAGTTCGCTTTGCCGGCTCCCTAGATTTTTCTGCTGTTCGCCGGCCTTGCCTTGCAATTCACCGATATAGCCCTGAATGTCGCCTAGCTCGTTTTGGAGGCGGCCTAAGTCCTCCGGAGTTGCGGTGGATCCAAGCTCCCGGATCTCCTCCGCCACCTTCCTGAGGCGTGACTCGAACTCACTGGGTAGCTCGACACGAAACGGTCCCCGTTGGTCGCCCAACAAGACTTCTTGTTGGCGTTGAAGTGCTTGCTGCTGTCGACTGAGCGCCGACTGGTCCCTGATCAGCTCTACATCGGGCGCCACAGCCGCGGAATACGCGGCCTTCACGGTTGGCGCGTCGCGGATTAGATAAGAGTTTCCGCCGTGATTGAACAAAATGAAGCTATCGCCGAACTTCTTGCGCAGTGCGTCTTCAGGTTCACGTGCGTCACAACGATAATTCAGGATGTAGTCTGCGTGGTCGGAGGGGCTGAGGTAACTCATCAACCAGGCGTCCTCCCCAGCGACAGTCGTAATGTGGCTCAGCAACTGGGAGTGCTCGTCGTGCGCTTGCTGTGGGGGCTCAGGCACGCGCGGGTCGGCAACAGCTTGCCCTGCCGCAACTAATTTCGCAGAAGAGGGATTCACAACCAGCACCGGCCGCGTCGCCGCCGTCAACCAAACCATCGGCAAAGCGCACAACGCTACGAGAAGCAAAACGCGCCTTTTCATTGTTGCTGGAAGCGGCGAGCCGGAGGAAAGAATTCTTTCGATGCGACGCTTTGCGTGCACGCCGTGAGCCATCGAAACACCTTGCCATTTCACACGGCCTTGCCTCGTTGAAATATCGAAGAAGCTCATGAGTACCTCCGCATAGAATATCGGCTCAGCGCCGGCGCAAATGGCCGCTTGGTCGCTGGCTTGCTCGGCCAGTTCGGTAAGTCGCCGCTCCAGCCACCAGCCGAGCGGACTAAACCAGAAAAGACACCTGCAGAGCAGAGCAAGGGCCCTGGTTCGTGAGTCATTCCGCCGGACGTGTGAAACCTCGTGAGCGATCACGGCCGCAAGTTTGGCGCTCTCCCACTCACGCCAGCCGCTCGGGATAACGATCACGGGGCGCAAAACGCCGAGCGTTAACGGCACGCTCACGGATGGTGATTCCGCGAGTATGGGAGGACGCTCAAGTCCCATGGCCGTTGCTTGGCGTTCCAGCCATCGCAAGGCGCGCGGATCATCCACCCGTCGCGAATTTTGCCGCAAGCGACGGCCCAGAATAAACCCAACGACCAACTGTCCGAGCAGAACCATGAGGCCGAACACGTACACCCCAAGCGCCAGGGCCAGCGCAAGTGGTGAGAACGAGCGCCCCGGTGCGCGTCCAACCCCAGCCGCGAATAGCAGCAGTTTGGCCGCAACTCCGCCCTGCCGCTCCGATCGTGAATGTGGCTGACCGAGGGAAGCGTGCCGGGAACCTTCGCCGGTTCTGGTGGAGGAGACCCCCGCGGATCGCCCATCGCCTGCCGTGCTCAACACGCGTCCCGTACGTTCCACGCGTGAGAACTGGAGGTACCCGATGACGTTTCCGGCACTTGAGGTTGACGTGATGGGCGCGACCTGATGCGCCGGAACCTGGAGCTGTAGTGGAATTGAGGGCATCAACCACACAACCAGCGGCATGGCCAAAGCGCCGTAGAGCACACCCGTCCAGACCGCCAAGTGCAAATTGACGTGACGTACTCGCAAACCTGCCAGGACCAACGTCGCCAGGCATGCCAGGACAATCGAGCGAAGAGCCGGTTCTGCGACGAGAACCAACACGCGGGGAGCATATTGGGCGATAGCGAGCGAGGTCATGACTGGTTCTTCTTCTTTTCCGCTATCTTCTGCGCCAGGCGCTGAAGTTCGGCGCGGTCGAGAACTTCGTTTTCCACCATTCCCACCAGCAACTGCTCCACAGACCCACCGCAGAAGCGGTCAACAATATGGCTCACGGCACGTGCAGCAATATTCCGGCGCGCCTGAAGAGCCCGGTAGATGTAAGTGCGACCTTCCACCTTGTGGCTGAGGAATCCCTTTTCTTCGAGCCGCCGCAATACCGTTCGGACTGTGGAGTCTTTCATCGCGTGCCGCTGCAACAAGGCTTCCCGGCATTGCTCCGCGGTGGCCGACCCGCGACTCCAGATTTGATCCATCACAAGCTGTTCCAGCTCGCCTAAACTGTTTGGACGGGGTTTGGGTAGTTTGGTCATAGTTGCGTTAACCGCTGTAGCGTTACAATGTGTAACACACCGAAAATTGCATGTCAACAAGAAAATGAGATCGCGACCCGGGAGTAAATATCCCTGGCAGAACGTCGTGACCTAGAATGGTCGGCCCCTCGATGGGGGTGATCAAACGGAGGCGGGGAGTTCTTGAAGGACAGCTTGAGGGGCGCGCGTCTCAAACCGGCGCCAGGAATCCACGTCGGTGACGGCCAGAGGCGCGCACCAGCCATCGAGAGCCACTGCCAGCTTGTGATCGATTGCCCACTCTGCCAGCGGCTGGCGGTCAAGGGGGCCTCCGATCATCACCGTACGCGCTTCTTCCTCGCTTAAGAACTAAAACATATCCGTGTCTTCCAAGCCGCGCGTGTCCATCAGTGAATAGTAGGCGTCGTCACCGGGAACGAGGCTCAAAGCTGGTGCTGGGGAACCTGCCTTCCAGGAGTCGCGCCATTCGCGGCAGGCATGCTCAAGCCGGTCGGAGAGCTCTGGATGGGCAGCCTTGGCGCAATCGTATTTTCCCGTGAACTGGTAGGCCAAACTGCGCAGGTCAGCGGAGGACGGAAAGGCACAAGCATAACTCGGCGCCGGCTCCAGGTCAGAGATGCCGTACACGGCCGGATCATTAATATACGGGCTGAAGCGATCCAGGCTCAAAAAGTAGGTGCCGGTGGGTGGAGGCAAGTGGTGAATCAACGGGATGAGCGCCAGGGTGGAGTCGTAATCCTCAAGCTGGTCGCCAGGAAAGCCATACAGTGGATTCCATGCGACTCCCCAAACCCGTGGCCCGTGCGTAGCGCAGCAGCGCCATATTCTGCCGCGCCAACACGCCCTTCTTCATACGGCGCAACAGGGAAGAAGAAAGCGCCTCGACTCCGGGCTGGATTCGGTTTACGCCGGCGCTGCGCATCAACTGGACTTGATCGAGATTCAGGTTGGAGTTGACCTCATAGAAGATCTGCACGGGCGGCAACTCCTGCGCGAGGCGCGGAAGCACCGTGCGGAAGTAGGAATGGGGAAGAATATTGTCGATCATGCCCAGACGCCGCGTGGGGTAACGGAGAAGGAGCCGCCGGGCCCCGGCGATTATATGATCGGGAGACTTCTGGCGGAAGGCCATGGTCTCATCATTAAGGCCGCAGATGGCGAACAGAAGATTGGCGTAAAGGATTCGCACCCGCAAGCCGGCCCGCTCGGCAACCGCCTGCAGGAGATGTACACTCAGCGCGGGCCGGTAGAGATCCGCAAACGTGGGCACAATGAGTAGCGCATCGAACTCGGCGCCCAGAAGCTCAAACGCGCGACCATATCTCGCCGGAACGTCATCCATTGCAGCCATGGCTCGCGTCGGGGGCCGGATTCGTGCCTGTCCACTGCAAGACGCTCACACGAAGACATTCAGCTCACGGCTCCGCCCCGCTCCATTCAACCAACTCTGCATTTCGCAATTTCGAGCAGGCGCGGGGCAGAGGGCGTACTTCGGGAAACCGATCTACCACGCTCCTCGTCTTACACGCCCGCCGGAAAGTTGATCGAGGTCTTGTTCGGAAAGGGCGACTGTCTCTGCAACGTCGATGTTGATCTCCGTAATGGTCTTACCCGTGGCTTTGTTAACCTGAGTCTGCTGTTCCTCGGTCAGCTTGATGGTCAGTTTGCTCCCCGCCATGGCACTGCCTCCTGTTTCCAGGTTGGAAGATTTGAACGGGTAAACTCGGACAATTTGGCATGCGACAGATGCGTCTGTCAAGCGCCTGGTGGGCTCTGGTGCGGGTATCAATTGGAGTCTTCGGGGTCGCTCTCACCACTTCTCAATTCGTTTGAGGATATCGGGCTGAAGGCTCTCCTCGGCCGGAATGCAGAGGAACAAACCATCGGGTTTCATGGCGTCGATGAAGGGCTCAAGCTCGTTCAATTGCACGTCCACCACCACGCCCTTGCCGGCGGCCTGAATCTTCTTGATGACCGGCAGCCACTGAAGGATGGGGAAATCGTCGCCGATGCCCTGCACCCATTGATAGGCCTGGATTTGCGGAATGTGCAGGATGTGCTCAAGGTGGTTCAACACGCCCGAACCATCGATGTGAAAAATGTTGTGGGTGGTGTGGGCAACTTCCCTTAGCAGGGAGGGCAGGTAGAATTCGCAAAAGGCGTCGGGTGAGATCATGGCAGCAAAGTCACAACTGGGGATGTGCATTTTGCCGCGCGAAGGAATTTCCATCCAGGTGACGGAAAACTGGCCGTGCGCCTTCAGCACCTCGTCGTAATGGTCGTAGACGGGAAGAAAGTTTTCATTGGCGATGCCGAGCATTTCGTGGACCTTACCCGGGCAGTCCATGATGTCCAGGCAAAGCCGCTGCGGGTCGCGCCAGTCGGCGACGCAGTCCAGGCTGCCGTGCAGGTCGGTATAGCCCACCATGAATTTGTCGGCGCACTTCTCCAGTGCCACGCGGGTAAGCTCCTCGATGCCGCGAAAGTATTCATTGTCACGGTGGAATTTGATCCGCTTCAGGTCGTCCCAATTCTCCACAAGGTGCAGCGCCCACGAAGTAATCTCCGCGAATTCAAGTTCACAGCCGTGAAAGGCGGCGTAGACATTAGGCCCGAGATTGGGAAAGAAGACGGGAAAAGTCTCGCCATAAAACCTGCGGTTGCGGAGGGACTGAAGAAAAAAGTCCACCTGAAACTCGGCGTCAAACCACCGCGCCTTTTGGCTGGGCCACGTGCGGCCTCTATAATCGGGAATGCTGATGGAGCTGGCGTTGTGCATGGCAAACCGAACGGGTGGGCGGTCAAGCTTCTCGTGGTTGAACCAGGCTTCAGTGCGATGTAATGCTTCTTCAAAATCAGGCTTGCCTTGCAACTCCATGGGGACCTCTGTCTTGCCGGCCAATCCGCCGGCTTCGGTAGTGGGCGATGGCGCCGGAGTCGTGGCCTATCGAGAGTGGCGTCGCAACCACTCTCTCACAACTCAGACGCAGTGCGAATTCTATCCTGGATTTGGCGCGAACGGGCCGAAAGAAAAGTCGGCAGCGAGGGGGTAATTCGAGAGTGCGACTATTTGTCTTAAGTCCATTTCACCCGCGAAAATCGAGGCGCCAGCAGGCAAATCGATTTTTTGATGGGTTCCCTGCGGCAGCTTATTCCCCTTCGGCTGGAATCGGCGGGAATAAGCCGGATTACGCCGGATATTTCGCCCTAAGTGCAAACGGCCCAGGTTCGCCGAAAAGGACAAACGCGTTGTTCAAGTTCTCGACGCGCGCGCGCGACGACATTCGCTTAGTCTGTACGCTGATAGCAAAACGCGAGGTCTTGAATTAAAGGCTGTTCCGACATAACGACGGGTGCATCCAGAACGTCCTTCAGGGCAGAGGGCACGTTCTCGGCCAGCTTATCGGTCGAGATCAGAATCCCCCCCGGCCGCAGCATCGCCGATATATTGGCGCGCGCGAGCGATTGCTCAAAGGCTCCGTAGTAAAGAAACACATTCGTCCCGATCACCAGATCGTAGGCACGGTCCGCCGGCAAATTCAGCCGTTGATAGACCACGTTCACCGCGAACGGAGTGACTCGTGCCACCACCTCCGGCCTTACCTTCACCGCCCGGATCTGGGTTGAAGCCGCAGATTCAGGCACTGGGATGGGCGCAACCGGTTGCCCGATTTGATCGCCCAGCTTCTGCCAGTATTCCACGAAGTGCGCACGATACTCATCGCTCATCGGCCGGTCGGTATTCCAAGGCAGTTGCAGGGTGTACCATCGTCCCTGTGAAGCGGCTTGTCGAATGCGGGAAACATGCACATTCACGTTCTCACTGATGTCCAGCGTGTCCAATTCAACCGCATCGGCGCTGGCGATTCCAAGGCGGAACAGCGAATCCAGAACCGCGAATGGCTGAATGGTTTGGGGAGGATAAAAATCGTTGCCCGCTTCCTTGTTGGCAAAATCCAGTCCCGGACCCACAATGGCAATTCGCCGCACCCCGCCCGGCCTGAGCATTCCCTTCCCCAACAGCGAGCGGAAGGTAGCGTCTAGAATGTAGTCAGGCCAAAGATTGGTATCGAGCGAGATGCCTCGTTGCTGGAACATCTGGAAGCGCCGCTCATCTTTGGGCATAGACTTGTATTTAAGATACTCGTCACGCAGGCGAGCCAGGTTGTCGAGAAGGTACTTCCTGGTCTCCATCCGCTGCTGCGCCGTCTCCAGGGAGTGGCCGTGCTGCTCGACGAAGGTGCGCATCTCCATCAAGCCCTCGGACGGATGAGGAGACCTCCAGGCGCGGATCAAGTCGTTCGCCCGGTTTTCCGCAAATGAATTCACCAGCGAACTCTCCCCGTAGCGCGCCAGAAATTCGTCATCGATCCGGTATTCCTTGGTAAAAGTAACGCCGAAGCGCAGCAAGTTGACCAGAGTGTCTTCCTCGCCGCGAATCAGCCGGTCGCGCACCTCGCGGTCCTTGCGTTGGACCCACGCTGTCCATCGGGTGGCGTCCATCGGGCCAGGAGCCTTCAAGTCCGGCGGGAGCGCGTCCTCCACGCCCTTCAGGACCGGCTGTGCGGATTCGAGAGAGATGAACTCAGGCCGGACGGAAGATTCACCGATACATATTGATTCCAAGCCAGGCAGGAGCAATAGGGCTCCAACAAAAATAGCAAGCTTGTTTCGCATCAGTAACCTCTATCCGTTCGCTCGATGGTTGTTCCACCTTCGGCCCGTTGAGTGTGAGCTGGATCAGGGATTTCCGCAATGATCATTGGGGCGCTGCTTTGGGGCCGGAAAGCCGGATGCAGGTGGGCTCAGGCCCCTCGCCGATGATATATCGGGCGGGCAAGAATTGAAACCCGGCCACTTTGCTTTGACCGTTGCGGTGAAGGTGGGAATTTCGGCAGCGTTGCAGCAGCGCAACGAAGAGGAGCACCGACCGGGCACAAGCTTTGTTTGCGGCCGGCATGGAGGCGGGATTACAATTCATGCGCAAGCCTCTTGGGCTTGGCCCACCGCACGTTTCACTGCGGTTGCGAACGGATGCCACCATGATTCCAACTCGACTGCCGCCGAGGTTGTGCGAATTCCCCCTTCCCAAACTTGTGTGTATCATTGCCGCATTGATTTTGCTTTCCGTCGCACCCCTGAGCATGGCGCAAAATCCGGCTGTTCCCAAAACCGGCCAGCCCGTGTCTCCTCCTCGGGCGCCAAATGCCCATGCCGCAGTCACCACTCCCCAGCAAGAGACGCCCAAGTCATCGCCTGGCGACCAGGCCAAAGCCGATGCGGCGGAGCTTTCCGACCTGGCCGACCAACTTCGCGATCAACTGCATAGAACGGACATCAACATACTGCCGCTCAACATCATTCAAAAGACCGAAGCGATCGAGAAACTGGCCAAGAAGATCAGGGGAGAGGCCGATGGGCGCTAAGGCCCAATTCCTCTTGGTGGTTGTGCTGGCGGCTTTTGCGTGCCTCGCACCGCCTTACGCCCCCGCGCAGCCCCAGCAAGAACAGGAAGCCCAGGACGTCCTGCAAGCTCAAAGGGGTCACAACCCAGATCAGTCACCGAGCAACATGGATAGGCGCGCTCCCGGCGTCGACAATCCCATCGTGCTGAGTGAGAAGCAGAGAAAAAGCTTCTTGCACGCCAACCTGGCAAAATCGAGAAAGGATTCAGCGGAATTGGCGGCCCTGGCCCGGCAGCTCCGCGAGGAGCTCGACAAGCCCAACGTCAAGACTCTTTCCCCTGATGGCATGTACCGTCTGGACAAGATTGAAAAACTGGCAAGGAAAATCCGCGATGAACTGAAGGCATACTGAAGAGCGTTTGTCAGCGTAGCGTCAAAAATGTCAAAAGGCAAAGCTCAAAAAGGCAGAAGTTAAGAATACAAACGCATCAGTGAAAAGCCGGATTTGTAGCGGAACGAGCCCAAGAAGGAGCGAACGTGGCAGCGAAGCAGGGTACCAAAGAAAATCCATGGTTATTGAAGACGCCCCCGGAAACATCCGAATTTCAAGGATACAAGGATGAGGCAGGGGACCCGCCGGCACTGGTGGTTCAGGTGGGATCGACGCAACTGCGTTACCACCTGCGCTGCATTGAAGATCTGCACGCGATGCTCAAGGCGCATGGGGACTGGATGCTGCTGGGCAGCGCCGATGAACAAAAGCCTGCGGCGGACGGCACCGTGAAGTCGTGGGGCCGGTCGCCGAAAAATCCGGTCGGAGGCTGGTATGGTTTGAAGAAGGGTCTTCGCGGACGCTTCGGAATATACGTGCCGCCCGTGCTAAAGAAGCTTGGGCTGGCAGAGGTGGAGGAGAACCCGCGCAATAATCGTATGCGGGCGATTTGAATTGTTTCCAGTTTTGTAGGGGCAGGTCTCGTGATCTCTTGACACAGAAAATCTCGTGCCTGACCTCCGACGATCGGATACCACGAGGGATGCCCCTGCAAGTCGACAGTACGATTGCCACGTCGTGAAGAAAAGGGCGGTTCGCGAACCGCCCCTACAGAATCTCCGGGCGCGGCGCAGTCGCGTCCAACGGGCCTTGTACGGACTGAGCTTGCCCTGGGCATGCCAAGGCGTGCCATCCAAAAGGGGCAAGAATTTCATTTCTTGTGGAAGGTAGATCGGCGGGAGGGTTGCGGGCACGCCGTGAGGTCTCACGGCGTGCCGCAGGGTTGACAGGGTGCCTAGTCTTTCGCGGCGGTCTTTGCGACGGGCGGCCACGTGCCGCCGATCCGCATGGAGTAGAACGACCGGTAGACGAAGTACATTGAAACCGCGAAAAAGACGGCGGCCAAAGCGGACGTGAAGTTGGGACTGTGAGTGTCGGTCAACTTGACAGCCAATTGTACTGCCAGGAGGCCGAAGAGTGTGGTGAATTTGATGACCGGGTTGAGGGCCACGGAAGATGTATCCTTGAACGGATCGCCCACCGTATCTCCCACCACCGTGGCGTCATGCAACGGCGTCCCTTTCTGCTTGAACTCCACCTCAACAATCTTCTTGGCGTTGTCCCATGCAGCGCCCGCATTGGCCATAAAGATTGCCTGATAGAGTCCGAAGATGGCGATCGAGATCAGGTAGCCAATAAAGAAGAACGGCTCCAGAAATGCGAAGGCCAGGGTGGCAAAGAATACGCCGATGAAGATGTTCAGCATGCCTTTCTGCGCGTACTGAGTGCAGATGGCCACCACCTTTTTGCTGTCTGACACCGAGGCTTTTTCGGAACCTTCCAGGTGGATGTTGGCTTTGATGAATTCCACGGCGCGATAGGCCCCGGTGGAAACCGCTTGCGTGGATGCTCCAGTAAACCAATAGATCACCGCGCCGCCCGTGACCAGCCCGAGGAAAAAGGGTGCGTGCAGCAGGGATAACATTTCCTGGTTGACGGTCAGGCCATGGGTCAGCGCCATGATGATGGAGAAGATCATGGTGGTGGCGCCCACCACGGCTGTGCCGATCAGCACCGGCTTGGCCGTGGCTTTAAACGTGTTGCCCGCGCCGTCGCCTTCTTCCAGCATGTCTTTGGCGCGATCGAAATTCGGATCGAAGTTGAACTCCTTCTTGATCTCTTCCCGGATGTTGGGAACCTGCTCAATCAGGGAAAGTTCATACACCGATTGAGCGTTGTCGGTGACGGGGCCGAAAGAATCCACGGCGATCGTTACCGGTCCCATGCCCAGGAATCCGAAAGCCACCAGGCCAAAGGCAAAAACCGCCGGCGCCAGCATCAAACTGCTGAGCCCCATGGTGCTGACCAGGAAGCCGATGGACATCAGGAAGACCATGGTGAGACCCAGATAATAGGCAGAGAAGTTTCCGGCCACGAAGCCGGAAAGAATTCCCAGGGAGGCGCCACCCTCGGAAGCGGAGGTCACGACTTCGCGCACGTGCCGCGATTCCGTGGAAGTGAAGACCTTGACGAATTCGGGAATAAGCGCCCCCGCCAGCGTTCCGCAGGAGATGATGGTCGCCAGTTTCCACCACAATGAAGCGTCGCCCAGCAGGGTGGGAATCATGAGCTTCGAGGCGACATAGGTGAGGGCGATGGAAACGAACGAGGTGAGCCACACCAGCGAGGTGAGCGGAGCTTCGTAGTTGAAGCGGTCCAGTTGGCCAAAGCGCGCCTTGGCGATGGCGCCGTTAATGAAATATGCCAGGGCGCTCGCCACCAGCATGATGACGCGCATGACAAAGATCCAAACCAGCAGTTGAACCTGGACAGTGGGGTCCTTGACCGCCAGCAGGATGAAGGTGATCAACGCCACGCCCGTGACGCCGTAAGTCTCAAAGCCGTCGGCCGTAGGGCCCACGGAATCGCCGGCGTTGTCACCTGTGCAGTCGGCAATCACGCCAGGGTTGCGGGCGTCATCTTCCTTGATTTTGAAGACGATTTTCATCAGGTCGGAACCGATGTCGGCAATCTTGGTAAAGATGCCGCCGGCGATGCGGAGGGCCGCCGCTCCCAACGATTCGCCAATCGCGAACCCAATGAAGCAGGGCCCGGCATATTCGCGTGGGATGAAGAGAAGAATGATCAGCATCATCAGCAGCTCGACGCTGATCAGCATCATGCCGATGCTCATTCCGGCGCTGAGGGGAATCTGGTAAACCGGAAATGCCTTGCCGCGCAGACTGGCAAACGCCGTGCGGGAGTTGGCAAATGTGTTGACGCGAATGCCAAACCACGCCACCCCGTAACTGCCGGCAATGCCCACCAGACTGAAGAAGAGGATCACCACCACGCGGATGGCCTCATACTTCAGCAGCACACCGAAATAGAGCAGGATGATGGCGGCAATGAAAACCCAGAGCAAAAGCAGGAACTTGCCCTGCGTGAACAAATAGGTTTTGCACGTTTCCCAGATCAGTTGGGAAATCTCGCCCATGGAGCGGTGAACCGGAAGGTTCTTGAGGCCGGTATAAATGACCATTCCAAACACCAGCCCAAAGATGCAGAAGAGGATGCCGAGCAGGAGCAGCTTATGGCCATTTACACCCATAAACTGCACCGAGGACAGATCGGGGAGCTTCAGGTTGGCTTCACCCGCGGCGGACTCGTCGCCCCCGGCGGCAAATGCGGACTGCGTGGCCACTACCAAAAAGGCAGAACCGACCGCGAATACTTTGGCCAACGGGCCGCGCCGTTCCCAAACTCCAGAAAGCGATTTGCGAATAACTTCTTGAGTGAAATCAGAAAAGATTAATGTGAGCACACTAAGACACGCAATGGCAAAAACATACATTTGGTTTTCCTCCGACCGAAACTTCCTCTTCGCGCCCCCAAGGTGGGTGTGTTTGGCTTCTCCGAGATTAGATCTCCAGAAGAATTTCTTAGGAAAGCTTGAGGATGAACAAAAACTATAAGAGCGTTGCATAATACCACGCAGAAAAATTTGACGTCAAGCAAGCCAGCCGACTAAAGGCGTTGAAAATTATGGACTTCTAGTCCAGCTAGACTAAAAATCGCCCACCTCTTCCCGCGAACAAGCTGATTCCATTAGCCCGGAATGAGCGTGAGCAGATATGCGTAGCAATTCAAAGTCCGATTCCCATGAAGATTCTCTTGTTACTTTCCTCCGAAGATTCACGACTTGTCACTTTTGCCGGCGCGGGTATAATCAGCCCACTGGGATAAAGTGGCGTCGGGGATCTCGGATGAGACTATTCATCCGAAATCTGCAAAACACCCTTGCGAGCCCTTGGCAAGGATTTACGAGTAGTTGTAAAGCTTTGAAAATGAGAAATTTCTGTGAAGTGTTCTGTGTTGGGAACGCGGTGGCCGATGTCCTGGCCCGGCCGGTGGACCAACTTGCCCCCTCGGGGACCAGTCAACCGCTTGAAGACGTTGTGCTTGGCCCGGGCGGCAATTGCGTCAATACCGCCATCGCCCTGGCGCGCCTAGGAGTGTCGGTGCGCGCCGCCGCTGCCATTGGCAACGACCGCTTCGGCCACTTTATGCTGGATCGGGTCCGCGCCGAGGGCATTGACGATACGTGCCTCGTCACAATCTCCGGCGCAAAAACCTCAACGTCGATTGTCTTGGTTGAGACAAGCGGTGAGCGCAGATTCCTCCACCTGCGCGGCGCGAGCGCCTTCTTCTCAGGACAGCATCTCGATTGGAAGCAGATTAAGGGGGCCAGGATTTTCCACTATGCCAGTGCTTTTGCTTTACCCGCCTTTGATGAGGCTTACCTCGAACCGTCACTGAAGAGTGCCCGCGAGTTGGGTTGCCTGACCTCCATTAACATCTGCTGGGATGTGCTTGGGCGGTGGCTTAGACTGATTCAGCCTGCGTTGGCACACACCGACTTTATTTTTCCCAACTGCGACGAGGGCCGCCAACTGACAGGGGAATCCGAGCCCGCAGCGATCAGCGCTCGGCTACGGGCATTGGGTGTAAAGACCGTAATCGTCAAGCTGGGAGCGGGAGGGTGCTACGTGGAGTCGGCGGAGGGGGCGTTCACATCGCCGGGATTTGCGGTGCAGCCCGTGGACACCACCGGCGCGGGCGATTGCTTTGCCGCGGGATTTCTCGCCGCAGTTTGCCGCGGTGAGTCTCTGCAGCTCGCCGCGCGGTATGCCAACGCCGCCGGAGCGCTTGCCACGCTCGGTTTGGGTGGGGCGGATTCAGCCCCCACAATTTCTCAGCTTGAGGATTTTCTACAGAGCCATTCCGCGTCGTAATTTGCGAGCAATCTTTGCCGAAGCAGCTTACGAATGATCACATTGGGATTTCAGCCCCCGGGCATCCCACACCTGCGCTCGAATCGCCACCCTCATCCATGTCCAAACCGAACTCCCTTGCGTTTCCCCTCTGGCTTCCCAATAATGGAGATGTCAGAAATGCAAGAGCGTTCGTCTGACGCTGGTAAGGAGCGCGCACCATCCCATCGGCAGAAGATTTTCCGTTGGATCGAGCCCGGACGGAAGCGCTCACGAGGTTCTCGCAATGACCACGTCTGCCCAATCCGCGGCTCAGGCGAAGCTGGACTACACCCACGGTAAGCAACTGGCACAACAGATTTTCCATGACACCATGGCGGCCATCGATGTGCGGCAAACCATGCTGGCGAAGCTGAAGTTTGAGGGAGACACGCTCCTCGCGGGTGAAGTCGTTCATCCTCTTGCTCGACCGCCGCGCGTGGTGGCATTTGGCAAGGCCGCAAATCGGATGGCCACCGTACTCCACGAAATTCTGGGCGGGAAGATAGAAGCCGGAGTCTCCGTGGCGCCGGCCGAAACGCAGCAGAAGCTCCCCAACTTCCATTACTTCGTGGGCGGACATCCTTATCCCAATACCGGCAGCATGAAGGGTTCGCGTGCTGCGCTGGAAGTCGTTTCCCATTTGACGCGCGAAGACACCGTCATCTTCCTGGTGTCGGGCGGCGGCTCCGCCATCCTGGCGCAACCGATGGATTCCAGCATCACGCTGGCCGATTTGATTGAATTCAATCGCGCGCTGGTGACCTCACACCTTCCCATTGAACAGATCAATGTGCTGCGCAAGCATGTTTCCGCCGTCAAAGGCGGGCGGCTCGCTGAGCGCGCTTATCCGGCGCGCCAATTGACGATCTTCATTTCCGATGTGCCCGATGACCTGCCTTCCATGGTGGCGTCGGGACCGACCATGCCCGATGAGTCCACCACCGAGCAGGCTTACGAAATTACTGAGCAGAACAAACTCGCCCAACATTTTCCCGCCAGCATCCGGGGCTTCTTTGAGCGTCGGGAGCTGCCCGAGACTCCCAAGCCGGGCGACCCGCGCTTTGCCAAT
>OCZT010004370.1_pt1 | contig 14247 bp, 17 predicted proteins | sample 1539031 | NCBI WGS metagenome assembly OCZT01 (sample SAMEA3539308, study PRJEB22396) | soil metagenome | biome: tundra; feature: field; material: soil | place: USA | collected 2010-05 | depth 0.15 m
GGGTTGGTTCGGAGCGCGACCTGGAGCTGGTGGCGGAGAACCAGGTTCTCAAGGGCGACGTCACGCCGTGACCGGAAGCCGGCAAGAACGCCGCGAAGCAAGACGAAAACGACTTGAAGCATCCGGCAAGGTGACATCCGCCGCCGCAACCACCTGCTCTGGCGTGTTGGACAGGGATTTGCCCCCCTTCAGCGCGGGGGATGAGGGATGGCGCCACCACCTTGGAGCCGACCCCCAGCTGCACCAGCTGCCGGTGCACCGCGTAGCCCGTGGGCCCGGCCTCGTAAGCGGCGACCAACCGCACCCCCTGGCCGCCGACCTCTCGCACCAGCTTGCGAACCGCCTCGGGTCGGTTGGCGATGGTGCTATGGAGTTGGGGCTCAGACCCCTCCTCCGCGATGGCGTCCGCAAGGTCTCTTTGTGGACATGCAGGCTAAGGAAACGGGTACGCTGGTTCATGGGACCGATCCTCCGCATATATCGGCTCTGCCCGGGCAGGCTTCGTCCGTTCGAGTAACCCACGTTTCTGTGTCGCGTGGGTCGGTCCTTCCATGTTGACTAGGAAAGGGTGCAGCACATGGTGACGATCCATCCGTCCGCCGGCAACACGCTGACTTTGCGCGTGTCGTTGCAGCGCATCCCCGGCACGTTGGGGAAGTTGACCTCAGCACTTGGTGCTGCCGGCGCGCTCGTGGACGCCATTGACATCATCGAGCACCAGGGCGACGTCATTGTCCGGCAGATCCAGGTGGAGACCCGCGGGGAGGCGCACGGCCGGGAGGTCGTGGAGGCGGCTCGGGCGGTCTCCGGCGTCGAGCTGCTGTCGGTCACCGACCGGGTGTTCGATCGGCACCGCGGCGGCAAGATCGAGGTGACGCCGAAGTTTCCGGTGCTCACTCGTGACGATTTGTCGATGGCGTACACCCCAGGTGTCGGCCGGGTCTGTTCCGCGATCGCGGAGCAGACCCAGCTGGTGTGGGACTACACCATCAAGTCGAATTCGGTGGCCGTGCTGACCGACGGCACCGCGGTGCTCGGCCTCGGTGACCTCGGCCCAGAGGCGGCCATGCCCGTGATGGAGGGCAAGGCGATGCTGTTCAAGCAGCTCGCCAACGTGGATGCGTACCCCATCTGCGTGCGCACCTCCGGCGTCGAGGAACTCGTCGCGGTGGGTAAGGCGATCGCGCCCGGATTCGGGGGCATCAACTTGGAGGACGTCGCGGCGCCGGTGTGCTTCGAGGTCGAGCGACGGCTGCAGGACGAGCTGGACATTCCCGTCTTTCACGACGATCAGCACGGCACCGCGGTCGTCTCACTGGCAGCCCTGTACGGCGCGGCCGAGGTGGTCGGCAAGCGGCTGGAGGATCTCAAAGTGGTCTTTCTCGGCATGGGCGCGGCCGGAGTGGCCTGCGTCAAGCTGTGGCAGCACGCCGGCGTCGGCCACTTCATCGGTGTGGACCGGCACGGCATCGTCTCCCCGGACCGCACGGACCTGAACGCGGAGAAGCGATCCATCGCCGAGACGACCAACTCCGAGGGACTGCGCGGCGAACTGGAGGAGGCGTTGGCGGGTGCTGACGTCTTCGTCGGCGTCAGCGGTCCCGGCCTGGTCAGGCCGGAGTGGGTGGCCACCATGGCCAAGGACGCCATCGTGTTCGCGATGGCCAACCCGATTCCGGAGATCATGCCTGAGGAGATTCCGGACAACGTGGCGGTGGTCGCCACCGGCCGTAGTGACTACGCAAACCAGATCAACAACGTCCTGGTATTTCCGGGCATGTTCCGCGGGTTGCTCGACAGCCGCGCGCGGTCGGTGAACATGTCGATGAAGGTTGCGGCGGCCCGGGCGATCGCCGACATCGTCGCCGAGGACGGGGTGTCTGCGGACCACATCGTGCCCTCGATCTTCGATGCCCGGGTGGTACCGGCGGTGTCTAGAGAAGTGCAGAAGGCCGCGGCTTCGGCCGGACTGGGCACAGCGTCGGCGCCGGCGAAGTCCGCCCTGATCTGATTCCCTATGGGGGCTGGGGTGTCAAGGGTCGGCGGCGTGGCGTTGGTACGGCCCGGCCCCCTCACGCGTCAAGGGCGCTTCGTGACCCTGCCAACGAAGGGATTCCTCCAGGAGAGCTGCGAGAGCCCGTGGAGGTCGCCCGCGATAGTGGGCAGCGCGGTGGCCACGATGGTCTGGTCAAGACCAGACAGGCGATCATGACCTGATTTGCGCCGGCGTCAAGCACGAGTCGCCTCTAGTCGCCTCCGATATACGCCCATGCGTGAACACGTCGTCCACGATGATGACCGATGCGGGAATGACATGGGAACGCCCCTGAGATTCGAAGGTGCTCGTTCAGCGTGCGCCGATCAAGCCCGGCAGACGAGCGCCGTACGTCTGAGTGCGCCGTATTGCATTCGGAATGTGTCCGATCCAGGGTAGGAGCCACGCGACGGTTGCGCACAGAAGCTTGAGTCCGAGAGAGTGGCTGCACAGCGGTGTGACCGGGCACGGCGACCATGACGGGCGCCTGCAGGCGCAACTATCGCCTGTCCGTATCGTACGGGTCGTTCCAATTGTTGTAGTATGGAGGCCATGATCCGAGTAGAGGCTTCCGTCAGGGCCTATCCGAACCTCAGGCAGATGGCTGAGATCCTGCACGTGCCAAAGTCGACACTGTCCCAGCGCAAGCTGAAGTACGAGCCGGTCGGCAACGAGAAGCGGTATCGGCCGCGCACCGTCCTCGAGCAGGCGCTCCGCTACCGGCGCCGCGCCCTCGACGAGGTAGGTCAGGAGCTCGTCGAGCACGCCCACAGGGTTGCGGGGGCCGCTCTAGCCCGCGCGGTCCAAACGGAGGTCGAAGCCGCGCTTTCGGCACTGGCCGAGGAGCCAGCCGAGCAGAGACTGGAGAAACTGAGGCGAGAGTTCGACCTCATGCTGCACCAGATGCAGGAGCCCGACCATCGCCGCCGGATGCGCGAGTTGTTCGGGAGGGGGCTGACGCCGGAAGCAAAGGGGAGGGCGGCTGTCGCAACGGCCAGAGCTACCCGCTCCGGCGGGCATGGGTGATGCCAAGCGCACGCCATGGATATATGTCCTCGCGGGACCCAACGGCGCCGGCAAGAGCAGCATTCTCGGAGCTGCTCTCGCAAAGGAACATCTGAGATTCTTCAATCCCGACGAGGTTGCAAAGCGCATACGTAAGGAGCGTCCTGAACTGACCGAGGAACAGGCCAATAGCGCCGCCTGGCGAGGTGGCCAGCGGCTCCTGGAGAAGGCGGTGGAGCAGGGCCTCGACTTCGCCTTTGAAACCACGATGGGCGGTGACTCCATTTCGGAGCTCCTGGAGAGGTGCCTCGACGACGGCGGCGAAGTCCACATCTGGTACGTGTGCCTGGCGAGTCCGCAGCAGCATGTGCAGCGAGTCCGGGCTCGCGTTGCAGCTGGTGGTCACGATATCCCTGAAAAGCTGATCCGATCGCGCTACCACGCGAGCCGCCTCAACCTGATCCGGCTGTTGCCCAAGCTGACCGACCTCTGGGTCTATGACAACAGTGCGGAGGCTGACCTAAAGAGGGGCGCCGCACAGCCGGAATTTATCCTGCACATGGCCGATGGGCGGTTGGACGGTGTCTGTGAGCTGGCCGCCGTTCCCGGATGGGCGAAGCCCATCGTGCAAACTGCGCTTCGTGCAAATGCTTCGGCTTAGCCCCTCCCCGTTTGACCAAACTTGCCCCGCTTCAACCGATCGTTCAGGTGCGCCCCAAAGGGCGGTCGAAGGAATCCCGGGCGGACTTCTGGGGTTACATATGGGGATGGCACACATAATCACTGCCGGCATGGTTGCGGGGGGAGCTTCCGTTATCGCTCTCCTGGCGTGGGCAACCCGCGCCGAGTCTCCCGAGCCTGCCAACTGCGTCGGATGCGGTCAGCGGCAGGCCCACAAGGCCGGCTGCCCCCGACGCTGAGCCCGGCGTCCCTGCTGAGTTGAAGGTCGAGATCTGGTCGGACGTCGTCTGTCCCTGGTGCTACATCGGGAAGCGGCGAATCGAGACTGCGCTAAAGGGTTTCGAGCACCGCGACGAGGTTGAGGTCCAGTTCCGCAGCTTCGAGTTGAACCCCCACGCCCCTAAGGACGAGGGCGGCGGCTTGGCCGACCGGCTGGCGCGCAAATACGGCGTCAGTCTCGAACAAGCCAAGGCCATGAACGCCCGCGTCAGTGAGACCGCGGCGGAGGAGGGCCTCAAGTACAACCTCGATATCGCCCGCCCCGGCAATACCTTCGATGCGCACCAGCTGATTCATCTCGCTGCCACGCAGGGCCGCCAGGCTGAGATGAAGGAGCGGCTGATGGCCGCCTACTTCGTCGAGGGCAAACCCATCGGGGATCGTGAGACCCTGGTGGAGCTGGCCGCGGAGCTCGCAATCGACCCGGACCGCGCCCGCAAGGCGCTGCATAGCGACGAGTTCGCTACGGACGTTCGCGCCGAGGAGGAGGAGGCCGGCCGCCTCGGGATCAGCGGTGTGCCGTTCTTCGTCATCGACCGGCGCTACGGGGTCTCCGGCGCGCAACCGGCGGAGCTCCTTGTGCGGGCGCTGGACCAGGCCTGGTCGGAGGCGCGCTCCGCCGAGCCGGCCTAATGGGGGGCCTCCCCCGCGGGGAGGGCCGTCTCAAGCTGCCCGGGGGGTTGAAGGGGGACAATGAGCATCCGCATCTCAGGCTGCCCTCGCGTGGACGTGGTGGAGACCTCTTACCGACCTGACTGGGCGGGGTCTGGGCGACCCCGCACATACTCTAAAGCCACGAAAATCTGCGGAGATGAATCCGGCTGGGGCGAGCTGGGTGACCCCCGTGACCAAGTCCTCCTGCGACGAGATGTCTAAGTTCAAGAGGCCGAGGCTAAGATGACCCCTAGCATCGTCAGGCCCGCGCCCACCTTCTGGCGGGCGGTCAGCAGCTCGCCGAGCCGAATGCGGGCCAGACCGGCGGTGACCAGCGGGTAGAGGGATCCAAGGACCGCGACGACGGCGAGGGAGCCGAGCGTGTTGGCGATGCCGAACACCGTGTTCGCGCCCGCGTCGCCTAGGCCGACAAGCGCGATCAAACCGAACTGACGGCGGCTCATCCCGCGCCAGGGCAGGGCTGATCGCGTCACCAGCAAGCCCAGGGCCAGCGCTGGGACGGAGGCTAGGCGGGTGCAGAGGGACATCCAAAGCACCGAGGAGGGCTCGAGGCTGGCCGCCCGCCCGAACAGCAGGAGGAACATCCCAAAGCCGACCGCCGCGCCGATCGCTGAGAGCGCCGCCGCGTGAGGGTGCCAGGCGCGCTGGGCTCCGTCCGCGGAGCTGATCGATGCCAGCACGACGCCGACCATCGCGCTGACCAGACCAACCATCGTCAAGGGCCGCAGGACCTGACCGATGGCCAGGGAGTAGACCACCGGGAGGACCACGCCACAACCCGCGACCGGGGCCACCAGCGACATCTTCCCGATCGACAGCCCGTGGTAAAAGAACAGCACCCCGAGGACCCCGAACAATCCCGCCGCCATCGGCAGCCAGAAGAGGTGGGGGAAAGGTTGACCGACGGCTACGCAAACGACCACCAGCACCACCGCGCCGGCGGCTTGGCTGAAGAGGACCACGCTCGTGACGGCAACGCGACGTGCCAAGACGCCGCCCCCGAAATCGGCCGATCCCCACAACAAGCTCGAGACCAGGGCCAGGAGCACGGCGACCACGCCTGAGGGTAACGCGGCCCTCAGCAGCTGGCTTCAGCCAGCGTTAGCCACGACGCGTTGTCCCTGGGGCACAGCAACCTAAGCCGGGATCCACTCATTCCAAACTTGCATCTCGGGCGTTGGACGCCCGATGCGTGCGCCGCCGGCTTCGCCCGCTTCGCGGGGTTGCGCCCCTCCTTGAGGCACCAACAGGTGCGCTCAGTCCGGTGCTCACCCGGCTCCTTGGCCTCGAGCGTCCATCATCCCGACCTGCGGCGTCCGGATCGGTGGATCCCGGCTCAAGCGACACCAGCGCAGATCAAGGATGGCTCTGACGCAACGCCGGCCGCAGCCTACTGGCGACTCAACTCGGCCCAGAGGGCGGCGCACAACCAGGCGAAATAGCTCAACTAGGCGCCGCTCCAGGTCGCTTTCCCTGACCTCCTGGAATAGATGTTTACAGAGCTAAAGGCGAGCCCGAGCCAGCCGCGCGCTTAGCTCCCGCGACGTCACGCTCGCATGCGCGTGTTCTCTGGTCCCTTCACGTGACTTAGGATGACGGGTCACGCAGCGCACCGAGCCGAACCTGAGTTGAGGAATTGGATGGACCGCAGTCAGTGGATCGCAACCAGGACGCCCGAGTCCCGCGCGTTCGTCGATCGGGTCAAGGTGGCCACCCGGCTCTCCTCCAAGCTCAGCACGTACTGCATGGACGAAGCGGAGTCGATCCAGAAGGCCTTCGAGGAGTTGATCGGCAAGCCCGTTGGCGACTCTTTCACGCTCATCCCTCCCTTCTACGCGGATTACGGGCTGAACATCACTGTCGGTCGGGCCGTCTTCATCGGTTACGAGTGCGCGTTTACGGGTCACGGAGCCATTAACATCGCGGACCAGGTCATGATCGCTCACAAGGTCAACCTGGTCACAGCCGGTCATCCCGTCGAACCCGACAAACGGCGGGCATATATCACCGCTGAGCCGATCACCATCGATACGAATGTGTGGATCGGAGCTGCCGCCACGATCTTGCCCGGTGTGAACATCGGAGCCGACGCCGTCGTCGCGGCCGGTGCAGTCGTGACGCATGACGTCCCACCGGCAACGCTCGTGGCGGGTGTCCCAGCGACGGTTATCCGGCACCTGTAAGAGCACACGGGCATGCGGGCCGTTCCCCAAACCCTAGGTGCGCGAGCCCAACTTGGCCGCTGGCTCTAGAGACATTCCTCTGCCATCGGGTGCCTGAGCTAATCGTCCCAGGCTGCCTTGAGCGCGTCACCTACCAGATGGGCCTGGAGGCGAACCGCCGGCAGGTCTCCTTGCTCAATGTCCTGCTCCGCCAATTCCAGGCCGATGAGCGCGAGGGTCCCAGCACGATGCCTTGCACGCCAGTCGTCGACCGTTTCACCAACGGTGTCAGTGTCGTTGGCATCGTCCGATTCCCATGCGGCAAGAGCCGCCTCGGCGAACCGCCTGGGCAATCGCACCCTGAACGGACAGAGGCGAGGCCGCATCTAGCGCCTGTCCAAGCTCGCGGAGAATCTTCGCTTCCCGAGCCCATCTATCCCGATCTCTGCCCATAGCGCTCGTACCGTAACGTGCTGACCCACCTCTCCGTCAAGTGTGGTTCTCGCACCCTCGCGTGCAGCAGAGATACGCCTTTCGGACGCGCTCCAGGCGCCACGACATCCATCGAATCGCAGTTCATGACCGAATTGCCTTAGAACGTGTTTTGAGTTCCAAGAGAGGGCCCACAAACGGCGTGATCGGTGGTACTGGCGTAGTCTCTGCCATGCCTCATCAAGTACCAGCGACGAGCCTTACCTGAGCTGCCGTCAACTGCGTAGGGGAATACCAAATGGCAAATAACGAGACGAACGCATCCAAACTGATAGACAAGAGGATTAGGGAGCTGGGCGATTGGCGCGGCAAGATGCTCAGCAAGGTGCGAGGAATCATCAAGGGAGCGGACCTCGATATCGTCGAGGAGTGGAAGTGGGTGAAACCCACGAACCCCGGAACACCGGTCTGGTCCCACAACGGGGGTATCTGTACTGGTGAGTCCTACGAGAACGTGGTCAAGCTGACATTCTTCAAGGGTGCTGCTTTGAACGATCCTTCAGGTCTATTCAACTCCAGCCTGGACGGGAAGGTCAGGCGTGCCATCGACATCAAAGAAAATGACAAGATTAATGAAGGTGCACTGAAGAACCTCATTCGTGAAGCTGTGGCGCTGAATCTAAAGAGCAAGTAACCGCCATAGCTACGACGGCTTCGTCGGGACGAAGCATGTCCGCGAGTCCGGCTCCATCTCCCGACGGATGCGGCCAGTCGTCGTGGGAAGTAGGTGATGCGGTCCTACCGGTAGCGGTTTGCGCGGAAGGCTCACCTCGAAATCACCCTCCCGGCGTCCATCACAAAGACACCGCGGGCTCAAGTGTCATTCAGCAACCCTCGCGTCCGGGATGGTTGTTTTGAATACGTGGCCTCGTAGCTCAGAGGATAGAGCAGCCGTTTCCTAGCGGATCGTATTCAGAAGAACCGCTTTGAGCCATTTTGTCTAGCGGTTTTGGACCGTTGTCTGGAAAAGGCTGGGCGGCCAGTACATAACATTTTACCAACCGTCCCTACGAGCGGACGGGAAGCATTTAGAGCGATGCTATGGACGGCCACATTGGTCGCAGTTGCAGGCCTGGCCCGAAGGAGGAACCACACATGCCGGATCGCGAACAGCATCACGAGGATCTACCGTGGAACGATGCCCCGGCGGATAGCGAAGCGCCGTCAGGAAGCGAGGAGCCAGAGCCGGCGGAGGTCGTCGGTGAGGAGGGAGATGAATCCGACACTACTGGCCCTCGCGTCCCCGACCCATATGAGAAGTACCAGCCAGAAAGCTTAAACGATCGCCTCGCGAAGGAGGAGCCGGATCAGGGCTCGGACAGGCCGCCCGACGACTTGGTGGGGGGTCTGGTCGACCCTGACCAAGGCGGCGGCGACGTCTATCGAGCTGAGGAGGCGGACGCGGATGATGTCGATGAGCCGAGCGCTGAGGAGGCCGCCATCCACATCCGGGACGACGATGAGGTCTAACGCGTCAAGTCACATCACGCTCGCCTGCGATGGAGTACTTTGACCAGGGGGTTGAGCGACTTCGGACCACGCTTTCCGACTATTCGTCGCCGGAACACTCGGGTTCCTGGCGGAGCATGATCCCGAATTCCTGGCCTCCTATGACGCGCTCCTGGAGACGACTCTCCTCCAGCCGCGGGCGCTCGACCGCCGCACCAAGGATCTCGTGCTGGTCGGCATCCTGACTGCGATCTCGGCTCCGCCCACCCACCTGGACACCCACATCCGTGCGGCCATGAAAGCGGGTGCCTCGGACAAAGCGATCCTCCAGGCGCTGGAGCTCCTGATGCCCTCTGCAGGGGTGGCTCGGTTCATGGAGGGCGTGAAGACCTGGAGCAAGATCATCGGTGACGATTCCGCCGCAACCGCGGAACCGAAGCCCCCGACATAACGGCGCACGAAAGTATGGGCATGGCCCCTATCGCAGAGAGTTTTGATCGCCTCGGACGACCGCTTCTGGATCTTCGCATCTCGGTCACAGACCGATGCAATTTCCGCTGTCCCTATTGCATGCCCAGGGAAGTGTTCGGCAAGGGATATGCCTTCTTGCCGCACGCTGAAATCCTCACCTTTGAAGAAATCACCAGAGTCGTCCGGATAGCCGCCGGCCTTGGGGTCACCAAGGTTCGCCTCACCGGGGGCGAGCCGCTGTTGCGCCGCGACATCGAACGGCTGGTGGAGATGGTCGCGAACGTTGACGGGATCGACGACGTGGCGCTGACCACAAACGGGGCAGCCGTGGAGGCCAAGGCCCAGGCCTTGCGGGACGCCGGCCTTACCAGGATCACCGTCAGCCTCGACTCGCTGGACGAGAGAATTTTCGAGGCGATGAACGGGGTGGGCATGCCGCTGGCGCGGGTCCTGGACGGGATCGCTGCTGCCCGGGAGGTGGGACTCAACCCGATCAAGCTCAATGTTGTGGTCAAACGCGGCGTGAATGATGGCGGCCTCGTCGAATTGGTCCGTTTCGGCCGTCGATACGGCCACGTTGTCCGCTTTATCGAATTCATGGACGTGGGCATGAGCAACGGCTGGCGCCTTGACGATGTTGTCCCTGCCGCAGAGATGATTGAGATCATTCACGCCGAGTACCCCCTGGAGCCAGGCAACCCGCAGTACTTGGGAGAGGTCGCTCGTCGTTACCGGTACCGGGACGGAGGCGGCGAGATAGGTGTGATTTCCTCGATAACGCAACCGTTCTGCCACGGGTGCACCCGGGCCAGGCTGACATCCGACGGGAAGCTGTTCACCTGTCTTTTCGCTGCTACCGGGCATGACCTCCGGGCGATGCTGCGATCCGAGGACGGCGATGCAAAGTTGCGCGCGCTGCTTGCTCGCGTCTGGCGCGACCGCACCGACCGATATTCAGAAAAACGATCCCTTGAATCCTCCCCCAGTGAGCGGATCGAGATGTCCTATGTCGGCGGATGATCCAGCTTGAAAACTGCGCAGACCAACGCCTCGCGGCCGGATGCGACGCGTCGGAAAGGTCCCCTTAACCAACGGAGGTAGCGACACCATGGAACAGGTTCTGGAGCAGGTCCACCAGTGGATTGCTGACGGCAAGAAAGTGGCCCTGGCCACCGTGATTTCAACCGAACGCTCTGCTCCTCGCGACCCCGGCGCGGCACTCGCTGTCAACGAGGACGGCGAGGTGGTCGGATCCGTGTCGGGAGGATGCGTGGAGGGGGCCGTGGTTACGGAGGCGATGGAGGTGCTCCAGACCAACCTCCCGCGGCGGCTATCATACGGCATCGCCGACGAGGAAGCGTTCGCGGTGGGCCTCACCTGCGGTGGCACGATCGACCTGTTCGTCGAACGAGTCGACTGGTGACCACACCCATCCTTGAGGCTCTTCTCGCTGCGATCAGCGAGCATGAGCCGGTGGCGCTCGTCACAGTGGTGGCGGGACCGTCCCCCGGAGCCAAGGCGTTGGTGACGCCGTCGGGCTTTCTCGGCTCGCTTGGCAACGATGAGCTTGATCGGGTCGCTATTGGCGATGCCCGGGCAATGCTGGTCCACGGCACGACTGGAGTCCGCCACTATGGACCCGAAGGCGAGGAACGTGGTGACGCGCTGGAGGTGTTCGTGCAAACGTTCGCGCCACCGCCATCGATGTATGTCTTTGGCGCCACCGACTTCAGTCGTGCAACGGTGCGGATCGGGAAGTTCCTCGGCTACCACGTCACCGTCTGCGACGCCCGGGCGACTTTCGCGACGCGCAAGCGGTTTGAAGACGCCGACGAGGTTGTCGTGCGCTGGCCGCACGAGTTCCTGGCCGAGGCCCGGGTGGACGAGCGCACCGCAGTGTGTGTCCTCACCCACGACCCGAAGTTCGATGTCCCGCTGCTGACCGCCGCGGTGAAGACGCCGGCGGGGTACATCGGAGCGATGGGAAGCCGCCGCACGCACGGGGACCGCATACGTCGGATGCAGGCCGAGGGCGTTGGCGAGGATGACCTGCGTCGAATTCGGGGGCCGATCGGGCTAGACATCGGCGCCCGGACACCAGAAGAGGTGGCGGTCGCCATCGCCGCCGAGATCATCGCCTTGCGCTACGGAAAGTGGGCCGTCTCTCTGTCAGAGCGATCCGATCCGATCCACAGCGAGCTTGTCGCCGGGCCGGGGCGGGGGAGAGGCCGATGAGGCATGAGTGACCAGGCATCGCAAGCTGCTTCAACTGGCGCCTGGGTTTTGTCCGCAAGTTCGCGGCCGTGAGCTCAGCAGGGCTGGTGCTTGCCGCCGGAGGTTCGCAAAGGATGGGGCAAGCGAAGCAGCTGCTGCTAGTCGATGGGCGACCCCTCCTCGGCGTCGTGGTGGCCCAGTTGTGCGCCTCGCGCCTTGACGAGGTCATCGTTGTCCTGGGCGCGCGGGCCGAGGAGATCGTCGCCGCGGTCGACCTGGGGCGGGCACGCGCGGTCCTCAATCCGGAACACCACTCCGGGATGAGCTCATCGCTGAAAGCGGGAATCGCGGCCCTGGGCGACGAGGTGCAACGGGTCGTCATCGCCCTCGGCGACCAGCCCGACGTTTCCGCATCGCTGATCGACGAGCTCCTCGACCTCCAGGAGACCTCGGGTCGGCCCGCGGCCGCGCTGTCCTTCGATAGTCTGCTCCACCCACCCGTCGTGCTCGACCGCAGCCTGTGGCCCGACCTTGCCCAACTCCAGGGTGACGCCGGCGGCCGAGCCCTGATTCGCGGCCACCCGGAAATCGTCGCGCCTCTCCCCGTTACGGGAGGGACCGGTCATCCCCTCGACATCGACACCCCCGATGACTACCGCCAGCTGGTTGGCGGGCGCTGACGGATGGCCCGCGCAGCGATGGAACCAACGTGAAGGTAACGGTGCTGCTGTTTGCCAGGCCGAGAGAGATGGTCGGCAGGTCCCGGTTGGAGATCAACGTGGACGAGTCGAGCTCCCCATCCTCGGTGTTCCGCGATCTCTGTGCGAGGACACCCGCACTCGGCACCCTGCGCGACGGCCTGCGCTGCGCCATCGACCAGGAGTACGCGAACTGGGACGACCGCCTCGCTGATGGCAGCGAACTCGCCTTCATTTCCCCAATCGCTGGTGGCTGAGTCCGGCACGTACCAGGCTGAGATGGTCGTCGCCGCGTTCACGCGTGAGCGCGTCGAGGTGGCGCCGCTGCTAAGCGCTGCCGGAATGTTCCTGCTCCACGGCGGGCCGGGCCGGTGGGACTGGCTTGGTCCGGTCGCCTAAAGAGTCGACAGGCCCGCCTGTCGCGGGCCGTTTCGCCGACATCGGCCGCCAGGCGCCGAGGGTGTGTTGCCGGCGGTTGACCCGGCTCAGGGCAGCCTGCCGTCGGGCAGCAACGGCAGGGACCGCAGCCTCACGCCCGCGGCGGCAAAGATGGCGTTAGCAAGCGCGGGAGCCACCACCACCAGGGGCGTCTCCCCTCCTCCGGCCGGGGGCAGGTCCGGGCGGTCGAGCAGGACAGCCTCGACAACCGGCGCATCGGAGAAGCGCGGCACGCGGTAGCTCGCCATCGAGGCGTTGAGCAGGCGGCCCCCCTCGAAGTGGACGGCTTCGAAGAGTGCCCCACCGAGCCCCATGATGGCGGCGCCCTCGACCTGATTCTCGAGGTTGGTAGGGTTCACCACGGCGCCGCATTCGAACGCGGTGACGATGCGCAGGACGCGGACCTCGCCGCCCGAACCCACCTCGACCTCGGCGCAGGTGGCCACCCTGCCCCCCTTCTCGATTCCCCCGGCAATGCCCGTGCCCCGCCCCCGACCACGGCTCCGGCGAATCCACCCGGCTCGTTTCGCGGCCGCCTGAAACACGTCGCGCAGCCTCTCGTCCTCCAGTTGGTGCAGCCGCAGCTCCAGTGGATCGACGCCGAGAGCGTGCGCCACCTCGTCCATGTGCGATTCCCGCGCGAAGTGGTTGGCCGTCGCCGAGAGCGCGCGGTAGGAGCCCTGCGGCAGCGGGGAGTCGGCCGGCTGGTACGCGTGCAGCTGGTTGGGGATCTCGTACGGGGTGGCCAGCGCAAACGCGCCGGAGTTGTAGTTCCTGTGCTCCCAGGCCAGGATCTGACCACCGCTGTCGGCGCCGCTGCGCATGTCGATGACAGCCGCCGGGCGGAAGTAGCCGGCGGTGAACTCCTCCTCGCGGCTGTAGCGGAGGCGCACCGGCCCGGCGGCGGCGCGCGCCAGCCGGGCCGCCTCTATTGCCGGCCGGCCGACGTGCTTGCCGCCGAAGGCCCCGCCGGTGTCGGGCACGACCACCCTCACGCGCTCTTCTGGCAGGCCGAGCGCCTCAGCCACCTCCTGCCGGACCCCGAAGGGGACCTGCGTGCCGGTCCAGAGGGTGAGGTGGCGGCCGCTCCATTCGGCGATCACCGCCCGCGTCTCCATGGGGACGTGGGCGATGAACGAGGTGGTGTAGGTGGCGGACAGACGGACGGGAGCCCGGGCCAGGGCCGCATCGGGATCGCCCGTCTCCTCCTCGACCCCGCCTTCCCATCCGTGCACCTCGACCGGGTGGGAGCGCAGGTGGTCGGCCAGCTCGGCCTCGGCCGGCGACGCGGGCAATCCCCACCTTGGCTTGATCGCCGACAGCGCCTGGCGCGCGGTCGCCGCGTCCGGCCCGGCCACCCCTACGAAGTCGCCCTTGCGCACCACCGTGACCCCGGCCATCGCGCGCGCCGCGGCGAGGTTCACCGATCGCAGCGTGGCTCCCATCGCCGGCGGTCGGAGCACGCACCCCTCCAGCATCCCGGGGCGGCTGAGGTCCGACGGGTAGCACCTGGCGCCGGTCACGACCTCGAAGGCGCCGACGCGGGAAACTGGGCGCCCCGCGATGCGCCAGGCTGCCGCCGGGGTCAGGGGCGGCGCCTCCGCGACGGTCTCCACCCGGCGCAGCTCGCGTACGAGGTCGGCGTAGG
>OCZT010004371.1_pt1 | contig 14246 bp, 16 predicted proteins | sample 1539031 | NCBI WGS metagenome assembly OCZT01 (sample SAMEA3539308, study PRJEB22396) | soil metagenome | biome: tundra; feature: field; material: soil | place: USA | collected 2010-05 | depth 0.15 m
TGCGCTACCGGTTGCGCGTGGGGTTGACGGTCAATATGAAGGACGATTTGCAGGTCGGTTTCCGCCTGGGATCCGGCGACTCGGCGGGCGGCTCGTACGGCGGCAATCCCTTGTCCAACAACAGCACGATGCAGGATAACGGCACGAAAAAGTTTATTTATGTTGACGCGGCTTACGGCAAGTGGACGCCGATCAACGACGGAACCTGGATGCTGGCGGCGACCATCGGAAAAATGGACCAGCCGTTCGCGGTTTCGCCGATGGTGTTCGATCCGGATTACACGCCGGAAGGCGCGGCGTTGCAGGGAACTTACAAAATCAACGACCATCATTCGCTCGCTTTCAACAGCGCCGCAGTTGTGTTGGATGAAGAATCCAAGTCCAGCCGGGATCCGTTCATGTTTGGCGGTCAATTGATTTGGAACGCCACCTGGTCTCCGAAGGTGGAAAGCTCCCTGGGCGTGGCGGCGTTCAGCATTGTCAACACCGGGATGCTCACCACCAACAATGTTCCCTATATCAACCAAGGCAACACCCGCAAGAGCAACGGTGGCTTGATGTATAGCTATAATCCCGTCATCGCCAGCGGCAGCGTGACTTACAAGCTGGACAGTTTCCCGCTTTATAAAGGAGCGTTTCCAATCAAAGTCGCCGGCGAATTCATGGACAACCCGGCCGCACCCAGTCAGAGCAACCAGGGTTATTGGGGCGGCATCACGTTCGGCAAATCCGGCAGGAAAGGCACGTGGGATTTGTCTTATCGCTATCAGTATCTGGAAGCCAACGCCTGGTATGACCAGGTCGTGGACGACGACAACTTTGCCTATTATCAATCCGCGCCGGTTGGCGGCCTTTCCGGTATTTTCGGGGGCACAAATATGAAAGGCCACTTGGTCAAATTAAATTACTCGCTGACCGATGCGCTGACCCTCACCTTCACGTGTTATGTCAATGACTTGATCAATCCGGTTCCCGGCAACTCCCAAAGCCATGCCCTGCACGCGATGGCTGACATCATGTGGAAATTTTAGCCTGATCTTAACGTGATTGATTAACGCAAACTGATTAAATTCCAAATATGAAAAAACTCATCCTCTCCCTTCTCGGCGGCGGCTGTCTGTTCGCCGCGCAAACCGGAGCCTATGCGCAATTGCTCATCAACGGCGCGGGCGCAACCTTCCCCTATCCAATCTATTCGAAGTGGTTCGACGAATATGCGAAGGTGGACCCATCGGTCCGCTTCAACTACCAGTCCATCGGTTCCGGCGGCGGGCAAAAGCAAATCACCGCCCAGACCGTGGACTTCGGCGCTTCCGACGGTCCGATGAGCGATGAAAATCTCGCCAAGACGCCCGGCAAAATCCTGCACCTTCCCACCGTCGCCGGCGCGGACGTCATCGCTTACAACCTCCCGGGCAATCCGAAGCTCAAATTGAACAGCGATGCCATCGTCAACCTTTTCCTCGGCAATATCACCAAATGGAACGATCCCAAAATCGCCGCGCTCAATCCAGGGGTGGATCTGCCCGACCTGCCGGTGATTGTTGTGCATCGTTCCGACGGCAGCGGCACCACCTTCATTTTCACCGATTACCTGAGCAGCATCAGTCCCGTATGGGCGGATTCGGTTGGCAAAGGCACCTCGGTCAAATGGCCCGTGGGGATCGGCGGCAAGGGCAATGAAGGCGTCGCCGGCCAGGTCAAGCAGTTGTCGGGAGCGGTCGGCTACGTTGAACTGATCTACGCCAAACAAAATAAAATGCCTTACGCGGACGTAAAAAACGCGGCGGGCAACTTCATCACGCCGTCGCTCGACTCGGTCACCGCGGCGCTCGCGACGGCGAAGATTCCCGACGACTTCCGCTTTTCGATGGTCAACGCGCCGGGCGACAAGGCGTATCCGATTTCCGGCGCGACCTGGCTGTTGGTTTATGAACGGCAAAAGGACGCCGCCAAGGGCAAAAAACTGGTCGAGTTCTTGAATTGGGCTCTGACCAAAGGTGAAGGCATGGCCTCATCACTGGATTACGCCTCCCTGCCGGAAAGCGTGCAGCAGCGCGTTCTGGAGCGGATCAAAACAATAAAATACTGACTTCGTTCCCCCGCCCTATCATTTTATGGGCGCGAGCCGGACGAAGGGCGCAGTTTCTCCCGCTCTTCTTCCAATTGATTTACAAAGACTGGTAGGGACGCGCTGCCGCGCGTCCAAGCCGACCGGCAGGTCGGCCCTACCTTCGGGATGGGAATGAAAGACAGAAAATGAACGACTCCGCCCCAGTTCAACCAGCGACCATGCGAGCGCACGGCGGCTCCCGCTTCGGCGACCGCGCCTTCCAATGGCTCACGCTGCTCATGGCGCTCATGGTCTTCGCGTTGATTGCGCTCATCGGCTACGAGCTGACCCGAGGCTCCGGCATCGCCTTGCGCCGGTTCGGCTGGCATTTCCTCGTCAGCAGCGACTGGGACCCGGTCAACGAACAATTCGGCGCGGTGCCGTTCATCTTCGGCACGCTGGTTTCATCCGCCATCGCCCTGCTCATCGCCGTGCCCATCAGCATTGCCACCGCCGTTTATCTCACCGAACTCGCGCCGCTGTGGCTGCGGCAACCGCTCACGATGTTCATCGAACTGCTCGCCGCCGTGCCGAGCGTCATTCTCGGTCTGTGGGGAATCTTCGTGATGGTTCCGTGGCTGCGCAGTTATTTGTTTCCCTGGTTGCAAAAGACCTTCGGCTTTCTGCCGTTGTTTCAAGGGCCGATTTATGGCGTCAGCATGCTGGCCGGCGGCATCATCATTGCCATCATGATTGTGCCCATCATCACGTCCGTCTCGCGCGAAATCCTGCGCTCCGTGCCCGGCCTGCAACGCGAAGCGGCCTACGCGCTCGGCGCGACGCGCTGGGAAGTCACGCGCATCGCCGTGTTGAGCTATGCCAAAAAAGGCCTGTTCGGCGCGGTGATTCTTGGCCTCGGCCGCGCCCTCGGTGAAACGATGGCCGTAACCATGGTCATCGGCAACCGGCCCGAAATCGCCAAATCACTTTTCGCGCCCGGCTACACGCTCGCGAGCGTTATCGCCAATGAATTCACCGAAGCCACGACCGATACCTATTTGAGCGCGCTGTTTGAGGTCGGCCTCGTGCTGCTCGGCGTGACCGTGCTGGTCAACGCGCTGGCGCAATTGCTTTTGAAAACGTTCGCCGGACCGGGCGTCAAACCGCAACAATGAAGACAAATCCGAAATCCGAAATCCGAAGCCCGAAATCCCGCAATGCGGGACGAAATCCGAAGCCCGAAACACCATTGCGCGCCGCAGGTAAAAATTACCCGTCATGGGCGGGACAATTTTTTCGGAATTCGGGCTTCGGGCTTCTTTCGGATTTCAGCCTTCAGCGCCTGCTCGCGATTTATCGGAGTTCAGCCTTCAGCCTTTTCTAAAAATGACCGCCCCCAACCATCGCTGGCGCAAGTTCAAGAATGCTTTGATGCAGACGGTCACGCTCGTGTGCGCGATTCTGGTTGTCGCGCCGCTGGTGTTGGTCTTTTATCACCTGGTAAAAGAAGGCTTCAGTTCGATGAACTGGGCTTTTTTCACCCAATTGCCGAAACCCGTCGGCGAAAGCGGCGGGGGCATGGCCAACGCCATTGTCGGCACGTTCATTTTGCTGGGACAGGCCGCCGTGCTCGGCGTGCCCATCGGCGTGCTCGGTGGCGTGTTCCTTTCCGAATACGGCTCGTCACGCCTCAACTGGTGGATTCGCTTCGCCGCGGACGTTCTCAACGGCGTGCCATCCATTACCTGGGGCATGGTCGTCTATGCCCTCATCGTCGTGCCGATGAAGGGATTTTCCGCGCTGGCCGGCGGCATCGTGCTCGGCATGATGATGATTCCGCTCGTGATGCGAACGACCGAGGAGGTTTTGCAACTCGTGCCCAACGGTTACCGCGAAGCCGCGCTCGCGCTGGGCATCGCCAAATGGCGCGCCATCGTGCAAATCGTCGTGCGCACCGCGCTCAAAGGCATCGTCACCGGCGTCCTGCTCGCGCTGGCGCGCGTGGCGGGCGAAACCGCGCCGCTGCTGTTCACCGCGTTCGGCAACCACTTTTGGACGCACAAGCTGACCGACCCCATCGCCGCAATGCCGCTGCAAATTTTCGCCTACGCGATTTCGCCCTACGACGACTGGCACCGGCAGGCGTGGGCGGGCGCGCTGGCGCTGCTCCTGCTCGTTTTGTTTATCAACGCCGGTGTGCGCGTGCTCACGCGCGACCGGCTCCAGAAGCAATCATGAACCCGACCATGACGCCCGGAGAAGAGAAAACCATTCCCCAAACTCGCCGAGAGTCGAAAGACGAGAGTCGAGAGCCAACTCCGAACGCCCCGCGCTCGACCCTCGACCACTTGGCGCGGCGAAGCGAAGCGGAGACGGCTCGACCCTCGACGGGTTCCGCCGTCTCGGCGCTCACCGTGCGCAATCTCTCGGTCTTCTTCGGCGAAAATCAGGTGCTCAAGAATGTCTCGCTCGACATCGCCGCCAAGGCCGTCACCGCCATCATCGGGCCCAGCGGCTGCGGCAAATCCACTTTTTTACGTTCGTTGAACCGGATGCATGAACTGGTCCCCGAAGCCCGGATGGTGGGTGACATCCGCCTGTTCGGGGAGGACATTTACGCGCGCAACGTCGAGCCGGTCGTCGTCCGCCGCCGCGTCGGCATGGTGTTCCAAAAATCGAATCCGTTCCCGACGATGTCCATCACCGACAACGTCACGGTCGGCCTGCGATTGAACGGCCTTGGCAACCGCGCGTTGCTCGCCGAACGCATGGAACAATCGCTGCGCATGGCCGCGCTTTGGGACGAGGTCAAAGACCGCCTGCACGCCCCGGCCATCAGCCTGTCCGGCGGCCAGCAGCAGCGCCTGTGCATCGCGCGCGCCCTGGCCGTGCAACCGGAGGTGCTGCTCATGGACGAACCGGCCTCGGCGCTCGACCCGCTGGCCACGTCGAAGATCGAGGATTTGATCCTGGAATTGAAAAAGGACTACACGATTGTGATTGTGACCCACAACATGCAGCAGGCCGCGCGCATGTCGGATTTCACCGCGTTCTTTTACCTGGGCGAACTGGTGGAATTCGACGCCACCACGAAGATTTTCACCAGCCCGGCGAAGAAACAAACGGAAGATTATGTGACCGGGCGGTTCGGTTGAAATCTGACGGCGAAACGAAATTAAAATTATGGAACATTTCGACATGGAATTGGACGTTCTGAAGCAAAAGCTGCTGACCATGGCCAGCCACGCCGAGACGGCGGTGAACCAGGCGCTCCAGGCGCTCACCCAACGCGACCGCGACCTCGCGCTGCGCGTGAAGGAAGACGACCGCATCATTGACCAGTTTGAAGTCGAGATTGATGATCTTGTCATTCAACTGCTCACCAAGGCGCCGCTCGCCACCCATCTGCGCCTCGTGACCGTGGCGATGAAAATTTCCCAGAACCTCGAACGCGTGGGTGACGAAGCCACCAAAATCGCCAAGCGCGCCCGCGACCTGTCGCAGGAACCGCCGGTGAAAATCGTCCTCGACCTGCCGCGCATGGCCCGGCTCGCGCTCGACATGCTCAAGGCCGCGCTCGACGCGTTCGTGAACCGCGATCCCGCCGCCGCACGCGCCTTGATTCCGCGCGACAAGGAAGTGGACGCGCTCAACAAACAAATCCACAGCGCCCTTGCGCAACACATGGTCGAAAACCCGGACACCATTGGCCGCTGCCTCCATTTGATGGTCGTGTCCAAAAGCCTCGAACGCATTGCCGACCACGCGACGAACGTGGCCGAGGACGTCGTTTATTTCTGCGAAGCGCAGGACATCCGGCACACCGGGGTAAAAAGCCAGGCCGCTCCCCCGACCGGCGCGTAACGAAACGCGTGCGGGTTTGAAGCTTGTGCTCCGTCAGACACATACGGAGTAGCAACCGACCGACGGGGCGGGTCAGCCGGGGAAAGTGCGAAGTGCGAATGATAAATGTGAGCTTCCGTTTGCCGCACTTGAGACAACTCACACGCTTCAATTTTGCACAACGATCGGAAACCCCAAACCTGCCAAGAGTACAGAGTTGACCTGTTCACTCGCTTATTGATGATAGTTCCATGGCGACGATGCCATTTAGCTTATCTTCGTTCTCGTCGTCTTCGAACGGGGCGTAAAACTTACGATCGAGTTGTGTAAGAACGTACATTGCTTCTCGTCCAGTGCCTGCGGCTGAATATCGGGCAGCCCTTTGTGCAACAGACGTTAGGTCGTCAGTCTTACAAATTTTTAATAATTTTACTGCAGCTGTTTGGCGAATGTCGTTATTGGTATCACCGCACGCGTCCAGAAGCTCGGACACGTTTTGGTAACTGGTCGCTTGCACTAACGCCCTAGCGGCAGCCCAACGGAGTGTTGGGTTTGTATCCTTTAGTAAATCTTTAAGTTTGTGAGTTACAGCCGCCGGTCAGGCGGCAGACTTGCCGGACGGGTGTTCTGACGGATTGGAAAAGAAGCGGTGGGGAAATCCGGTCAACTTTTTAAGCACGGTATCAGTGTGCCAGAATTCGATGCGTTCACATTCCGCCGTTGCTGCAAGAATTCTGTCCGCCGGGTCCTTGTGTTCCCATGGCCACAACACGGAAAGCCGGGCAATGGCAACCGTCACTGGTAACACCGTCCATGATGGCAATGCCAGATCGAGCCATGAATCGGGGTTGTCGGGAATGTCCCCCCTCCGCCAAAGCCGGAAAAGTTCAATCACCGACACCGGCGACAAACACCGCTCTGCTTTTTCATCCGCCAATACCCGTTCCACCTGCGCCGGCAAGGGCAAACGCCGGCAAAACTTGATAAACAGGTTTGTGTCAGCGAGGATTCTCATTTCCAATCCTCCATCACAGGCGATTGCAAGTCGCCATACCGTTTGGGATCGTCGGGGGTTTCCACCCGCCACGGCGCTCCCGCCGGCTTATACGCGGTAATGACCGCTTTGGGGTGTCCGTGACTGGTTAAAACCACCCGCGCGCCCGCTTCCACCTTTTCCAGAAGCTTGCAAAGATCAGTCCGCCCCGCCCCAATTGGCACCGTAATCGTGTTCATAGGCAAAATTTTGCACACCACGGCCATCAAAGCAAGACTTTTCCTGGGACATTAGATTAGTTTGGACGCGCTTTCCGTGATTGCCTGGGGCGTCACAAGGCAAAATCCGGTTTTTTTGGCGGACATTGGTTCCAAAAATTTCACTTGCGCAGGGGCGTTGTTGGCGCGATACTCATTTCGTCATTTGACGAAATAACAATTTATGCGCGAATTCATGGCCGTCACCAAGGCGCTGTCCGACCCCAACCGCGTGCGGATTCTCCTGGCGCTCCGACGCCGGGAACTGTGCGTCTGCCAGATCACGGAACTGTTCGGCTTCGTCCCGTCCACCATGTCCAAGCACCTCTCCATCCTCCACCAAGCGGGTTTGATTTTGTCGCGCAAGGCGGAACGCTGGGTTTATTACCGGCTGCCCCGCAGGGAAGCCCCGGTCGTCGTCCGCAAAGCGATTGTCTGGGTGCAGAAGTCGGTCGCAGACACGCCGGAGGCCGGGCAGGACCGTAAGAAGCTGAAACAGATTTTGAAACTCGACCCCAAGACGATATGCCAGCGCCAACTCCGAAGATGAAAGTGCTGTTCCTTTGCACTGGTAATTCCTGTCGCAGCCAGATGGCCGAGGGCTGGGCGCGCCATCTCAAAGGCGATGTCATCGAGCCGTATTCTGCGGGCATCGAAAAGCACGGCCTGAACCCGCACGCCGTCAAAGTCATGGCGGAAGCGGGCGTGGACCTCGCCAAGCATTACTCGAAGACGCTCGAAGACATCGGGCCAGTCCACTTCGACTATGTCGTCACCGTCTGCGGTCATGCCAACGAGCATTGCCCGATTTTTCCCGGGAAGGCGAAGAAGGTTCATGTCAGCTTCGAAGACCCGCCGAAGCTGACAAAGGACATGCCCGATGGCGAGGAGAAGCTGGCGGTTTATCGGCGAGTGCGGGACCAGATTCGAGCGTTTGTGGAGACGTTGCCGGGGGTGCTGGCAACGCAGCCGTAAGAAAGGAACAACGAGAGTATGAGTGCGAAGCAACATCGAGAGTGCTACGGGAACATGATTCCTGATTTTGAGCACCTGCAATACAACAAGCCAACGGACGGGAAGGCATTCCGGGTTTTTGTGGAGAACATAGGCGCGGGGAGGCAGCGGCGGGAGTTGGAGCTCAAGCCGGAGGGCTGGGATGAGTGCGCGGGTTGCGCGGACTACCGGACGTGTTACGACCTGGGCATGGCCAAGCTGGCTTTGCACCGGGTGTTGGCGCAGTGCTGAAGGCAAAGGCCGTCCGCGACCAAGCGATTTGAGAGAGACGCCCGCACAGCGGGTGGAAAGAACGGTGCAGTTTTTTGAAAGCACAAATGGTATGAATAGTTCGTTATCATCGAAAACGGCAGAAGATGTTCGGAAGGCAGTGCGGGCCGGCTATGGGCAAATTGCCAGAAGCGGCGGGTCGTGCTGCGGTTCCACCCCAAGTTCCTGCGGCTCCAACCCGGTGGCCTCGGAGCACCTCGCCAAGCACATCGGTTATTCCCCGGAAGAACTGGCCGCGCTGCCCGAAGGCGCCAACATGGGCCTTTCCTGCGGCAATCCGAATGCGCTGGCCGCGCTTCAACCCGGCGAAGTCGTCCTCGATCTCGGCTCAGGCGGCGGATTCGATGTGTTCATCGCCGGGCGCAAAGTGGGAGCGACCGGGCGCGCCATCGGCGTGGACATGACGGCGGAGATGCTCGGCAAGGCTCGACGCAATACCGCCAGCTACCGCGAGCAGACCGGTCTGGACAATGTCGAGTTTCGTCTTGGCGAAATCGAGCATCTGCCCGTGACCGACGCCAGCGTCGATGTCGTGATCTCGAACTGCGTCATCAACCTCTCGCCCGACAAGCCGCAGGTCTGGCGTGAAATGGCGCGCGTGCTCAAACCTGGTGGACGCGTGGCTGTGTCCGACCTCGCGCTGTTGAAGCCCCTGCCCCCCGCAATTGCCGAAATGGTCGAGGCACTGGTCGGCTGTGTCGCCGGCGCGGTACTGGTCTCCGACACGGAGCGCATGGCGAAGGAGGCCGGCCTGACGGACATCTTGCTCAAGGCCAAGTCCGACTATATTGACGGCATGGTGGACTGGCAGGACCCGCTCTATCAAAAGATCATTGCGAACCTGCCGACCGGAGCGAAACCCAGCGATTACATCACGAGCTTGGAAATTACGGCACGAAAAGCCCCATTAAATTTTGTCAGCAACACTTCGTCGCGACGCGGCGGGTGTTGTGGCTAGGCAGTCGAAACGCAGAAAACAAGTCACAACAACAAACTAATACAAACCAATGAAAACAGCAGCAGTCATCAGCATTATCGCCGTCGCGCTCGGGTTCTCCGGCGTAGCCGCGGAAAACAATCAAAGTCCGCCATCAAGTCCGGCCCCACAGGTCATGCCAGCCAGTGGCAAGGTCGCAGCGGCCATGAGCCGCGCGGCAGAGGCCAACGCATACCTCTTCGCTTTCTTCTACGAGAAAGACGACGACGCCACCCGAGCCGCCCGCAAGACCTTCGATGAAGCGGTGAAGAAGATCACGCCCGCGGCGCAGGCGGTGGCAGTGGATCGCAAGGCACCGGCGGAGAAGGAACTCGTGGCCAAATTTGGCGTGGACCGCGCGCTCATGCCCTTGGTCCTGGCCTTCGCGCCCAACGGCGCGGTCACCGGCGGTCTCGGGGCGGCGGACCTGACGGAAGAACGACTCCGTGACGCCGTAGCCAGTGCCGGTCTGCAACAATGCCTGAAGGCTCTCCAGGACCGCCGACTCGTGATGGTGTGTCTGCAAAACGGCCGCACCCAGGCCAACGAGGAAGCCATGAAAGGCGTCAATGAGTTCAAGGCTGATCCGAAGTTCGGCGAGTTGACGGACATTGTGAAAGTGGACCCCAGTGACGCGAAGGAGGTCAAGCTGCTGGCGCAACTGCAAGCCGACCCTCAGGCGAAGGAAGCCACCACCGCCTTCCTGGCACCACCCGGCGTCATGGTTGCCAAAGTCAGTGGTCCGACCAGCAAGGACAACCTGATGGCCTCGCTACAGAAAGCGATGTCGAGTTGCGCACCGGGAGCCGGTTCGGGTTGTTGCCCTGCGCCCAAGAAATAATTAGCCGTTCGTCCGTCCCATGAAAATCCAGACCCTTGTTTGGCGCGAGATTTTCGAGCGCAAGAACCAACTGGCGACCAGCTTCCTGGCCATTCTGCTGGGGGTGAGCGTCATCGTGGCGATGAAGAACATCACCTTCTATTCGGAGAAGGCAGTGGCCTACCAACTCGACGCGCTTGGGGCGAACATTCTCATTTTGCCCAAGTCGGCTTCGCTACAGGATTACTACGGCGCGGACATGCAGAACGAGGAATTCCCTGAAGAATACGTGACGCGCCTCACAACTTCAGACCTGCAAGGACTGGACAACCTCTCGCCCAAGTTCTCCGTTCCCATCGAGGCTGATGGGCAGCGGTTCATCCTCACGGGGATTTTGCCGAAGAACGAGTTCCAGGCCAAAGCCGCGTGGCAGGGCGTGGGCATTTTTTCGCGGCCAGAAGGCTGCGGTGTGGCGGTGGACGTGCCCGGCGCGGCGGCACCAGCGAAGGAAACGCTGGTTCGCAAGCGCGTCATTCAATCCCTGGGCACCAACGAAGTCATGCTCGGTGCGGACATGGCGGCCGCGTTGAAGCTGACGGAAGGTTCAACCGTGCCATTGCTGGGGCGGACCTTTACCGTCACGGCCATCCTGCCGCAGACCGGCACGGTGGATGACTCCCGCGCGTTTGCCCACCTGCACACCGTGCAGCAACTCGCCGGCAAAGGCGCGGTGCTCAACGCCATCGAAATTGTCGGCTGCTGCAACCAAATCTCGAAGGGCCTCGTGCAGAAAATCAACCAACTGCTGCCCGACGCGAAGGTGGCGACCATCACCCAGATCGTGGACACGCAAATCAAGACCAACCGCATGATGGGCCGGCTGTCGCTGTTGTTCCTGACCGTCATCGTGCTGGTGGGCGGGGCCAGCATCGCCAATTACATGTTTGCGAACGTCTTTGAGCGCCGCCGCGAAATCGGCACCCTGATGGCGCTGGGCGCCGGTTCGGCTGTGGTGCTCCGAATGTTTCTGCTCAAGGCGGTCTGGCTGGGCCTGGCGGGCGGCGTGGGCGGCTATTTGCTTGGCACCGCGATGGCGGTAATTCTGGGGCCGCGCGTGGCGGGCGTGCCGGTATTTCCGATGCTGACGCCGCTGTTTTGGGCGGTGGGCGTGGCGGTGTTGGTGTGCATGGCGGCAACCTACCTGCCCGCGCGCCGGGCCGCGCGTCTCGATCCCAGCGCCGCGTTGCAGGAGATTTGACCATGATTGCGCTCCAGTCCGTCAGCAAACATTTCCAGCATCGCGGCAAACCCGTTGCCGCCCTGGCCAATGTTACGCTCGAAATTGCCAAAGGTGACTTCGTGGCCATCATCGGTCCCAGCGGGAGCGGCAAGAGCACCTTTCTGCATCTGCTGGGCGGGATGCTTTCGCCCACGGAAGGCAAAGTGCGCATTGAAAACGATTCGCTTTACGACCTGACCTCGGACGAACGCTCGGCGCTGCGGAAGAAGAAAATCGGCTTTGTCTTCCAGACGTTCAACCTGGTGCCATATCTGACGGCGCTGGAGAACGTGCAGGTGCCGCTGGTGCTCGCCGGACTCGGCGAAGACGAGCAGAAACGCCGGGCGGAAGCGTTGCTGGGCCGGCTCGGGTTGTCCGACCGGCTTGACCACAATCCGCGCGAATTGAGTGTGGGCCAGCAGCAGCGCGTGGCCCTGGCGCGGATGCTGGCCAATGACCCCGTGCTCATCCTGGCCGACGAGCCAACCGGCAACCTCGACCCCGAAACGGCTGAGGGCATCATGGACTTCCTCGGCGAACTGAACGGCGAGGGCCGCACCATTGTCATGGTCACGCACGACCTGCGTCTGGCTAAACGCGCGAAGCGGGCACTGCGGTTGGTTAATGGTGCGATTCAACCCAACGGGCACGCGCAGCCCCTAGCTCCGAACCTGGCATCGCCCTGACCGGGTCGCTATCGGATACCGCGCCACTGCGAGGCAAGACTCATGAGCAAAAAATCAAACAGGAGACACCGGCAGCAAAAGGACAGGAACCACGTGCCTTCGCTGGGGCACACTGCGGTCCCGGCACAGAATTCCCAAGGCGGAACAAAGCGACGGGCGCTTTGGATCGGTGTGGCGGTTGTGGTGGTAGCTGCGGTGGTGTATGCGGTAAGCGGCAGCGGCGAGCGCAAGGAAGAAATCGCCGCTGGCAGTGCTGCAAACTCGATCACTTCAGCGCCCGCGCCGTCATTGCTTTCCGCGATGGCCGGTGGAACTTCTGCCGTCGGTGTCTCCGGGCCGAAGATTCTCTTCGCCACGCCCGTGTATGACTTCGGCCAGATCAAGGGCGGCGAGGTCGTCAAATACACGTATGTGTTCACCAACGTCGGCGACCGTATGCTGGAAGTCACCGCCGTGCAGACCTCCTGCGGCTGCACGACTGCGGGCGAGTGGACCCGGCAAGTTGAGCCGGGCATGAGCGGCAGCATCCCCATTCAATTCAACAGCGGCAACTTCAGCGGCCAGGTCGCCAAATCGATCACTGTGACTTGCAATGACACCAATCAGCCTACGGTGGGGCTGCAAATCAAGGGCAACATCTGGAAGCCCATCGACGTGACGCCGCAATTTGCGATGCTGAACGTCACCACTGACGCACCGTCGAACGCGACGACGGTGCGCATCGTGAACAACGAGGAGTCCCCGCTCACGTTGTCCGCGCCGGAAAGCAGCAATCCTGCATTTGCCGCCGAATTGAGAACGAACCAGCCGGGCAAAGAGTTTCAGTTGCTCATCAAGACCGTGCCACCGCTGCCGGCGGGGAATGTGCAGGGGCAAATCACTTTGAAGACCTCCTCGACGAACATGCCGGTCATCAACGTCACCGCCTTGGCCAACGTGCAGCAAGCAGTGCCGGTCACTCAGCCGGCGACTTCCGGCCCGTCCGTCGTGCCGGCGGTGACCCCTAATCCAAGCCAATAGCCTGCTGACAAACAATTGAACCATGAAACGACTCGAAGTATTTGACCCCGCCATGTGCTGTTCCACCGGCGTGTGCGGGCCGCAAGTGGATCCCGTGCTGGTGCGGTTTGCCGCCGACGTGAAATGGTTGCAGGAACAAGGCGCGGAGGTGCAGCGTTTCAACCTTTCGCAAAGTCCGGCGGCCTTCGTCGAGAATGAACGAGTCAAACAGGCCCTCACCGAGAAAGGCGAGGGCGCGCTGCCCTTCCTTCTGGTGGATGGCCGGGTGCTGGCGAGCGGGCATTATCCGGAGCGCGATCAATTGATTGAGGCGCTCGGCGTGAAGAGCGGTGAAAGCAGCCTCTTCAGCCCTGCGGTCGCGGAGTTGGTCGCCATCGGCGCCGCCATCGCCGCCAACTGCGAGCCTTGTCTCAAGTATCACTATCGCGAAGCGCAGCGCCTTGGCGTTTCCAAGGCCGATATGGCCCGCGCGGTGAAAATGGCCGCCAGCGTGAAGGACTCTCCGCATCAGGCCATCCTCAGGCTCGCAGACAAACTGACGGGAGCCGGTCTCAGCAATCCGGCCGCGGCTTCCGATCCGTGTTGCGGCGACCAAGCGAGCACGGACAAATCAAGCGGTGCCAGCGGTGACGCCCAGTATCCGCCATACCGCAACGAGTTGCGGTGATTAAAGAGAAAACAAACATAAAACATGAGAAACAACGAACAATGAACTCACCGCAAAGAAGAAAAGACTGCGAAGCTTGAGGTGACGATGAACACGAAATCTCTGCCAAAACCCGCTGATTCCTTCAGCGCCTTTCTGGAGGCTCCTTCCCGCTTCCTCTTCTTCACCGGCAAGGGCGGCGTGGGAAAAACATCTCTGGCCTGCGCTTCCGCCATCGCCCTGGCCGACCGGGGCCGGCGCGTATTGCTCGTGAGCACCGACCCGGCGTCCAATCTCGATGAGGTTCTGGGCCAGCAGTTGGCCTCGACGCCCACGCAGATTCCCGGCGTGCCGAATCTTTTGGCGTTGAACATTGACCCGGAAGCCG
>OCZT010004372.1_pt1 | contig 14246 bp, 12 predicted proteins | sample 1539031 | NCBI WGS metagenome assembly OCZT01 (sample SAMEA3539308, study PRJEB22396) | soil metagenome | biome: tundra; feature: field; material: soil | place: USA | collected 2010-05 | depth 0.15 m
GTGGCGCCGGCCTTCATCGATTCCACCGCGGTTTCGATGCTGCCGTAGGCCGTCATCACGATCACCGGCACCTGCGCGTTTTGCCGCCGGATCAAAGCCAGCAATTGCAGGCCGTCCATGTTGGGCAGCCTGAGATCGGTGAGCACCAGGTCCGCGCGGTCCACGACCTTGATACCCTCTTCGGCGCTGGCGGCCTTGTCCACATCAAAGCCCGCGGAAACGAGCTGCAGCTCGAGCACGCGGCGGAGCTTGTCTTCGTCTTCGACTACCAGGATTCGCTTCTTCATGGGGAGCTGCGCTTCTTCATGCGGAGGGTTGCGGAGCGGCGCGTTCCATGGGCAGGAGCACGCGGAAAATGCTGCCTTTGCCGGACTCGCTCTCCACTGCTATCTTACCGCCGTGCTCGTCCACGATCTTGGAAACGATGGCGAGGCCCAGGCCCACGCCCTGCGGCTTGGTGGTGAAGAACGGATTGAAGATGCCGTCGAGGTGCTTGGCGTCGATTCCCGACCCGCGGTCGATCACCGAGATTTCGGCGGTCCCGCCGGCCGCCCGCGTCTTCACCGTGACCGCTCCGCCGGGCGCGGTGGCCTGCGCGGCGTTGAGCACCAGGTTGAAGAAGACCCGCTCCAACAGCTCGGCATCGAAGGGAAACGGCGGGATCTCCGGCTCGTAATTCCTGTAAATCGCGATCTCGGGGGCCTCGCGCTCCACGGCGGCGATGGCGCGGTCGAGCGTATGCGCCAGGTCCGCGTTGTCCAGCCGCAGCGCGAGCGGGCGGGCGAATTGCAGGAAGCGGGTGACCAGAGAGTTGGTGCGGTCCACTTCCGAGGTGATGAATCCGGCCACTTCGCGCGCCACTTCGTTTTCCGCGGCCACGTTGCGGCTCAGCATTTCCGCCGACGCCTTGATGGTGCCGAGCGGGTTGCGCAGCTCGTGGGCGAGGCCCGCGGAAAGCTGGCCCAGCGCGGCCAGGCGGTCGGAGCGCCGCACCGCTTCCTCGGCCCGCTGGATGTGGACGCCGGCCTCCGCCAACTGTTCCGCCGTGCGCCGGTACTTCTCCGACTGGGTGCGCAACTCTTCCGCCAGCGCATTCGCCAGGTTTCCCACCATGGCCAGGAAAACCATGCGCATGGTCAGTTGGGCGATCTCCGGCGGCCCGATGTCCCACTGCGACCAATCGATGAACAAAAAGAAAGAAAGGTACGAACCGGCCGCCAGCAGCGAAAACACCAGGGTGCCGACCACGCCCAGGAACGTTGCCGCCGAGACCACCGGCAGCAGCAGCACCAGCCAGAAATGGCTCTGGATTCCCCCCGTGTATCCGATCAGCAGGTATCCCAGCAGCAGCTTCATCACGATCCAGAAGATCCGGCTGCGCGTGGAAGGGTGCGCCGGAATCTTGGGCTCCAGGACTTGCGCCACGGCCAGCGCGGCAAACAGCGCGATTTCGGAGATATCGCCCTCCGTGTTCGTGACGGCCAGCACGGCGAAGAGCAGGAGCCAGACGAAATCTTGAGGCCGGATCAGCCGGAAATAGCGGAGCAGTGGGGCGGCAGGCACGTGAGGTATCCCAGTCGGGATTATGGCACAATGTAAACGTAGCTTCTCATGTCTAACCCCAACACCCTGGATCAGGACCCGGTTATCGGTCCGGGATCCCAACCTGCCAACGAGCCTGCCGAGTCTTTCGGCGATATCCTTTCCCAATACGAACAGGCCCATTCCCATCGAGTCGAAGAGGGGAAAAGAGGACTGGAGGGCACCGTAATCGCCGTCACCGGCGAATCGGTGTACCTGGATATCGGCTTCAAGACCGAAGGCATCATCCCCCTGGCGAATTTCCAGAGCGCCGGCGAAACGGTCAAGGCCGGCGACAGGATGCCGGTCTCGATCAAAGGCCGGGACCCCGAAGGCTACTACGAGCTGTCGCGGACCAAGGTGGAGCGGCCCAAGGATTGGACATCGTTGGAGAAGGCGTTCGCCGACAAGACGCCCATCGCGGGCGTGATTACGGCGGTGGTGAAGGGCGGCGTCAGCGTGGACGTGGGAGTGCGCGCGTTCATGCCCGCCTCGCGCAGCGGCGCCAGGGACGCGGCCGAAATGGAGAAGCTGGTCGGCCAGGAGATCAGTTGCCGCATCATCAAGCTCGAGGTGGCGGACGAAGACGTGGTGGTGGACCGCCGCGCGGTGCTGGAAGATGAGGAGCGGGCCTCCAAGGACCGGCGCTACTCCGAAATCAAGGAAGGCGAAACGGTGCAAGGCGTGGTCCGCAGCCTGGCCGATTATGGCGCTTTCGTGGACATCGGCGGCGTGGACGCGCTGCTGCACGTGGCCGACATATCCTGGGGCCGCGTGAACAAGCCCGCCGACGCCTTGGCCGTGGGGCAGGAGATCGAAGCCAAGGTGCTCAAAGTGGACGCCGCCAAGCGGCGCATTGCGATCGGCATGAAGCAGCTTCTGCCGCACCCGTGGGACCTGGCGAGCGAGAAGTACAAGACCGGCGAGCGCGTCACCGGCGCGGTCACCCGCGTGACCGATTTCGGCGCCTTCGTGGAGCTGGAGAAGGGCATCGAGGGGCTGATTCACCTTTCCGAAATGTCCTGGTCGAAGAAGGCGCGGAAACCGGCGGACGTGTTGAAACCGGGCGAGCAGGTGGAAGTCATGGTCCTGGGCGTCAACCAGGCTGACCGGCGCATTGCTCTTGGTCTGAAACAGGCGCTGGGCGACCCGTGGGTGGAAGCGCCGCAGAAGTTCCCGGTGGGCGCGGTGGTGGAGGCTCCAGTCACCAGCCTGACCAAGTTCGGCGCGTTTGTGCAACTGGCCGAGGGGATCGAAGGCATGATCCACATCGGCGACATCAGCGCGGAGCCCGCGAAGGGGAAGGGCGCCCCCGGCGCGGCGGCCCCGCGTCAGAGGTCCACGGAACGAACCGATGTGCCCAATATGGAGAGGCGCATCAACCATCCGCAGGACGTGCTCAAGGTGGGGCAGGTGGTTCGGGCTCAGGTGCTCGAGGTGGACACCGGGAAGCGCCGGCTGCGCCTGGGCATGAAGCAGCTCATCCCCACCAGCGTCGACGAATACATCGCCGAGCACAAGGAAGGCGACGTGGTGACGGGCCGCATGACGGAGGTGGGAAGCGGCCGGGTGCGGGTCGAGCTGGGCGAGGGCATCCAGGCTGTTTGCAGGCTGAGCGCAGAACCGGTCGAAAAGGAAGAAAAAAAGGCCGACCCGAAGACCGACCTCTCGTCGCTAACGTCCATGCTCGAAGCCAAGTGGAAGGGCGGCCAGGCAACCGGCATGCCCAGGCGCGAGCCGGTGCGCGCCGGTCAGATCCGCAGCTTCCGCATTGTCAAGTTGGACGCCGCGGGCAAGAGAATCGAACTGGAACTGGCGTAGGGCATAACCCCTGGCTAGCCCGCTGCCCTACCTTAGCCTCACCGCCTGCGATGTGCGCGCCGACTCGTACACCGCATCCACCACGCGGACCGTCTTCAGGTAGTCGCCGCCGTTCGATTCGAACTCCGCGCCGGACCGCATGCAGCCGGCGAAATGCCGCTGGAGTGCGTAGACGCAATCGCCGGCGAAGTTGACGTCGTGGTGCGCATACTCCACGCCGCGGCCGGGCTCTCCCAGTGCTTTGACCCGGATGTTGGACTCGGTGTCCATCGTCAGGTGGCCGCCCATACCGTCGATACGCAACTCTCCGAAGGTGTAGCGGGGAGAGGGCGACTCCACCTCGTTGTAACGGCCGGCATCCCAGATCGCAGTAGCGCCACTCTCGAAGCGGAGGAAAACCTGTCCCGTCTCCTCGCCTTGAATCGCGGGGTTCAAGCGCCGCAGGTGGGCGTAGACCTCGGTCACCTCGCCCAGCAGATAGCGGAACGTGTCGATGAAGTGGACGCCCGTTTCGTAGACCAGCAACCGCGGGTAGTCGCGGAAAAAAGGCTGGCGGTCGAGATACGCGTTCTCACCCCAGCCGTCGCCCATGCGCATCAGGAAATGGATATGGGTGAAGTCGCCGATGGCGCCCGACTCCTGGATCTCCTTGATCTTGCGATACCACGGTTGCCAGCGCCAGTTCTCGTGCGCCATGAAGCGCACGCCCGCGCCCCTGGCCGTTTCGACGATGCGCCGGCTGGCTTCGAACGTGGGCGCCAGCGGCTTCTGGCAGATGATGTGGACACCCCGCCCGGCCGCGTACGCGCACATCTCCTCGTGCGTTTCCGGAGGCGTGATGATATCCACGAAATCGGGCTGCTCGCGCTCGATCGCCTCGCGCCAGTCCCCGTAGTAGCGCGGCACGCCGTATTGCGCCATCACGGCGCGCGCCTTTTGCTCGGTGCGGTTGTAGATGGCGGCCATCTCCACCTCGGGGATGCGCGACCACGCCTCGTATTGGAAGCGCGAGAAGTATCCGGCGCCCATGCCCACGCCCTTGAGCCGCCGCTGCGAATTGCCGGTCATGGCTTGCCGAAGACTCTCGATGCCGTCTGGCTGAGAATCTGGCGCTTATCAGCCTCCGGGATGTCGAGCGTGAGGATCTTGCCGGTTTCGGTCCCTGTGTTCTCCGGCAGGTCCGAGCCGATCATGAGCCGATTGGCCGGCACGTGCCCCAGCACTTCGAGCACCTGGTGCGGCATCAGGCTCGACAACTCCAACACGATGTTGGGGCAAAAGACGGCGGCGAGAATGGCCTCCTGAACGAAGATGCCGCCGCCCGAGTGCGCCAGCACGATGGTCAGGTCCGGAAACTTGCGCGCCGGCATCATCGACAGCGACGGCGCTGAAAATGGCAGACCCGCGCCGGTGTGGCAGATCACCACCATGTGGTTCTCCCGCGCCGTCTCGAAAAAGAAGTCGCTCGATGCCGCGAACGGGTTCAGCCCGTGATATTGCGGCTGCAGCTTGAGCGCGCGGAAACCGTGCTCCTCGCGGCAACGCCGGACTTCCTCGCGGAACTCCTCCACCGGGATGTACGGGTCGAGGCAGGCCGCGCCCACCAGGCGGTCCGGATGCTGCTTCACCGCGCGCCCGATCAGGTCGTGCTCGCGGCGGTGGTTCTCGACCACGGGAAACGGAATCGCAACAGCGCGATCGACGCCGTAGCGGTCCATGTTGCGCAGCAGCTCGTCCGCGGTTGCCGAGCGGGCGCTGTGGCGCGCCGTGCCCATGTGGGCGTGCGTGTCGAAGATGCGAAATCCGTCCTTCATGGAAGCGCCGCGATGATCGCATCCGTCATTTCAGTGGTGCTGAGGGAGCCGCCCATGTCGCGCGTGCGCGCCTTGCGGTCCGAGAAGACGCTTCGCACGGCCGTGCGAATCATCTCCGCGCCGGCCGCGCCCAGCCAGTCCAGCATCATCGCCGCCGAAAGAACGGTCGCCACCGGATTCGCGATGCCCTTTCCCGCGATGTCCGGAGCGGACCCGTGCGACGGCTGGAACACCGCGTAGCGGTCGCCGATGTCGGCCGACGGCGCCATTCCCATGCCTCCCACCAAGCCTGCTGCAAGGTCCGAAAGGATATCGCCGAACATGTTTTCGGTCACCATCACGTCGAACGCTTCCGGCCGCTGCACCAGGAACAGCGACGCCGCATCCACGTACACGCGGTCCGTGACGACCTGGGGAAACTCGCGCGCCACCTCGTCGAAGACCATGCGGAAAAACGCCATGGAGGGCAGCACGTTGGCCTTGTCCACCAGGGTGACGTGTTTGCGCCGCCCCATCGCCTCGCGAAAGGCGGCGCGGACCACGCGTTCGGCGCCGGCGCGCGTGATCCGCATGGTATCCTCCACGCAGCCGGACGCGAGATCAGGCGTGCGCAGGCGGTTCACGAACAGCCCTTCCGTGCTCTCGCGCACCAGCACGAAGTCGATGCTGCCCGCGGCGTGGTCGCGCAGGGGCGAGTCGAGCGAATGAAAAAGGTAGATGGGGCGCAACCCGCAGTAAAGGTCGAGCCGCTCGCGCAAGTCGAGCTGCGGGGTCATCTCGATGCCGCTCGCCCAGCGCACGCCGGGCAGCCCCATGGCGCCCAGCAGGATGGCGTCGAACTCGCGCAGCCGCTCGAAGGTGGCGGGTGGCAGCGGGTCGCCGCTGCGCAGATACTCGGCGGCCCCGACGCTCAGCTCCTCGTACGCCAGCTTCAGACCAGGCGTGCGCGATTCCACCGCGTCCAGCACGCGGACCGCTGCCGGGACCACCTCCAGCCCAACGCCGTCGCCGGGCAGTAATGCAATGCGAAAGGTCTTCATGCTCCAGTCACCTCTTTGAGTTTGGCGAAGAATTGCCGCTTGCGTTCGGTGTTGATTCCCCAGTTGACCGGCGGGCACTGATAGCCGTCGGCATAGTTGCTCGCGCCCGGGTCGAAGTAGCCCCACGAAACGTGTTCCGCCAGCGCCGTCATCATGTGGTTCTCCGGCTGGTCGAAACGGAAGTGGTCGTCTTCATTGATGAGCACCGGCATCGGCCGCCAGCTTGCGACACTGCGCGAAGCCCGGATCATCTGGCGGATGCGCGCCGGCTCGTCCGGCCCGTTGCCGTGCAGCAGCAGGAAGTCGGACGCCCCCACCACGTTGGCGGTCGCGGGCACGCCGCCGCCGTAGCTGACGCCCACCAGCAGGCGCCGCCCGCCGCGCCGCGTGTTCTTGGCCAGCGAGATCAACTCATGGACGCGCGCCGCTTTGAGGATGTCGTGGTGATACGACTCGATGTTGCACTCGTTGTCGATCTCGACCAGCACGTTGCGGTAGTTGCGCTCGAGCAGCCAGTTGGTGGCGTTGGCCACGGCGCGGCGCACCGCGGCCTCGTCCTTCACCTGCTGGTCCTGCCCGAAGTAGAAGTAGCCGACGATCGCCACCATTCCCAACGCATCGGCCTGGTCGAGGACGCGGGCGAGGCGATCCATATACGCCGGCTGCAGACTTCCATCCGATCGAATGGCGCTATTCACCCACGGCTGGCTCTTGGAGTAGCCCTCGGGGCTGCCGCCCTGCAGGTTGATGGTGAAGGCCAGCAGCCCGTTCCGCCGCCACTGGGGCAGCGCCGCCACCAACTCGCGGGTATTGCGCTCCGGATCCCACTGGCCGGTGTCGGGGTAGGCCCACTTGGCGCGGGTCTGGGGATTGAGATCGTCGAAGATCCCTTGCACCGCCCGCACGTTCATGAGCAGGCCTTCGATCTTCAGGCCCTGGTACGAGCGGCCCGCATAGGTGGGCTGGCCGTTGAGGAAGAACTGTTCTCCGCGGATGGAGACTTCGGTGCGGCGCTCCGGCGCGGCGGCGCCCACAGCGGGTACGGTGGCCGCCAGTGTCAGGAAAGTTCGCCGATTCATGATGATTGATGGTGCAATGGCCTGAGAACAGAATAACAGCGCACATGGAAGGCGGGGGCCGGGGGCCGGGGGCCAGGGGCCGCGATGACGGATGCGGTTGGGGAGCGGGCTCCCCCAGACCGTCAGGCGCCATGGCCGGTTGTCATCTCCGCCCGCCCGGCGCTCCCATCAGAGGTACGCGATCGCGTCGATCTCGACCAGTGAATTGCCCGGAACTCCGGCGGCCGCGGTAGTCGTGCGCACCGGCGGCAAGTTCCGGGTGGACGCCATCGGCCTCTGGCTGGCCGGCCACGAGCCGGGAAACGTGAACCTATACCGAACCGCCAAGGAGCGCGGCCTCAGCGACACGGTCAATCCCCGGGAAATTCCAGTGTACGAACTGCCGCGCGAAGGCGAGGCCTCTCTCCATTTGTTGGATGAGCCGTTCGATTACGATCGCCACAAAGTCTGAGCCGGCAAGCAGGAACCCGGAATCCAAACTTACATTTCCGACCGGGCCTTGGCGATGGCGGCCAGGTACTGGCGGGCGCGGTTCTCGATGATGTCGAAGCGGCCTTCCTTAATGGTCTTGGCATCCACCAACTCGCTACCCACGGCCACGGCACACGCGCCGGCCTTGAGGAAGTCGCCGGCGGTCTCGAGATTGACGCCTCCCGTGGGAATCATCTCGATTTGCGGGAAGGGGCCTTTCAGCGCCTTGATATACTTGGGCCCGCCCACGTTGCCGCAGGGAAATATCTTGACCACGTCGGCGCCGGCCTCCCAAGCGGTGAGCACTTCGGTGGGTGTCAGCGCGCCGGGGCAAATGACTTTGGAGTAGCGCTTCGCCATCTCGATGGTGGAAAGGCGCAGGCTGGGCGTGACGAAGAACTCGGCGCCGGCCAGCATGCAGGCGCGCGCCGTTTCGGGGTCGAGCACGGTGCCGGCCCCCAGCACGATTTTGCCGCCGAACTTGTCCGCGACTTTTTCCAGCGCGTGGATGGCCCCCGGCACGGTCATGGTGATTTCCGCGGCCCGTATGCCGCCGGCGTAGATGGCCTCAACTGCCAGGATGGCGCTCTCCGCGCTCGAGGTGCGCACGATCGGGACCATCCCGACTTCAGTGATAAAGGCAAGAATCTCTTTTGATGTCATAACCTTTCACGTTATCATGTGGCTTGACACCTCCGCAAAATCCGGAACAGGAAAAACAACCGCCGCGCGTGTCGGTGGTGGTGGTTTCCCGCAACCGGGCGGCCCTGTTGCGGCGCTGCCTGGAATCCCTCGAAAAGTCCGAGGGACGCGAGACGCTCCAGATCATCGTGGTGGACAATGGCTCGAGCGACGGCAGCGCGCACCTCGACACCGATTTCCCGCAAGCGCAGTTTATCCGGCTGCCCAAGAACTTCGGACTGACCAAGGCCATGAACATCGGGTGGCGAGCGGCCGACGCGGAATACGTTTTCTTCCTTCACGACGATACCGAGGTGGAGCCGGGGGCGACGATCCGGCTCGCCGGGACGCTGGATGCCAACCCCAATGCCGCCGCGGCTTGCCCGCTGCTGGTGGATGACGAGGGCCGGCCAGCGCCGCAACTGGGCAATTTGCCGCCCGACGGCCAGTGGCTCGCGGCCGAGCCTTCCCTCAGCCAGCCGGAGCCGGTCGAGTATCCGCGCGGCGCGGCCCTCATGATGCGCGTTTATGTCATCCGGGCGGTCCGCCAGATCGACGAGCGCTACGGCCAGTTCGGCAGCGACGCGGACCTGGCGGTGCAGATCCTGAGGGCATCGAAGAAGATCCTCCTCGACTCCGCGGCGCGGGTGCGGCACCATGGGAGCGCGGGCTACTCGGCCCTGGAGCGCGCCGATTTTCTGCTCGGCCGCGCGGTCTTCCTGGGAAAGTACCGGGGCTTCGGGGCCGGTCTGCGGGCGCGGCTGGCGGCGGTCCTCTCGCCGCTTCTGTCGTTCCGCTTTGGCGAGGTGCGCTACACCCTGGCGGGTCAGAAGATCCACGGAACGCAACTGTGACGCCGCCACCGCCAGATTCGGTGGCTGACACACGCGTCCGGGGTCAAGGCATCCGGAAAGCGGCGCGGATGGCGCTGGCGCGATTCGCCAGGCGGGCAGATTCGGCGGTCTCTCCGGTGGCTTTGCGGAGTGCGGCGAAGTGCTCCAGGGTCTCGGCGATTTTGGGGTGCTGAGGGCCGAACGCCTTTTCGTAAGCCGCCAGCGCGCGCTCGAAATGAGCGGCGGCGGCGGGGTAGGCGCCCTGTGCGGTGGAGACCAATCCCAGACAATCGACACTGTCGGCGACGGCCTCCGAATCGTAGCCGAACGCTTTCAGACGCGCATCGAGCGCGCGTTTGCAAAGTGATTCGGCGCTGTCTGGATGCCCGCCTGCCAGCGCCAGTCGAGCCAGTCCTTCCCTGCCGGATGCCGCTGTAGGGTGATCGGGCAGACCGAGGTCTTCAAAGAACTCGATGACAGCCTGAAACTTCGATTCGGCTTGCGGACGGCCGAGACGGAAGAACGTCCAACCGAGGAGATCGTCTAATTCCGCCACTCCTAAGTAGCGGCTTCCGACTTCCTGGATTAAGGCCTCTCGTACGCCCTTGAGCAACTCCTCCACCTCGGAGTAGCGGCCTTGCCGGTAGCGTAGCCAGCCCAAATCGGTCTGCTCATCCAGCATCCGCGTTCGGCTCATTGCCGGGCTCGCGGCATACAGTTTCAATCCCTCGCTGAATAACTGGTCGGCGACGGAGAACATGGCCTGGGCCGAGCGAATTTCGGCCAGCGCCAACATGGTATAGGCGTTCTTCCAGTGCCCGGCGTCGTAAATGGTCAGATAGGAGTCGCGGGCTTTCTCGCATTCGGAGGCTGCCTCGCGGTAAGACTGAAGACTGAAGAGTTTGTTACACAGATTGAATGTCGAAGTCGCGACGGAATCCGGATTACCAAGCTTGGCGTCCAACTCGAGAGCGCTCCGCTCGGAGGAAGTGGCCTGGACGTACTCGCCCTTCAGTTTGAGCGCTGTAGATAGGTTGCCGAGGATCAGGCCGTAAGAAAAGGTCTCTGTTTCGCCTCGGGATTCGAGGAGGGACTTAGCCTTGCCAAAGAGGAATTCGGCATCCCGGGGGTTGTACGTTTCGCAGCGCAGCCAGCCGAGCTCCCTGTAAGCCTCAAAGAGAAGGCTATCGTCCCGAGGCGATTGATTCTCAAAGACGCGGACAGCATTGGATAGGAGCAGGTCGGCCTCGGGGTATTTGCTCCAAGACGTGTAAAGCGAACCCAGTTGGACGTCCACCTCGGCCACCCGGGGCGAGCCAGCGCCGTACTTGGTTGCAGCGATAGACTTGGCTGTTTTGAGGTGCGCTTCCGCCTGATCGTACGCGCCGTCGGATTCCAGGGCGCTGGCCAGATTCCTGAGAAAGGCAACCAGGTCGTCGTCCTCGGACGGGCCGGCCCCTTGGAGCTTCTCGATGGCTTTCTGGTAGTGCGGGATAGCGTCCCGTACGCGGGAGGTTGCCATGAACGCGTTGCCTAACAGGTTTGACAGGGTGGCGACCTGGTGCGGATCGGGCGGCGTCTGCTTTTCCGCGCTCTGAAGTGCTCTTTGGTAGAAGACACGGGCCTGCTCGAAGTCGCGGGCGGCGTAAAGGTCGTCGCCGATTCTCTGCCAACTGCGGGACAGAACCGGTGGATCGGGTCCCAGTTGCGGCTTCAGAAGTTCCGTCGCGCGGCGGAGTTGCTGCACGGAGGCGATGCCCTCGAGCACTCTCCTCGCCTCGTCGTCCAGGCCGCTGGGGTCGTCCACCAGGGTGCGCAGCCTGGGGTATTCTTCCAGCGCCTGGTCCGCCTGGCCGGCCAAGCCCAGGCTGGCCACGCGCCAACGGGCCGATTCGCGAATCATGGTCTTGACCTCGGCCACTGGCGCCGTATCGCCGCGGGCCAGCGCCAGCAGCGTCCCGTAGCGTGCCGCCGCGTTGGAGTACTCTCTGGCGCGATACCAGGCGGCTCCGGCGCCGTATAACATGCGGGCCTGAACAATGGGCGCCGCATTGCGCGCGGCGGCGGCCGCGTCGTCGTAGGCTTTGCCCGAGGCGAGAAAGTCGGTCGTGTCGAACAGCGCACGGGCCTTGAGGGCGAGCGCCTCGGGAGGAAGCGGGCGGTTGGGCGGAAGCCCCGACAACAAGGCGAGCGCCGCGCGAGGCTGCCCCTGATCGACGTAGTCGCCGGCTTTCGAAACCACCACGGATGTCGCCACCTGCTCGGGATCGTCGGGCAGGCCGGACTCCGCCCAATAGCGGATTCTGGCGAGCGCCTGCAGCGCCGAATCGGCGGCGTCCCCGAAGAAATCCAGCATCGCGCCGCGCGTCTGATCCGCGGGCGCACTTACGGCCGGCAAATCGTATGTTTTGGCGCCGGCTTCAACGCGGAGTTTCAGGCTGTCGATGCGGGGAATGCCGCCGGTGGCTTTTGTTTCAATGCGCGGGAGCAGCCGGTACGGGGCGCCCGCCCGAGCGGCGTCCTCGCCCGCCGGCCAGAAATCCTCGGAGTCCGCCAGACGCCGGGTCAGCAACTCCTCGAACAAGCGTGCCGAACTTTGCGTCTGCTCGTCGGCGGCGGAGGTCGCGACGGGCTCGACGGCAACCGCCGCACGGTCGGAGAGTTCCTCTTCCAGGCGGAGCGCAATATCATCGCTCATGCTACGGAAGCGGGCTAGGGCCTCGGCCGGAGCCATGGGGACTCTCGAGTGGAGCAAGTTCTTCACCTGGCATCCCTTGACCTCGTCGAGGGAATAGGAGAGATTAATCTCCGGGGCTTTGCCCTCCTGATAGCGAACATCCACCGAGCCGGATACCAAGTAATACACGGGCGCGATGGCGGCCGATTCGCTCATGCCCGGCGTGGATGCTCGAGACCCTGCGGCGCTGGATTGGTGGCAGGGCGTCCCATCCTGGCTGTCCAGGTATTTCAGTGAGTTTACGCCGGCGAGACGCAGCCGTAAGGTCGTGGTGGCGAAACCGCCCAAGTCGCCGAGATCCCCGGTCCGGGCGCCCGGAAAGGCGATCAGGTAGACGGGCTTGGCCGGGCGAGGCTGGGGCGTTTGAGCGTCCGACGCGGACGCCCAGAGCAGCACCCCTGCTAGGGCAAGGGCACGATAAGCATAGTCTCCTGGTTCACCGTGCATAGCTTTACTCGATGACAATCTTCGTCGTGCCTGGCGACATCGGCGGGGAAATCCCTCATCGCTAACTCCTTACACCGCTCAACCTCGGTGTACTCGCACTGGATCTCCCTGATCTTGCCGTCGCGGTGGCCCCTGCTTTCTGCCCAAAGGGCGACTTTCGGCCTCGACCCCTTGAGTTGGGTTGTGTCCAGATACAGCGCCTCTTGTTGCCCGTCGCTCTGGATGATCTTTTGCACCTCCGCCTGGCTGTGGAAATCCTTCTTACAGCGCGCCCTCTCTCCCCCCAATTTCCCCACGATTCTGGTTTCGAACATGCTGAGTTGGGGACCGGAGAGCGGCTCGTTGGAGTAACCCGAATTAACCACCAGCAAGTAGACGGGCCGGATGGGTGAATAGACGCCTCCCGTGGCTTGCTCGGCGGGCGCCCGATGGGGTGCGCCGGCGGCCACAATGAGCAGGATGACCGCGCGGCCAACCGGCGGCAGCGCGGCGAAGATCAGCGGCCACACGGCTTGTCCTCCAGACTCGCTATCGTCCGGGCGCTCTCGGCGACCTCGGCTGTGCAAGCCGGGCCGGGTTTACCGGACCCCAACAACCAGTGCAACTCATAGCTCCCCAGCGGGAGTTGGATTGTCTTCACGTCGTTCCCATTCATGGCGAGCGTGAATACCGATTTGTCGAGCCTCTCCAAATCGGTGCCCTCGAAGACGTCGTCGTAAAGCTCGCCATCTTTCTTTCGAACCTGGACTTTCGAGAGGGTATCCCGCGCTTCGAAATCCACCGGGTATAGCAGGCTCCACTCGGGGCCATTGCCCCCGCTCCAAGCCGCGCTCAGCAGGCTTCGAACGGGGAAGCGGAATGGGCGCTCCTTGGCCTCGGAGTTCTTCGGAGGGTTCAAGATCACATCGTGGACGTCGCAGGAGAGCCACACTCTTTGCACATTCTTGTGCAGCTTTCCGTCAATGCTGAGGGCCGTCCCTTTGGGTCGAATATTCGGACTGATCCGGGACAACGGCAGGTCGATTAAGGCCAGAACGAAAAGCAGCGCCACCTGCAATTGATTGAATCGCTTATGGCGGCTCAAAGCCAGCAGCCGCTTACGAAACCAGGCGAGGTAGATGACGAAAAGGCTGCCCAAGAGGGCCGGCAGCAGCCTCCCCGCCAGTTCCACCGTGGGGTCGGACAGCAACTCGCGCGGCAGCCGCGAAACCAGTAGCACCAGGTTTACACAGAATAGGAGCAGCCACATGCCTTCCTTCAGGCTGGGGTGTTCGTTCTCTGTGGGCTTCCCCATTTCCCGCCGGATCAGGGATCTCAGTGCTTCGACTACCTGAGTCCCGTCGGGCTCGAAAACCGCTTCCTTCGCCTCGGCTTTGCGTTCCCTTGTCGCAGCCATTAGCTCTCCGACTGACCTTTGGTTGGGAATAGTATACCATCCCTTCTGCATCCCTTGACGCCCCTTCGTCCCGGCGGGTGAGGCCTCGTCTCATGACGTGACGGTCTCCGGATTTGGCAGTCACGGCCCTGGTAACCGTGACGCGTTGCTGGTAGGGGCCGGGCATGCCCGGCCCCTACGCCCCGCTATTAACCATTGATATCTGGAACGCGGCGCGCGGCGGGGGTTAACATGAACCGCATGGAGACGCTGTTCTGGATCGTCTTGCCCGGCTTCGCGGCCGTGGCTTCCGGCGTGCTGGCGTGGTTTGTCATGCAATCGCGCATGGAAGTGGCGCTGGCGGGGC
>OCZT010004373.1_pt1 | contig 14243 bp, 12 predicted proteins | sample 1539031 | NCBI WGS metagenome assembly OCZT01 (sample SAMEA3539308, study PRJEB22396) | soil metagenome | biome: tundra; feature: field; material: soil | place: USA | collected 2010-05 | depth 0.15 m
GGCCTTTTTGTATGATCGCCAAAACATTTGGGGCGCGCAGAATCCCTTTACCCAAGGGGTAAAGATAAACAAAAAATGTAATGTATGTATATGTATATAAAGTAGTTATAGTGAATTAGCGCGCTGCATTGATTTCCTGGTGACCCTGTGGTGACTAACTCAAGGTCACCAGAGTGAAAAATGCGCTTTCTGGGCCGTAATTTGGCGCGTACAGATTTCTGGCGATCTGGCAGAAATTGCGGCTCACCGGCAGCCCCGGAAACCCGCTATAGCCCCGGCGAAGTGATTGAAACAGAAACGGTCATGGTGACCGGGAATCCGGACCCTATCCTCTAACAGCTTTAGAATGGTATGCTTAGCAACTCCGGTCATGCGGACTACGGCATTGATGCTGCTCCCATCTACTAGAGTAGCAACGACTTGGACGCGCTTTTCTGTGCTGAGATGGTTTATATTATTGCCTAAAAAAGAATGTACAATAATAATGTACATTTGTCAAATAATATTTGACTTTCTTTTGTCGTTCGTTTACTCTTTTTTCATGCTATTCAAAGCTGCAACAATCGGTCCCTTGGAAGCGGAAGTGATTAAGCGAGTTGAAGAGGCTAGGCATAAACTGCGCCATAATTTGGCAAAGCCTCGGAGATGGACAGGTCTCCTTCGCCGCAATACCTTCGCACGTGGGATTCAGGGATCGAACAGTATTGAGGGATATAACGTTACCGCAGAAGACGCGATTGCAGCCGCAGAAGGAGAAGAGCCACTTGATGCGGATCGAGAAGTCTGGCTCGCCGTTACGGGCTATCGCACCGCGATGACCTTTGTTCTTGAGCTAGCCAAAGACAAGAATTTTGTCTATAACGAAGGATTTTTAAGAAGTCTGCATTTCATGATGCTTCAGCATGATCTCTCGAAGCATCCCGGTAACTGGCGACCGGGAACCATTTATGTGCGCCAGGAACCGAGCGGAGAAGTCGTGTATGAAGGGCCTGAAGTTGAAATGGTTCCTGGCCTCATCGAAGAACTGATTGAATTCCTGAATTGTCACGACGATGATTGTCCCCATGCTCTCATTAAAGGGGCGATGGCACATCTCAACCTTGTACTAATTCATCCATTCTCCGACGGCAATGGGCGCATGGCGCGTTGTCTCCAATCCCTCGTTCTTGCAAGAGAAGGCATTCTGGAATCAGAATTCTCTTCGATTGAAGAATATCTTGGACGGAATACGCAGGCATATTACGACGTTCTCGCCACGACTGCCGAAGGCCGCTGGCATCCTCGCAACAGTACAAAGGCTTGGATTCAGTTCAATCTCACTGCACACTTTCGCCAAGCCTGTACTTTGTTGAGCCGTTCGACAGTCATGGAATTCCTTTGGGCGGAAATGGAGGAGATAGTCAAACAGCTTGGTCTGCCCGAAAGAACCCTTTACGCCGTCTGTGATGCGGCAATGGGCTTTCGCGTGCGAAATTCAATTTATCGCAATCTAGCAGAATTGAACGACATAACCGCTAGCCGAGACCTAAAGAATGCTGTAGCCGCAGGCTTATTGATTCCCACTGGTGAACGACGCGGAAGACTCTATATTGGAGCGCCTCATATTAAGGCGGTTTTCGACCGTCTGAAACATGAATATATTCGGCCCATTCCTGACCCGTTTACCACAAGTCCTAAACAAATGGAGTTGCCTACCGTTCAGTAGCCTCTTTGACGATCCGCGCAGCGGCCTGGTTCACGTCCTCTTTGACCAGATGGACTGCACTAAAAGGGGTGTACTTCAAAACGATCGCGGGATTGCTCTCCAGTTTAAGAGTGGCAATTCCTTCGAGTTTATCAATCCGAACGACGATGTAGACGCTTGCGTAATGACCGTCAACCCAGACTCTTTCGCCTCTGTGTGGCACGCGTGGTAATGTCATGCTTCAATCATTCCACCGTTAGCCCGATTGCGCTAGCCCTGTGGAAAACCAAACTGCACCACTACCGGATTTCCGGATTCCTTGCTTTTCTTGCTCATGCTGTGGTATCGAATACGACAATCGCTGCCTTTGGCTTGCGAATCGCTATTTGGTCTGAGGTCCGGCGGGGACTGGTGCAGGCAGCATCCCGCTCATGATGCCGTTTAGCTTGCCTACTGCCAAAGCCATGTAGTCCGGAGACAGGTGCGCGTACCGTTCCGTCATGCGCGCTGATTTGTGGCCCAGGAGCTTTCCTACCGCGTATAGATCGACCCCTTGCTGCACAAGCCAAGAGGCCGCCGTATGGCGCAAAGTGTGGAAGCTGGCATCCTTGATTCCCACCTTCCGGAAGATTTGGGTTGTCGTTATGGAATGCGAAAGCTCTTTGACTCCGGCAAAAACGAGGCCGTCTGCCAGGCCATTCGGTAGCGTTCCGAGTACCTGCAAAGCAGCATCCGACAGGGGTAGGATGCGCACGGCTCCATTCTTGGTATTGCGCAGATAAAGCCGCCGCTGCTCCAGATTTACGTCTGCCCACTTGAGCGAAAGCATTTCCCCGCGCCGGACACCAGTACAGGCGGCAAAGGCCATAGGTGCGCGCAGCCATTCCGGGGCCGCTTCGAGCGCAGTCCGCAGTTCGTCCGGGGTCAGAAAACGTGTGCGCCCAGGCGGGAGCTTGGGAAGGCGCGCACCGAGCGCCGGGTTTTCGTTCAGTAATTCCCATTCCACGGCCAGATTGAGGCTGTGCCTCAACACATCGATGTCCTTGGCAATTGTGTTTGGCTTCACGGTCAGCGCCCGCTTTTCAATGAATTCAGCAACGGTCATTTTCGTGATCGCCCGTGCTTGTTCCGGCATTGATGCCTTCAACCGCTCCAAGGGGTCTGCAAGCCGCGCATAGCTGGTGGCCAGGAAGCGTAGTGAAGCCGGGAGCGGTGGAGTTTGCGCCGGAGTTTCACAACCCCGAGGTGCACCAGGCCGTGATTGGAGTTGAAGAGACACTGCCCGGCCATGTGGAGCTGACCGCCAGCGCGATGGTGAGCCTGGGCCGCCGGTTGCCCATCTCCATCGATACGAACTTCGATCCCGCAGCCAATCCGGGTACGATCACTTTTGCCGTAAAAGACGCGGCCGGCGCTGGACCCATCAAGGCCACGCAAATCACGGTTCCCTTCTATGCTTCCTGGCCTACTTCGACCGGATTAGCCGGGCGTCTCAACCCGAACTACCAGCAGATTACGCAGATCATGAGCCGGGCCAACTCGACCTATGAGGCGTGGATGGTGAAGGCAGTTCGCTACGGGCGCCGGGGGCAGAGCCTGCGCGCACACTACACCTATTCGCACGCCATGGACTGGAACCCCAACGAGAGCGCGCAGGTGGCCGGCAACGACGTGCTGGATCCGGCCGACTTCAGCCAGGAATACGGCGTCAGCAACCTGGATGTGCGCCACTCGGCCAGCGTCATGGTGGTTTATTCCGCGCCATGGAAGCTGAGCGGCATGGCCGGGAAGCTGGGCAATGGCTGGATGGTCTCGGGGGTTGGGCAATTCCGCAGCGGCCGGCCCTACACGATGCGCGTCTCGGGTTCGCTACCCGAGGAGTTCAATGCGACCACCGGCGCAGCCATCGTGGGGCTGGGACCGGGCATGAACGGCTCGGGCGGCGACAACCGGGTCTACGGAGTGGGCCGCAACACCTACCGATATCCGGCCACATGGAAGGTCGACCTGAGGCTGGGCAGGCGCTTCAACCTGGGTCACATGCGCCAGTTGGAGCTGCTGGCCGAGAGCTTCAACCTTTTCAATCACCAGAATGTAACTGAGCTGGAAACCACCGGCTACTACATCGAGTCAGGCAGCACGTCGAGTCTTCCGTCGCTGAACTTCCTCACCGGCCTGAAGGCCAACACTACGGCCTTCGGCCAGCCGTTGAACATCAACGCAACCAACTTTTACCGCGAGCGGCAAATCCAGTTCGGGTTAAGGTTAAGGTTCTAGTTGCTCGCCGGGGGCGTTGCAGGCGCGGGAGCCGGTGACAGCTTGTGCAGGTTGCGGATGTAAATGATGAGGTTCCACACCTCGTCGTCCTTGGCGCGGCCCTCTGCCTCCGGAGGCATCTTGTCCCCCTTGCCGTTGCGGATGATGTTGAACAGATCGTGGTCCTGCTTGTCGGCCAGCGTTGCGGAATTGCTCCAATCCGCGAGCGTTACTCCCATTCCACTGGCAACATCGGTCTTGCCATTTCCGTTAGCCCCATGGCACAACGCGCAGTCCTGCGTATAAAGTTCCTTGGCGCGCGCCTGCGACTTTTCGGTAGGCTTGACCGGGTTCTTTTGGCCAGCGGCGGGGGCCGGGGCGGTGTCCTGCGACATGGACCCTGGGGTAGACAAGGCAGCAACCCCAAACAAAACAACAGTAGAAACAAACAGCAACGGCTTCAACATGGTAGCCTCCTCAGTTGCGGATGCCGTTTCGAGGCATCTGGCAGCCGAATGAATTCTCGCAGGGATTATATGCCATTCAGGCGGCATCAGGCAGGATTGAGTTTGACGGGCAGGTTAAATGAAACGTTTTGGCGGGTTTGGGGCAGATTATCTACGGCAAAAGCCTCGCCGGTTTCAGGGCAGAATCCGCCAACCGCAGGCCAAATCCGGGGTGGTGGTTTTGCCATCGAGCCTGAAGCAGGAAGCGCCGTTGATGTCGGTCGAGAAGGTGCGGACTTTGGCCGCTTCGAGTGCTTTGAGCACCTCGATGCGGGGATGGCCGTAGCGGTTACGCAGGCCGCAGGAGATGACGGCGCACTGGGGCGCTACACGGTTTAGAAATTCGGGGCGCGTGGAGGTGATGCTGCCGTGATGGCCCACCTTGAGCAGGGTGCTGGCCAGGCCGGGTTCAGCCAGCATCGCCTGCTCGATGGGCGCTTCGGCATCGCCTTCTAAAAACACAGAAGTGGCTCCGTAGGCCACGCGCAGCACCAGCGAGTCGTTGTTGCCGGGCTCCGCGCCGGGCTGATAGTCGCGGAAGGGGGCCAGAACGCTGACCTGGGTTGGACCGAAGGCGAAGGCATCGCCGGCCTGCAACGAGCGGACGCGAATGTGGAGACCGGCGGCCTCGTCGAGCAGGGCGTCGTAGAGACCACCGCGCGGATTGTTGCCCACCCAAAGCTCGGCGGGATGGAAGTTGCGCAGCACAGCGGGCAGGCCGCCCATGTGGTCGGAGTGGGCGTGAGTGAGGGCGACCACGTCGAGGTGGCGAATGCCTCGCGACCAGAGCACCTGGGAGACGACCTCCTCGCCGATGTCGAAATCCTGGGGCGCCTGATGCGGTCCGCCGCCGTGGCCTCCGCCATCGACCAGCAAAGTTTTTCCGTTGGGCGTGATGAGCAGCAGGGAATCGCCCTGGCCTACGTCGATGGCCTCGACGAGCAGGGCGTCGCGGGGGTGATCGACGGGGCGAGGCAGGACGGCAACGACGGCGGCCAACAGCAGCGCGGCCCATGCGGCAAAGCGCGGCCAGCGGAATCCAGAGGAAACGGCCAGGCGGGCCATTGCGATAGCCGCCGCAAGCAGCGCGCAGAAGGTGAGCGACTGGCCGAGCAGCGGCGCGGGAATGCGGAAGTCGCCGAGCGTAGTCGAGCCGAAAAAATGCACCAGGCCGGTGCCGATGTGAAGAAAGAAAGCCACAATCATGGCTGGAACGACTGCGTAGGCCGGACCAATGAATGCAAAGAGCAACGTAATCAGCGCGGCCGGCATCAGCACGGCAAGCAGCGGCAGGATGAAGATGTTCACCGGCAGCGCGAAGATGGTGATGCGATGGAAGTAGATTGCCATGGGGAGGGCCATAGCCAGCTCCACCACGCAGGAGACGACCAGAAGCTCGAAGCCGCGGATCAGAAAGCGCATCGTCGAAGGGAAGACGCGCCATGCGATAAACGCAGTCATGCGACCGTGGAGGGCGGCCATCAACACCGCGAAAGGGATCCTGATCGTGGCGTGAAATATCATGAACTGCGGTCCCGGCTCGGCGACGCTCTCCGTCTGGCCGGGTTCGCGGGAGGCCGTGCGTCTGGGGGAGTGCAAGGCTCTGGCGATCATGCGAAGAATCACGCGAAATTGAGCCAAACGCGGAGCCAGTTTTACGTCCATGGCGATCTGACGCAGGTCGCGAGTGGCCGTCAGGTACGGATGCACCGTGGCCAGCAGCAGCGGAGCGGCAACGCCGCCGATGGCGACCACGGCCAGCAAAGTCATCTGAAAGCTGGCGTCGAAAAGGCTGCGGGGGCTGTAAGCCAGCAGGCAGAGGGCGGCAAAACCGATGGTGTTCAGCGCGTTGCGCTCGCGGTAGAGGAGGCGGCCAAGAAGGTAAAGGGTGACCATCCACAGCGAGCGCGCCACCGGCATGGCGAAGCCGGTGAAGATAGCGTAGGCGAAGGAGGCCAGAATGGTGGCGAATGTGGCCGGTACGCGAGGAAGCCGCAAGCGCCGCGCAAGCCAGAAGAGACAGCCGGCCACGATGGCCAGATGAAAGCCGGAGACCACCAGCATGTGAAAGGAGCCGGTGCGCTCAAAGCCCACGCGCAGAGAGTGGGTGAGGAAGGTGCGGTCGCCGGTGACCATGGCGGCCAGCATGATGGCGTCGTCCTGCGAAAGGCGCAAGGGAGCGGGCAGGCGGCGCATGGCCTCGGGCAGAGCCAGCAGGCGGGCACTCGAAGCGCGCTGCATTCCGCTGACGCGGCAAGCGAGAAAGAGGCTGGCAGATGAGCCAAGGCGGTCCACGCGCTCAATGGCGACCGTCGCCGTGGAGGTAATGCCCTGCTAGACGAGGAAATCTTCGCGGCTCCAGACGCCGGGATCGTGATAGACCTCGGGCGGCAACAGGCGGGCCACGGCGCGGAGACGTTCGCCGCAGTGGAAGGGCTGCTGGCTTGCCGGGGCTACGGGCCAGCGAACGGTCAGGCGTACACGTCCTTCGACCGGAGCCAGTGCGTCGGCAGTGTCGGTAACCACTTCCAGGTGGATACGCGCAGATCGATTCGTTGCGAGGGGCGCTGCGTTGAGTCTGGCTCGTCCAGATTCTGCTCTGCTTCGCCGCGCACCGGCCCGGCATCGACGACGGTGCCCTCGACGGTTCGCAGCAAGCCGTCGGAGAGCGCGGCCAGTGCGGGAGCAGGCGCCGGATGCGGCTCCATCCACGCGCACCATGCGCCCAGCAGCAACCATAACAGGACCAGCGGCAGCCAGGCGATGCGTTGTGCGCAAAATGCGGCCACACCGCACAGCACGGCCGTGAGCGCCAGCGCGACGAGTATCAGGCTGGGCCGCAGATAGAGAGCATGGGTGACGGAAATCCCAACGGCAAAGAGCCAAGCCGCGTGAAAGAGCGGGACGGGACTCGTCCCTGGGCCCAGCGCGGCAGGAGCGCCGATCATTTGCGCGGAGGTGGGGGATTCGGATTGCATCGCGCGAGAAAAACGAAAAAGCTGTTCTGGCCCTACAGCTTATCAGGCCTGCCGCAACTGGACCACTGTTTCCAGATGAAAGGTCTGGGGAAAGAGGTCGGCGAGGGTGATGGACTGAATTTGGTAGCCGGAGGCGATGAGCACACGCAGGTCGCGGGCCAGCGTGGCCGGATCGCAGGAGACGTAGGCCAGAGCAGGGGCGGCGATCTGGCCGAGCAGCGCACTACTCTCCGCGCCGAGGCCAGTGCGCGGCGGGTCTACCACAATAAAGTCAGGAACTGCCAGGCCGGAAGCCATGCCAGCAGGACGATGAGTCGCGTGGGTGCGGAGAAAGGCCAGGGTGTCGCTCTTCACCGGGATTCCAGTTGTGGCTTTGAGGTTGGCCGCGAGCGCCTGCGTGGCCGTTGGAGCCGATTCGACGGCAACCACGCGGGCGAATTTGGCTGTGAGCTGCCGAGCGAATAATCCGACGCCGGCAAACAAATCCCACGCCAGATTGCCTTGCTGGTCTGCGACAACTCGCTCGACAAGAGAATCCACCAGCCAGCGGTTGACTTGGAAAAATGCTCCGTGATCCACGCGATAATCAAAACCGGCCGCGTGATAGTCGAGCGAAGCCGCGCCCCATTGCGCAACAGTGCGTGGCTGATGACCGGGATGGCCCTCGGCAATGAGCTCAGCGCCGGTGAGCGCAGGAATCCGCTGGTGCATCGCTTGCGCTAACTCATCAAAGCGCAGCCTGGCCGGGTTTGCGGTGAAGACAGTGGCCAGCAGCGCGGTCTCTGCCGCATCACAGAAGAGCGCAATCTCCATAGGGCGCAGTGTAGGAGCAAACTCGCGCGCAACCTGAGCAAAGATCCGCGCAGCCTTAACCAGCAGCGGCGCGGCAATGGGACACTCGGGTACGGGGACAACTCCGTGAGAGCGGCGGCCGCGATAGCCCGGATTTCCGGCCGCGTCGAAGGCCACGCGGATGCGATTGCGATAGCCGAATGGCTCGCCGGCCAGTACGGCGATCTCGGCGTGCACAGCCACTCCGCCACGCTCCAGCGTTTCGCGCAGGATGGCTTGTTTGAGGGTCAGTTGGGTTGCGTAGTCCGTGTGCTGGTAGTGGCAGCCGCCGCAAGCGCCGAAGTGCGGGCAGGCGGGCACAACGCGCTCCGGCGCAGCGCGGACAATCTCCTCGACTTCGGCGGTGGCGTAGCCTGGCTTGCTCTGCGTGATGCGCACCCGAGCCTGTTCGCCCGGCAAGGTGAGCGGCACAAAAATGGCCTTGCCCTCCAGGCGGGCCAGAAATGCTCCGCCGTAGATTGGCTTCTCGATTTCGACGAGTTGCGGCTCGGCGGATTGTTTTGCGGACGACGTCATTGCTGGCTCATATAAAACAAACTCAGTCTCGGCAGGTTGTAATGCACCAGCAGTTGCTTCTGCACAAATTGCCGTTCCACCTGGCGCAGTTGCACGGTGCCCATGCGGCTGCGATAGGGCGCCAGTTCGCGCGCCGCGTGCGCTTTGAGGCTCACCAGCAGCTCCTCCGGAGCGGCTGCAGTCAGCGAGGCAAAGAGCTTTTCTTCGAGTACAGTGAGAATGCGTTCAAGCGTTTCTAATTCGGGTGTCGCGCTGCCGTACGCCGTAGCCAGCTCGCGCAGGCGGGAGGCGGTTGCGGCACAGGCTTCAGGAGCAACCGCAGCCGCATCGAGCGCAGCGGCGGCGGCTTCCAGGTGCGCGGCCACGCGCTCCTGCTCGAATCCCGACTCGCGTTCGGCGCTGGTTGCGGCGGGGGCCGTTCCGGCGGAGGCTTCGCGCAGTTCGTCGGCGGCCACCATCACCGCCTGCGCGCACCAGGCCAGGCCATTGACGCGCCGCATTCGGCCGCGCTTCTGCCGCGCCTCATACTTGTCGAAGGCCGCATCGATGCCGCGCAGCACGGCCTCCAGCGGAATGCCCGCCTCGCGCCAAGTCTCGATCAGCGCCCAATCCAGCGTGGAAAGCAACAGCAATGCGCCGCGCCGCTGCTGGAAGCGCTCTTCGATCTCGGTGAAATAATTGAAGTAGTTCAGCACGGCGTGCGCCTCAGTGCTGCTTTGCGGGGCGGTTGCGCTCGAAGAGAATCAGCAGGCCATCAAGTGTCAGCATATCGTCGATCTCGGAGATGAAGCGCGAGTCCGCGGCGATCTGCCGCGCCAGGCCTCCGGTAGCGATGACACGCGGCTTCTGGCCCAACTCTGCGACGATGCGCTCCAGAATCCCATCCACCAGGCCGATGTAGCCGAAATAAAGCCCGCTCTGCAAGTGGGTGACGGTGTTAGTGCCGATGACCTTGGCGGGACGCTTGATGTCCACGCGACTCAACCGCGCCGCGTGCGAGAAGAGCGCATCGGCGCTGAGGCCAAGTCCGGGCGCGATGGCCCCGCCCAGGTACTCGCCCTTGGCCGAAACAACATCGAAGGTCGTCGCCGTGCCGAAGTCCACCACGATGCAAGGGCCTCCATAGCGCTCGAAGGCGGCGATGGCGTTCACCAGCCGATCCGCGCCCAGTTCGGCGGGGTTGTCCACCAGCACCGGCATTCCGGTTTTGATGCCCGGCTCAACAAAGAGCGGCTGCGTGTGGAAGTAGTCTTCGCAGACTCGCCGCAGCGTGCTATCCACCGGCGGCACCACCGAGGAGATGATGATGTGGGAGACCTGCTTCGGAGATAAGCTATTCATTTCGAATAGGTTAACAAAGAACACGCCATACTCGTCGGCGGTCTGCGAGTGGTGAGTTGTAATGCGCCAGTGCGCCGCCAGCTCGGGCTTCGCACCCTCCAGCCGGTAAAGCCCCAGCACCGTATTTGTATTGCCGACATCAATGGCTAGCAGCATAGTGTTCTCAGCTTATCTCGGCAGAGCGAATGCCGCCGGTCTGTACGGTAACAATTCCTGAGTCAGTGCGCACCAGCAGGAATCCATTTTCGTCCAGCCCGGCTGTTACGCCCGTACAGGCTTGCGGACCGTGTACCTCAACGCGTCGTCCGCGAATCCACGTTGAGGCCTGCCCGACGCGCGCGAGAATCTTGATGCCCGCCGACGGCTCGAGCAGCCCAAGCGTCTCACACTCCAGCGATTTTAGCAGGACAGCGAGTAAATGCTGACGTGAAACGATGCGCTCAGTTTCCAGATCGAGCGAAGTGGCCGGAGTGGACAGTTCAAAATCGAAGGCGCGCTGGTGGACGTTAATGCCAATGCCAACGACGGCAAACTCAGCTGAAGCGCCGGAAATCTTCGACTCGACCAGGATGCCGCCAACTTTGCGCGGACCAATCAGCAAATCATTAGGCCAGCGCAGATCGACCGCAAGGCCGGCAACGGCGCGAATGGCTTCAGCGGCGGCGAGTCCCGCGGCCAGCGGAAGCAGCGGCAGGCGAAGGGCGGGAATCGGCGTGCGCAGCAACACGCTCACATAAAGCCCATCGCACGCAGCCGAGTCCCATGCATGATCGCCACGGCCACGTCCGGCTCGCTGCTCATCGGCAAAATAAACTGATCCATTCGGCGCGGCACTGCGTGCAGCAGCCAATGCATCGCGATTGGTGGAATCAGTAACCGGAGAAAAATGCAGCTTGCCCGCAAAGACGGTTCCGGCCAGCGACGCCTCCAACCCGGCCAGGTCGTAAACGTCGAGCGAGGCTTCGCGCACGGCTAATCTGTCTCCGCATGAATGCGCATGGAGATGTCGGCGGCCTTGGCGGAGTGGGTCAACGCGCCCACGCTGATAAAGTCCACGCCGGTCTCCGCGTAGGCGCGGATGTTTTCAAGAACAATTCCTCCCGAGGCCTCGGTGGGAATCCAGTGCATCTCTTGCGCGCTTATTGTCTGCTCCACGGATGCGCGCCGAATGCGCGCTACTGCCTTCTTCACCTCTTTGGGCGTCATGTTGTCCAGCAAAATAGCCTCCGCACCGTATTGGAGAGCTTCTTCCAGCTCCTGCGGACTGCGCACCTCGACCTGCACGCGCTGGCCCTTCTTGCGCTTTTCCAGGGCTCGCGTCAGCACCGCGGGCAACCCTCCGCCCAGCGAGATGTGGTTGTTTTTGATGAGGATGCCGCTGGCCAGATCGAGCCGGTGATTGACGCCCCCGCCGCACAGCACGGCGTACTTTTCCAGAGCACGTAAACCCGGCACAGTCTTGCGCGTGTCCAGCACATGCGCGTTCGTACCATGAATGGCATCGACGAATTTGCGCGTCAGAGTGGCAATGCCGCTCAGATGCTGCATGAGATTCAGGATCACGCGTTCGCAACTCAACAGCGCGCGGGCGTTGTGGCGAATAACGGCCAGCACCTGGTCCTCATGAACGCGCACGCCGTCGAAGATCTCCGGATGGCTGACCACCTCGAAGCGGGTCTGCGCCGGAGCGCGCTTGTCGAGCCGGGCAAAGATCTCCAGAAACTGCGGCACCGCGCCCAGTCCGCAAACCACCATCCCCTGGCGCGCAACAATCGAGCCGGTGGCGCGCAGACGGGGATCGATGGTGAGGTTGGTGGTGGTGTCGCCGGCCGCCTTGTCTTCGATCAAGGCCTGCTCCAGCAATGCGTCGATGCGGCTATTCTTCCAATCCATGGCTCTTTTTCCTTGTAGTTACTGCGGAGGCAGTGCGGCCAACGCAGCGCGCGCTTTTTCCAGCAGTAGCCGCGTCTCGGCTTCCTGCTTCTTCAACCCTTCGACCACATTTGCCGGAGCCTTGGCCAGAAAACCCTCGTTACCTAACTGGCGTTCGGCAGAGATTAGACCTTTCTCATACTTGGCGATGTCCTTTGTCAAGCGGTCGCGCTCGGCGGCAACATCGACGGTACGCTCGTAGACAACGGCGACATCGAAGCTGGGCGTGGAGTGCTTCGAGAGGCCGGCAGTGATCCCTTTCACAAAGCGCACTTCGCTAACCCGCGCCAACCGCTCGATCATCGCACTATTTGCCTTGAGTGCAGCCTCAGTTGCTGCGTCGATGCGAACCTCAATGGGCGTTACAGCCTTCTCCTCGACGCCGATCTCCTTGCGCAATCCGCGAACTTCGTCGATGAGGCTTTGCAGCAGGCCCATCTGATCCAGAGCCACGGCGTCGGCCGGAGTTTCGGCGGCCTGCGGGTACCGCGTCAACGCAATCGACGGTGCCGGAGGCTTGCCGTCGTAGACAGCGTGCCAGAGTTCTTCCGTCAGGAAGGGCATGAAAGGCGAGAGCAGCCGCAATGATGCTTCAAAGACGCTGAGCAGCGTAGTGAGCGCGGCTTTGGTCTGCGCTTTGTCAGTGGTCTCAGAGAAGTCGAGGCGAAGTTTGACGATCTCCAGGTACCAGTCGCAGAAGCTGCCCCAGAAGAACTGGTAGATGGTGTTGGCAGCGTCGTCGTAGCGATAGATTTCCAGAGACTGGTTGACCTTGGCCGCGGTCGCGTGCAGTTCAGCAACAATCCATCGAGCTTCGAGCGGCGCAGACTGCTCAGCTTCCGGCATTTTCCCCAGCGTTGCGGGATCAACAACAATGCCGATCTCCGTGGCGCGATCCACGTTCATGAAGAGGAAGCGCGCGGCGTTCCAGATCTTGTTGGCGAAGGCGCGGTAGCCCTCGGTGCGGGCGATGTTGAAGGCGATGTCTGTGCCGGGCGAGGCCATGCTGGCCAAGGTGAAGCGCACTGCATCAGTCCCGTACTGCTGGACGATCTCGATGGGGTCGAGGACGTTGCCTTTGGTCTTGGACATTTTTTCGCGATTGGCGTCGCGCACCAAGGCGTGAATGTAGACCTCTCGGAAGGGAACCGAATCGGCGAGAGAGCGCTTGGAGTCGTCGGGCATCGGCACGTCGCCGGCGAACCAGCAGCCGAACATAATCATGCGGGCGACCCAGAAGAAGAGAATATCGAAGCCGGTGACGAGGAGGCTGGTGGGATAGAAAGCGTCAAAGTCGGCACGATTTTCGGGCGTGATATTAGGCCAGCCGAAGACGGAGACCGGCAGCAGTCCCGATGAAAACCAGGTGTCGAGAACGTCGGTCTCCTGGGTAATCTTCCCAGAGCCGCAATGGGCGCAGGTGGTTGGGTCGACACGAGCGACGGTGATCTTGCGGCACTCCGAGCAATGCCACGCGGGGATGCGATGGCCCCACCAGAGCTGGCGCGAGATGCACCAGTCGTGGATGTTCTCCATCCACTCGAAGTAGGTCTTCTCGTACATCTCCGGCGTAAAGCGGATGTGCTTCTCGCGGACGGCCTCTTTGGCCTTGTCAGCCAGCGGCTGAATCTTGATGAACCACTGTGTCGAGAGGCGCGGCTCGACGACCGTCTTGCATCGGTCGCAGTGGCCGATGTTGTTGACGTGGTCCTTGATGCCGGCGAGGAGCTTCCGCTCTTCCAGGTCGGCGACTATCTTTTTACGGGCAGCGTAGCGGTCGAGGCCGGCGTATGCGCCGCCTTCGGCGTTGATGTGGCCCGTGTCGTCCATGATGTTGATGGAGGGCAGGTTGTGGCGCTCGGCGAGGGCGAAGTCGTTGGGGTCGTGGGCCGGAGTGACCTTGACCGCGCCGGTGCCGAAGTCGCGGCTGACCCACTCGTCGAGGATGATGGGAATCTCGCGGCAGACAAGCGGCAGGCGCAGCTTCTTGCCGTGCAGGGGCAGATAGCGCTCGTCTTCCGGATGAATGGCAACGGCGACGTCGCCGAGCATGGTCTCGGGGCGGGTTGTTGCTACCGACAAAAACTCGCCGGAATCCTTACCGTCTTTGTTAAGAACCGGGTAGCGAATCTCCCATAGGTGGCCCTTTTGTTCCTCGTGGACGACTTCCAGGTCGCT
>OCZT010004374.1_pt1 | contig 14243 bp, 10 predicted proteins | sample 1539031 | NCBI WGS metagenome assembly OCZT01 (sample SAMEA3539308, study PRJEB22396) | soil metagenome | biome: tundra; feature: field; material: soil | place: USA | collected 2010-05 | depth 0.15 m
TAATAATTTTAGCAAAAAGAAACTAAATTTTTTAGCTTAAAAGATTTTAGTACTTCTGGCTGCATTAAAAAATGCGAACCGATAATCTGTCTACTTATTTGCTCATCACAGGCAATTCAATATACGTAGGATATTGGGCAGAGAAATAAATTTTGTGTGTGGCTTTAATGAAGTCACTTTCCTTTGCTTCAAAAATATTGGGCACAAATTTTTGAGGATTGCGATCGATGAGCGGAAACCATGTGCTTTGTACCTGTATCATTAAACAGTGTCCTTTTTTAAAAACATGGTTTATGTCGTGGAGGTCAATTACAAATTCTTCCGGTTTGTTAGGAATAAGAGGTGAAGGATTTGAAAAACTTTTCCTGAATCTGCCTCTGAAGACTTCCATAGCAACCGGCAACTGATATTGACTCATCAATAAATTTTTCTGATAAAAATTTGGATACACATCAATTAGCTTTACAATCCAATCTGCATCAGTGCCCGTTGTGCTTGCAAATAAATGTGCAATTATTTTTCCTGTTACCGTAAGATCTTCTGTAAGTGTGTCCATCATAAAACTCACTACATCGGGCCTGGAATAAACAAACCGCTGATCTTCCACCTGCCATTGCCACCATCGACTGCCGTTACTATTGATAGCTTCAATAGGGGGATTACGATAAGGAACCGGCTTATTGGGATCGCTGATATAACTGACGAAACCAATATTACTTTTTGGTTTGTTAAATGAACAAGTATTATTTGGACCGGCATATAGTTTTTGGACCACCGTGTTTTTCGGCGGCCATGCATCATAAGTTTTCCATTCATTGCTTCCTGTTTGATAACAGCAGGCTTCCTCAAATTTTCCATCACCAATTCCTTTGAGCCAGTAATCCCACCATTTCTTCTCCAATTGCTGTGACAGGTCATTTAAAGGACGGGCATGAAAACTAATCTTTCCAAGACTATCTTCTTTGGCATTCCAGGCTCCATGATTCCAAGGGCCCAGAACAAGGAAATTTCGATGAAAACTATCCTTTTTTTCCAAATGGCTATACATGAGTTGCGGGCCATTCAAATCTTCCTGGTCGTAATAGCCACCCTGATGAAGGATTGGCACTTGCGGATAAGGCATATAATTCAACGGAGAATTTTTTTGCCAGAAACTGTCATAATTGGGATGATTCACAAAATCATTCCATGCTGGTATACTATTGTGGAAAAATTTTTCATTCACATTTTTTAGTGACCCCAGTTTCAAAAACCAATCGTATGAGTCATATTGCGGATAAGGGAAGACGCTGTCCTTTTCCATTAAATAAACATAGTCGAAGCTATATTCTAAACGGAATGCCCCGTTATGATGGAAATCATCTCCCAAAAAAAGATCGGCCATGCAGGCATGTTCGATAACTGCTTTCAGGACAGGGTGTGGATCAATGGCGCCTGTTAATGCCAACCATCCTGGATAAGAAGAACCCTGAAGACCGACATTCCCATTATTACTATGAACATTTTTTATTAACCAGTCAATTGTATCCCATGTGTCTGTACTTTCATCCACTGCTCCCTTTTGTGTGGCATGAATCACAGGTTGATGAAGCAGTTTAATTCCTTCGCTTTTGTGTCTCCCCCGGACATCCTGCCAAACAATAATCCGAGGTCTGTAAGATAATTTAGCAACGCTATCTTTAGGAATGGGTGGTCGTAATAATTTGACAACACTATCTTTAGGAATGGGTGGTCTTGAACCATAGGGACTTCTGTAAATCATTATCGGTACTGGCTGAGTGGTATCAAGTGGAGTAAAAATGATAGTAAATAATTTCACACCATCACGCATTGGGATCATTGCCGTAGTATACCTGGCTATAGGTATAGTGTCCATTTGTCCGATAGCGATATTATAAGTGAAAGCCAGTGCTACATAAAACAAAAACTTTTTCATAACATTAATTTTGTTTACCAAAGTGAAATTCCGGGTATAGTAATAAAGCCTAGAAATGAAGTAAAAAAGAGGTGCCAACCCCTTCAACAGAATGTATTTGAATATTGCCCTTGTGCAGCATCATTATTTGCTTGCTTAAACTTAGCCCAATGCCGCTTCCATTCTTTTTAGTGCTAAAGAATGGGATAAATATTTTGTCAATTATTTCAGCCGACATACCGGTTCCATTATCTGCAACACTAATAACCATTTTATTATTAGAATCTCTGTAAGCCGATAGAATAATTTTAGCAATGGATCTATCTTTTACCGCCTCAATACAATTTACAACCAGGTTGATTAATACCTGTTCAATAAGATTTGTATCGGCTTCAAGCATAATGCCTGTATCTTTTAAAACTATTTGAAGGTCAATATTTTTTTGGTCAAGGGTAGGCTGCATTAACTGGTTAATACTTTCAAACAGATCTCTTACATATATTTTTTTAAGATTAGGCGTTGTGATCTTATTTAAATTCCTGTATGTTTCAGCAAATTTCAAAAGCCCTTCACTTCTTCTTTTAATTGTATCAATGCCAAGCTCAAGATCATCAACGCTGCCACTCTCATTATTTAAATCAGGCATTGATTGCAACAACCGGCTTTTTAATGTATCAGCAAGGGATGAAATAGGAGCAATCGAGTTCATTATCTCATGTGTCATTACACTCAGCAATTTTTGCCATGCCTTTGATTCTGTTTCATCCAATGCTTCATCCACATTTTGAAATGCAATGAGTTTGTATTTTTCACCATCGGTTTGAAAAGCAGTGGCAGATAATAATATTTTAAAAGAGGATTTTTCTAAGTGTGCTGTTGCAATTTTGGTTTCCCCCGGTTTTAATTCAAGAATGTTTTTATGCAATTCCTCATCACGTCTTGCTAAGGAAGAAATTGTTTTTAGATAAGGCAGTTGCAGCATTCTTTTTAAAGATTCATTCATCCACACCACTTCTCCTGTTGTGATCTTATAAGATAATATCCCTGTATCTACCAGCTCAAGAATTTTTTGCAGGTATTGATATTGTGTTTCCTTTTCTTTACTTATTATTTTAAAGGTTGAATTTATTTCATTAAAGCCTTTGCGTAATGGCTGTAACTCAACAGGCGCATGCTTTACATCAAAATTTCTTGAAAAATCCCGGTAGTGAACTGATTCTACAAATTGATTAAGCTCTTCATATCCTTTTTTATGAAACCTGTAAAATTCAACTACCTGGTAAATGATTATTGGTGCAACAAATACAAGATAAATGAGCCATCCCTTAACCAATAAAAAAGAAGCCCCACTTAATGTTACAAATATCAGCAACACTCTTAATAGGATCCTCCATTCAAAATTTCTAAATGTCATATTTTACCTCACCCTCATTCCTCTTCTTCAGAGAGGGAGGCCGGGCATTTGTTAATTAATGAGCTTTTGTAATTAAGCATTTCAACTTTTATTTTATACTCAACATACGACTCTCTAACCTAAGTCTCCCCTTTAGGGGGACAGGGGGTTAAATGTCATATTTGTTTAGCCTCCTGTATAGTGCTGTTCGTGTAAGCCCCAGTTCTTTTGCAGCTTTTGAAATATTGCCATTGTGTTTTTCTATCACTTTGAGAATTGTATTTTTTTCAATCGAGCTTAGTTTTAATTCTGCAGGTTGGTCTTCAATTTTTTTTAAGGTTTCAATTGGTGAGAAGATAATATCTTTTGCCTGCAGCACATTCTCATCAGCCATTATTACGGCTCTTTCAATGGAATATTGCAGTTCTCTTACATTGCCGGGATAATGATAATGCATTAATTTTTCTTTTGCACTTTTATTAAACTGCAAACCGGTTTTTAAATATTTATTGCTATATAAATTGCTGAAATGATCAGCGAGCATAATAATATCATCACTCCTTGTGCGTAATGGAGGTACAACAATTTCAACCGTATTGATACGGTAGATAAGATCTTTTCTAAACCTGTTCTCATTTGCCAGTTCACTCAAAGGCAGGTTGGTAGCGCATATCAGCCTTATATCAATTGGTATTGGTTGATTGTCTCCTAAACGCATTACCTGCCTGTTTTGTAAAACACTTAAAAGCCTTGCCTGCTGGTGAAGAGAAATATTTCCTATCTCATCTAAAAAAAGAGTGCCGCCATTTGCTGATTCAAACCTTCCCATGCGGTCTTCCCTTGCATCAGTAAAAGCTCCTTTTTTATATCCAAATAATTCACTTTCAAACAGGGTTTCGGTTAATGCACCTGCATCTACTTTTACGTAAGCTTTATCAGCCCGTAATGATTGCTGATAAATGGCCCTTGCAATAAGATCTTTTCCTGTACCGTTTTCTCCAAGGATCAAAATATTGGCATCGGTAGGAGCAATTTTTTCAATTTTATAAAATATTTCCTGCATTACTTCTGAGTTACCTAATAATTCTTTATGTAGAATAGATTCATCGCTCAGTGGATTTTTTAATTTCAATTTATTAGGTCCCTGGTTGTTTAGTGCATCTTTAAGTGAAGAGATAAGTTTTTCATTATGCCATGGCTTTACAATAAAATCTGCTGCTCCTTCTTTTAAGGAACGAATTGCAAGATCAATATCACCATATGCTGTTATCATTATCACTGCTGCATTTGATTTAAATTCCCTTATTTTATTAAGCCAGAATAAACCTTCATTTCCTGTATTTATCGAACTGTTGAAATTCATGTCTAGTAATATCAGGTCAAATGATTGTTTTGATAAAAGCGAACGTAAGTTTTCTGGATTTTTTTCAGTCAGTACTTCTTTCACTTCTGTTTTCAATAATAAGCGAACGGCTGTCAGCACATCAGTGTCATCATCAATAACCAATATAGAAGCATTTTTTAGCAGCATTTGTCTGAACTGGGATTTATGAAATTCTTGTGATTAGTGCGAATATTTCCTATGTTATAAAATCTTTTTTGAATATATTAATCTAGGCCAGTTTTAAATAAATTCTTATGAATAAAGGAGACACCATACTCTTATAGTTTTTTCATCCTCTTAATCCCAAAAATCTCATAAATCCTGGTTCAGACAAACACTCTACCCTACAAGTATACCATAAATATAATGACGTGGCAATTAATTTTTTATGGAGAATGTATGTATACAAACTGTATCAAAAGCGTACAGTAGCTGTAATAGTAACGAACACTTTCGTACAAATTTTTTTACTAAAGATTTGCAAATCAGCATCTAAACATTCTGGCATATTGTTGTTATACATTTTGCTGATTTCTCATTAGTGTGATAAAGGTCATCCGGAAATCCTTGGCGACATCAAAGGGCCGGGTGACTTTTTCTAAAATTAAAAATTATAAACCTGTGGATAGAGTTATTAAAAAAAAGAAATGGAGTAAAAAAAGGATGTTAACCATTGCTGCCGTGGTAGCAGTACTTGCTTTGATAGGGTTGAGTTATTATTTCACTATGGGCAAAAGCCGCCTAAATGTAGATGTTGAAAGGATAACTATCAGCGAAGTTAAAAAAGGTTCTTTCCAGGAATTTATTCCTGTTAATGGTATTGTACTTCCGGTTACTACCATTTACCTCGATGCAATAGAAGGCGGCCGTGTAGAAGAAAAATATGTTGATGATGGCGCAGTTGTAAAAAAAGATCAGCCGCTATTAAGGTTGTCCAATACTGACCTGGAGTTAAGCCTTATTAATCAGGAAACATCTGTATTTAATTTATTAACGCAAATGCGCATTTCCAGTAACGCCGCTCAGCAAAATACAATTGGTAAATTAAATCAGTATACAGATGTTGATAATGCTTTAAAAGAAGCAGAGCGTATTTACAAACTCGATAAACGATTGTATGAACAAAATGCTATCGGCTCACAGGAATTTAAACAGGCAGAAAATAATTATAACTACCAGCTTCAAAAGAATAAATTAACTCAGCAAATACTAAACAAAGATTCATTTTCTACAAAACAGGAAGCAAGCCAGGCACAGCAAACTATTGCAAGAACACAAAATGCATTGCAGGTAATGAGAAGAAAAGTAGGTGATCTTATAGTGAGAGCGCCTGTTGACGGGCAATTAACATCGTTAGACGCAGAAATAGGACAATCAAAAAATAAAGGAGAAAGGCTTGGACAGATTGATGTGCTTAGCGGTTTTAAAGCAAGAGTTGATATTGATGAACATTACATAACCAGAATTTTTACAGACCTGGTTGGTGATTTTACTTTGGGAGATAAAACATACAAGCTAAAAATAAAAAAAATATTTACGCAGGTAACCAATGGACGTTTTCAGGTTGATATGGAATTTATTGATACTGTCCCTCCAGGAATTCGTCGCGGACAAACGTTACAGATACGTTTATCCCTAAGTGATGAAACCCAGGCTGTGCTTGTTCCTAAAGGCGGATTCTTTCAACAAACAGGTGGCAACTGGATATATAAAGTGAGTGAAAACGGAAATACAGCTTACAAAGTGGATGTTCAGTTAGGCAGGCAAAACCCGGATTATTATGAAGTGCTAAGCGGCATAAAGCCCGGCGATAAAGTAGTCACCTCCAGCTATGAAAATTATGGGAACATGCAGGAACTTGTTTTGAAAAAAGAATAATAAAACAAAAGTTATGAAAAAAATTATCGCCTTTACAACGCTATGTTTTTTTTCTTTATTACTAAAAAATGAAAAAGCAAATTGTAAGTCAAATTGCGAATCATCCTGTAAAACAGCTGTAAAGCATTCTTCATTTAACATAGATGCCAATACCAATGCTGGTTATAACGAGCCAAAATAATACGATGGATTCTTTTTTAAAATATAAAAACAAAATCTCACTAATAAAAACAAAACCAATGATCAAAATTTCTGAACTCGAAAAAATTTATCGCACTGAAGATGTTGAAACTGTTGCCTTAAATAAATTATCCTTTGAAGTGAACGAGGGAGAATTTGTTGCAGTAATGGGTCCATCCGGTTGCGGAAAATCTACTTTACTGAATATTATAGGGCTATTGGATGATCCTGATAGCGGAAGCTTTAAATTTAATGGAACAGAAGTAGCGCATTTTAATGAGCGAAAGCGTGCAGAGCTTCGTAAACGAAACATTGGTTTTGTATTTCAAAGCTTCAATCTTATTGATGAACTTACTGTATTTGAAAATGTTGAATTACCGCTTATTTATCTTGGTATAAAATCTCCTGAAAGGAAAAAGAAAGTAGAAGAAGTGCTTGATAAGATGCAGATAATGCATCGCCGCAATCATTATCCGCAGCAACTTTCGGGAGGTCAGCAACAGCGTGTAGCAGTAGCAAGGGCGGTAGTGAATAAACCCAAGCTCATTCTTGCAGATGAACCTACAGGAAATCTGGATTCACACAATGGAAGTGAAGTAATGCAAATGCTAACCGATCTGAATGAACAGGGAACGACAATAGTAATGGTAACGCACAGTGAGCATGATTCCCGTTACAGCCATCGCATTGTGAGAATGCTTGATGGTCAAACTGTTTTGGAGAATATCATGGTCTGATATCATTTCTGCCATTATCCGAGAAAACTTATTTGATCCACATGAGAACTGCAACTAAACCAATTTGTGATCTATTAAAATATAGCCATGATAAAAAATTATTTTAAAACAGCCTGGCGGAATTATCAGAAAAATAGAATTCTGTCTCTCATCAATCTTGGTGGATTGTCTATCGGTATCGCTGCTGTCTTGCTCATCGGAATGTATATATACAGCGAAAGAGGCTATGATAATTTTCAACAAAACAAATCTTCATTATACCGTGCAGGTTTCCATTTCTGGCAGAGTGGAAAATTACTTGGAGACGGAGCAGAATTTACACCTCCTTTTGGTCCTGATGCACAGAATGAGTTTCCGGAGATCAGATCATTTACAAGAATATCTTCCGAACGGATAGCCTATATAACTTACACCGACAAAACACTTAAGGTTGACAATATTCATCATGCCGACTCTAATTTTTTCCACCTCTTTTCTTATAAATTATTACAGGGTAACCCGTCTACTGTTTTAAAAGAGCCATATTCAATAATATTAACAGATGAGACTTCAAAGAAATTATTCGGGAAAGAAGAAAAAGCATTGGGCAAAGTTGTACGCCTCAATAATCAAACAGATTATATTGTTACGGGCATTGCTCAAAAACCGCCTTCAAACTCTCATCTAAATTATAACGCATTACTTTCATTCACCACATTGTATAAAGAGCCAGGTAATTTTATGGATTGGAAGGGTGGTGAGCAATATATTACTTATTTGCAATTAAAGAATGGAGCAAATCGAGAATCACTCGAAAAAAAGCTACCCGTTTTTATGTGGAAACACATCAACGAGGAGTATTCCAAGGTGGGGGCCAGAATTGATGTATCCTTGCAACCGATTAAGGATATTCATCTTTATTATAGTGATAATTCCGGCACATTGCGAACCAACATTTATGTGTTCAGTATAGTAGCATTACTTATTCTTATCATCTCTTGTGTAAATTATGTTAACCTTACTACAGCACAAGCCACAACAAGGTTTAAGGAAGTTGGTGTAAGAAAAGTACTCGGTGCAGTCCGTAATCAATTGATCAAACAATTTCTTATTGAAACAATATTGGTAACAACCATTGCATTCATTATTGCTATCGCATTGGTGATGGTTGTAACACCTGTTTATCAGCAAATGCTGGGAAAGAATTTACCATCTTTAAGCCTTGGCACTGTATCGGCTTTATCGCTGTTGTTTGTTATTATAATGACTGTGGGGGCAATTGCAGGAAGCTATGTTGCATTTTATCTTTCCTCATTTAATGTAACGAGAATATTCAAAGCATTACTCCCGCAAAGTGCTCAAAGTATATTTAGGAAAGGATTGATTGTGACGCAATTTGTAATTAGCATAGGCTTAATGTCATGCACTTTATTGGTAACCCTTCAATTGAAATACAGTAAGAATACAAATCCCGGATACGACAGAGAACATATTCTTGTGTTGCCATTGGTAGGAGATAAAACAAAGGAAGCTTATCCCTTGCTGCAACAGAAATTATCACAAATAGCTGAAGTGCAGCAAGTGTCAGCCCTTTCAGAAATTCCTTATGATGGTATCACCAGTAATGGTTTTGTTCCTGAGGGTAATACCAAGGGTATGACCATTCATCAATTAGATGCAGATGAAAATTTTCTAAAAACGTTTAATATTAATCTGGTAGCCGGTAATTATTTTTCAAAAGATCGGCCGGCTGTTAATGAAGGATATATCATAAATGAAACGCTTGCAAAAACATTGGACTGGCAAAATCCTTTAGGCAAAACCATCAGCAGGAACGGAGAGCATCAAGTAGTTGGAGTGATCAAAGACTTTCATTTCTCCTCATTACACGATAAGATAGAACCATTGATCATAACCAACAAGCCATGGGGAAACCATTATTCATACCTCGCAATAAAATATCAAACAGGCAATACATCAGCTTTTATAGATCACATAAAACAAACATGGAGAAATTCATTATCGGATGCGCCGTTCGATTATTGGTTTTTAGATGATGCTTTCAACAACATTTATAAAAATGAAGAAAGGTTTCAGTATATTTTTCTATACTTTTCTGTATTATCAATTATGCTAACATTAGCCGGTGTTTTTGGGCTGGTACTACTTGCACTTAAACAACGTACAAAAGAACTTGGTATCAGGAAAGTTTTGGGAGCAGGAATAACTGATATTATAAAACTTACTGTAAAAGATTTTATTTGGCTCATCATTGTTGCGGCTCTGATAGCCACACCACTTACATGGTACTATATGAATGGATGGTTGCAAAATTTTGCTTATCGCATATCAATAAGTTGGTGGATGTTTGCTATATGCGGTTTAATAGTTTTTCTTATAACTATATCAACTATCAGTTTTCAAGCCATCAAAGCAGCCATTGCCAATCCTGTAAAAAGTTTAAGAGCAGAATAAAAAATAAATTATGCTCGAATTAAAAGGAATTTACAAATGGTTCAACACCGGTAATAACAGGACCTTTATATTAAAGGATATCCATCTTACGGTAAAGGAAGGAGAGTTCATTTCCATCATGGGGCCATCCGGCTCCGGTAAATCAACCCTGCTAAATGTCATTGGAATGCTGGATGAACCTTCTGAAGGAGAATATTTTTTTCTGGATAAGGCAGTGCATTTACTTAAAGAAAAACATCGTTCGCAATTATATAAACATCATATCGGTTTTGTTTTTCAGGCATATCATTTAATTGATGAGCTAACTGTTTATGAGAATATAGAAACGCCGCTGCTTTACCAGGATGTAAAATCTTCTGAAAGAAAAGCTATCATTGCTGATGTGCTGGATAAATTCCAGATAGTAGGAAAGAAAGATCTTTTTCCTTCGCAATTATCAGGTGGCCAGCAGCAACTGGTGGGCATTGCACGGGCATTGATCGCAAAGCCAAAACTCTTACTGGCAGATGAACCTACAGGAAACCTGAATTCAAAACAGGGTGAAGAAATAATGACTTTGTTTAAAGAGCTGAACAATGAAGGCGTTACTATCATCCAGGTAACTCATTCTGAAAAAAATGCTGAATATGGATCGAGAATTATAAATCTTTTGGATGGAAGAATTCAAAACCTCACCTAAAGGAGAGGTCTTAAAATCTTAATTGGATAAGCCAGAAAATGGACAAAAAAATACGATTATGAAAACATGTTTCGGAAGTGCAATACTTCTTATTATTCTATTGACAAACTACAATGCTTACACGCAAATTGCAGGGAAAGTTTTTTCCTTAAAACAATGCGTTGATACTGCCATTGCTAACAACCTGCTGGTAAAGCAAAGTGACCTGCAAATGCAAAATGCATCCATCAATTTTAAACAGGCAAAGGACAACCGGTTACCTGATCTGTTTGCAAATTTAAATCATGGTATAAACCAGGGCCGCAGTATCGATCCCTTCACCAACAGCTATGTTAACCAGAATATCAGTTATGACAATTACAATCTAAGCTCGGGAGTTACTTTATTCAACGGCTTCCAGATCAAGAATTTTATTAAGCAAAATTCATTGGGATATGATGCAAGTAAAATGGATCTGAAAACAGTAAAGGATAATCTTACTTTAAATATTATTCTTGCTTATTTGCAAACACTTAATAATGAAGACCTGCTGGCGCAATCAAAAAACCAGGTTACGTTATCAAATAAGCAGGTAGAAAGATTAGAAGTATTGAATAAAGAAGGAACAATAATTCCCGCCCAGTTATATGAATTAAAAGGCCAGTTGGCAAATGATGAATTAGCTGTTATTACTAATGAGAATGCAGTGCAGGCATCCAAATTAACTTTATCCCAGTTAATGAATATCGCATATGATAAAAATATGGAAGTAGAAAGATTGACAGCCGATAATTATGCAATGAATTATGAAGCCGATCCCGAATCAATTTACCAGGCTGCTGTATCGCAGCTGGCACAAATTAAAGCAGCAGAATTAAGAAAGCAAAGCGCAGAAAAAGCCGTAAAGGTTGCACGTGGAGAATTTTATCCCCGTGTTGGTCTTGGCGGTAATCTCAGCACCAATTATTCAAGCGCAGCACAAAAGGATATCTTTTTAAATTCGGTACAGGTGCCGTCAGGTGATTTTGTAAATGTGAATGGCAATCAGCTTCCTGTTATCACAACCAAATCTAATTTTAATACAGAAAAAATTAATTACTCCAGCCAGTTTAATAATAATTACAACACCTCTGTTAACCTGAGTATCCGTATTCCCATCTTAAATGCATTCAGGGCAAGAAACAATGTAGCACTGGCTAAGAACGAAGTGAAGAATACTGAATACATTGCCGAAACAGCCAAAATACAATTAAAGCAATCTATTGACCAGGCATATTTTAATATGACAGCTGCTTATAAAAGATATACAACCCTTCTGCAGCAGGTAAATGATTTTACAGAAGCTTTTAAAGGTGCAGAAGTAAGGTATAATGAAGGTGTATCAACCCAGGTTGATTATTTAATTGCAAAAAATAATTTAGACAGGGCAAACATTAATCTTATATCTGCCAGATATGCTTATATCTTCCAGACAAAAATTTTAGATTACTACCAGGGGAAGCTTACGTTGTAAATGCACTATTTAAAGTGTACGAACAAATCTGGAATACTTCAATTATCAGATTATAATTTCTGCTATTATTTTCATAGCCTTGCAATTGTAAAGAATAATTCTTTCAGCAGAGCATGGCTAAAAAAAAACAATACACATCATTCAAATTCTTTAGCCGAAACTCTGCTATTTTGGGCGCTGCTTTTTTAATGGCTAATTCCTCCATTGGTCCGGGATTTCTTACACAGACAACTGTATTTACGCAACAATTAATGACAAGCTTCGGCTTTGTAATATTGGTTTCTGTATTGCTGGATATCGGCGCACAATTAAATACATGGCGCATCCTTACCATCAGTGAATTAAGAGCGCAGGATCTTGGTAATAAATTATTACCCGGCTTAGGCTATTTATTAATGACGCTGGTAGTGATCGGAGGCTTTGCATTTAACATCGGCAACATTGCAGGTTGCGGCTTAGGCGTAAATGTGTTAACAGGTTTATCATTTCAACAGGGAGCCATCATAAGTTGTGTTATTGCACTTATTTTATTTTGGGTTAGAGAGATAGGTAAGATGTTGGATGTTCTCACACCTTTTTTGGGGATTATAAAAATCGTACTCACACTTATTATTGCATTTATAGCACATCCGCCTTTGATGCAGGCTGTGCACCATACTTTTATTCCTGAAATGATAAGTACCGCTGCGATTGTTACTATTGTTGGAGGAACTGTTGGTGGGTATATTACTTTTTCCGGAGCTCACCGTTTGCTTGATGCAGGAATAAAGGGAAAAGAAAGTATACCTTATGTAAACCGCAGTGCCATCAGTGGCGTACTGATCTCAGCACTTATGCGGTTCATTCTTTTTGCTGCTGTGGTTGGTGTATTATCGCATGGCGCAACATTGGATAACGATAATCCTGCGGGCAGTATTTTTAAATCTGCGGCTGGACAAATAGGATTTAAAATTTTTGGTGTGGTGTTATGGAGTGCAGCAATATCTTCAGTGATCGGTGCATCTTATACCTCTGTTTCTTTTTTTAAAACATTCCATCCTGTATTTGCAAAATACGAACGCTTATTCATTTCTATTTTTATTGTTATCACTACAATCATCTTTGTATTTATTGGCAAGCCAAGGCAGTTATTAATTTTAGCAGGGGCTGTTAATGGGCTGATCCTGCCAATTGCATTGGCTGTTATTTTAATTGCAGCTACGCAAAAACGTTTGATGAAAGGTTATCAGCATCCGCTCTGGATGCAGCTTTCAGGGTGGGTTGTTGTAGCCGCAATGAGTTGGATGGGATACCTTGCAGTGCAGGATATGTGGGGGAAGTTGTTTTAGACGACCTCAGCCTCCATCTCTTTCTCCTTTTGGAGAAGGAGCGGTGCATTAGAATATTTTTGAACATTATATCTTCCAATTCATCAGTATAATCATTGCTCATCAATAACAAATAATTATATGTTAGTGCATAGATGATTAGAAAACTAATGCCTGGCCTCCCTCTCCAAATGGGGAGGGATTGAGGGTGAGGTTTTGTTTGCATTGTGCGTTAGCAAGTCCTCCCTTTAGGGAGGATTTAGGAGGGTTCTTATTTCTTTCGCAAATTCAACACCATTTTTTCCATCGCCATGAATACAAATTGTTTCTGCAACTATTGATATTTCTTTTCCTGAAACTGTTTTTACCTTTCCCTGTTTCACCATCATCAAAACCTGTTGTATCGCTTCATCAGTATCTTCTATCAATGCATTTGGCTGCGTTCGTGGAGTAAGACTTCCATCATCCTGGTAGGTTCGGTCAGCAAAAACTTCACTTGCTGTTTTTAATCCAATTGCCTTTGCTTCACTTATTAAAAAGCTATTGCTTAATCCAAATAAAACTAAATTTTCATCACTGTCTTTTAATGCCTCTGCAATAGTGCGGGCTAATACTTTATCTTTTGCTGCCATATTATACAAAGCGCCATGCGGCTTAACATGATGCACCGTTGCATTATTATCTGCACCAATTTTTTGTAAGATTTTTATTTGTTTAAATACCAATTCGTATACCTCTTGCGGCGATTTTTTAATTTCTGTTCTGCCAAAATTTTCACGATCTAAAAAAGATGGATGTGCCCCAATATTCACTGTATATTTTTG
>OCZT010004375.1_pt1 | contig 14241 bp, 13 predicted proteins | sample 1539031 | NCBI WGS metagenome assembly OCZT01 (sample SAMEA3539308, study PRJEB22396) | soil metagenome | biome: tundra; feature: field; material: soil | place: USA | collected 2010-05 | depth 0.15 m
TTCCATATAAGAGCTCCTGCGTCCAGCGGCGGTCGCGGGCGTCGAGGCGCGCCGTCCGGTGGTCGAACGCGGCGTCCAGCAGATCGCCACCCCGAAGGTCCGCGAGCACCGAAGCGGCGGCAACGCGGGCATCCGTGACTCCGGTAACGGCGGCGGCCGATGGGTGAGCGGGGGTAGGCATCCGACCGGGAATATACGGTTGTGGCACGTGGAGGGGCCTCATGAGGGACCGACGGGTGCCGGCGGCATCGGAGGGTATTCCCGCTGACCGCCCCCTCTCAGGCATGCCATGGACCCCGCGGATAGTTACGGCGTAACGGGTCGAGCCGTCTAAATGGAGCAGAATAACAGGCTTCGGGCTTTCGGCCCGGGGGCCTACCGCCGCGTTTCCGGCGATACACGATCCACGAAGAGCTTCCCGATGACCCATCAGCACGGAACCCCAAAGGTCGTCCGCAGAAACACCCCGATTCGTACCGTTGCCACGGTCTTTGCCGCGGTCGCGATTCTCGGGTGTCTCGAACGGACGGTGACCGGCCCGAGCGGTGCCGCCAGCGTTGTGTTCGCGGCGCATGTCGCTGTCCTGGGCGGAAACAGCCAGAGCGGTCCGGTGAGCCAGGCACTTCCGGTTCCGACGGCGGTACGGGTGACGGATGCAGGCGGTGTGGCGGTCAAAGGTGCGACCGTGACGTTCAATGTCCGGAAGGGTGCCGGTTCGATCTCGACGGTGAACGCGGTTTCCGATACGAACGGTATCGCTTCGACCGTCTGGACCATGGGCCCCTCGATGGGACCGCAGCAGCTGGTGGCGGTTCTCACCGGCGCGCTGGTGCTCGACAGCACGGTATTCAACGCCACCGCGATCAATGGACCGGCGGCGCAGATCATCATAGATGCGGGGAACGGGCAGCGCGGGACGGTGGGCACGGCGCTCGCCGCACCGGTGTCCGCCAGGGTCACCGACATCGGTGGGAACGCCGTGCCGGGCGCGCCGGTTACATGGACCGTTTTGTCGGGTGGTGGACAGATCACCACGAGCCGGCAGATCACGGACTCCACGGGCCACGCATTCGCGACGTGGATGCTCGGAGGCACCGGTGGCCAGCAGACCGCCAAGGCGGCAATCTCGACGGGCCTCGCGGCGGGAATCAACGCCGCGGCCTCGTCCGGCTCTGCCTCGCAGCTTGTTCTCGTCGCCGGATCGGGTCAGACAGGGTTGGTCGGAGCCGCGCTTGGAACGCTACTCTCGGTGCGCGTCCTTGACGCATATGGAAACGGTGTTCCCGGTACCGCGGTGACATTCAGCACGAGCCAGGGCTCGATCGTTTCGCTGGCCGGAACCACTGATAGCACCGGTACTCTTCTGGCGCGCTGGACGCTCGGCAATACGCCGGGACCACAGAGCGCACTTGCCTTCGTCGTCGGCACGGCGCCGGTGACGTTCGTCGCCAGCGCGCATGCCGGTAACGCCACTTCAGTCACGATCGAAACGGGCAACAACCAGACGCAGGCCGTGCGCCAGACGCTGCCGCTGCCTCTGGTGGTGAAGATCAGCGACTCGTTCGGCAACCCGGTCGCCGGAATGCCGGTGACCTGGAATGTCGTGCAGGGCGGCGGCATTCTGCTCGCGACGTCCGCCACGTCGGACTCGAGCGGGCGCGCCACCGGCGTCTGGACGCTCGGCTCGGTTACGGGAGCGCAGCTCGTCACGCTCGCCGTTCCGGGGCTTCCGCTGGTGGTGTTCAGCGCCACGGCGACACCTGGTGCGGCGGATACGCTTGCCATCGTCACCGGCAACAACCAGACCGCCACGGTATCGACGGCGCTGGGCTCACCGCTCATCGTTCGCGCGGTGGACGCAAATGGTAATCCTGAAGTCGGGTTGAGCGTGATATTCGCGGTCGCGTCGGGTGGTGGAACGGTGACCCCGAACATCGCGACGACCGACGCCAACGGCCGCGCCACGGCGAACTGGACACTGGGCGCCGCGCTGGGAGCGCAGACGGTGACCGCTACCATCGGATCGAGGAGCGTCACGTTCGTCGCCACCGCTACGGCCTCAGGCGGTGGTGGCGGTGGTGGCGGTGGTGGTGGCGGCGGCGGCGGTGGCGGCGGCGGAACGGCGGCGAGCATTCGAATCATCAGTGGAAACGGCCAAGTCGGACGTTCGCAGCAGGTGCTGCCGCTTCCTCTGGTCGTCGAGGTACGCGACAACGCGGGGAATGCACTCTCCGGGATCACGGTGTCGTTCACGCAGGCACCGACCAATACCGGCGGATTCACATCGCCTTCTCCGGTGACCACAGCGGCGAACGGTCAAGCTTCGGTCACGTGGACACTGGGCAGCAACACGACCAACACGACGGTGCCGATGGCCGTGTACGCCACCACAGCTGGAGTGGTTGCGGTCGACACATTCACCGCGACTGCGCGGCCGGAGTACCGGATGGTTCGCATCGCGACGCCATTCCTGCAGATCGACACTACGGGTGCGACGATCGGCGCCGCTGGCGACTACTTGGCCGGTGTGCGCGACACGCTCAGGGTACAGGTATACGACCCGACCGACAGCTCCGGTGTGCAGGGGGTTTCGGTGACGTGGGCGACGCAGGCCAGCAGTGCCACGGATGGTCATCCCAACAATGCGACTACCGTAACGGACAACCACGGGTACGCCAAGACCGTCTGGGTGCTCCGTGGAGATGATGGCCGGGCCATTCCGCCTGCGAACGTCGCCAAACGAATGTTCGCCACGGCCAGTATCGGTCAGCTTGAGTTCCAGGCCAACGTGACTCCGGGCCACGCGTGCAGCGACACATTGAACTCGGTTGCCGCGAATCCGGTGGTAGGGTCCACCGTGGCAATGAGCGCCACAGTGCTTGACTGCAACGGCTACCCGGTTCCTGGAGCCGTCGTGAACTTCGCTACCGCCGCAGGGTCTGGAAGCGTGAGTCCGGCTTCGGCAGCCACGAACATCGCCGGTCAGGCGTTCACCTCGTGGACATTGGGCACCAGTCTTGCGACCACGGTGCAGACGATGACCGCGACGGTGATCTCGCAGCCGGTTAACCCATACGTCATCAACGGGTTCCCGTCGTCCCAGCGCGTGGTGTCGGTGGTCGCCGGTGCGGCGAATTCTGTGACTGTCGTGGGCTCGCCGCCCGCCAGCGCTCCGGTCGGCACTCCTGTGCTGATCACGGTCATCGTGAAGGACGTGTACGGCAACGTGGTGGCCGGTCAGACCGTGGGCTTTGCGGCAGCCGGAGGCGGAACTCCGCCGGGCACGGTCTCGTCCGCATCGGGCACGACCAACTCCGGCGGCACCGCGAGTGTCCTCTGGACCATGGGTGGCACACCGGGGACCAACACACTCATCGTCACCGCGGGCGGGGCGTTCATCACGGTGACCGTTACAGGCACCTAGCCAATGAGCATCTGATCGACAGAAGCGAAACGGGCGGCCCACTTTTGGTGGACCGCCCGTTTCGCTTCTGAAAGACGCGTGACCGCGAGGTGCGCGTCCGCCGGCGGGAACTACGTGAACCGCTCGCCCACCGCGACGCCGCGCCCGCGAACCCACTCCGCGGCAGCGACTCGTTTATGCCCCGCGGGATGCACCTCCGTGATTCGCACGGCACCCTCACCGCACGCGACGAGAAGTCCGTCGGTCCCTCCGTCGAGCACCTCTCCCGGCGTGCCCGCGCGTTCAGGCACGTCACGCGCGCCAAAACAGCGCACCTCGACCCCCCGAACAACTCCCCAAGCCCCCGGCTTGGGGTCGTACGCGCGCACCAGCCTCGCCACGCGGTCGCTGGGCGCGTCGAACGGCAGGCGGGCGTCCTCACGGGCGATCTTGGGCGCATACGTCGCCAGCGCGTCATTCTGGGGCGTTGCGATGGCCTTGCCGACGCCCATCAGCACCAGCGCCTCGACCAGCGCCTCGGCACCCAGCTCAGCCAGGCGCAACTGCAGCTCGCCCGCGGTCTCATCGGGTTCAACCGGCGTATGCAGCGCGAGCAGCACCGGGCCGGCGTCCAGCGCGGGGACCATCTGCATGATGGTCACGCCCGTTTCGCGCACGCCGTCGCGAATGGCGGCCTGGATCGGCGCGGCCCCACGGTACTCCGGCAGCAGCGACGCGTGGACGTTGATGGTCCCGAGTCGCGGCAGGTCGATGATCTCACTCGGGAGGATGTGCCCGTACGCCACGACGATCGAAAGATCGGGCGCGAGCGCCCGCAACTCCGCCTCGAAAGCGGGCCCCCGCGGCCGCTCGGGCTGCAGCACCGGGATGGATTCCGCGAGTGCGACCGCCTTCACCGGCGACGGCTCGAGCGTGGAGTGCGAACGGCCTCGCGGCCTGTCGGGCTGCGTCACGACGGCGACGACGTCATGCCCCTCGCCGATCAGCGCGAGCAGCGGCGTCGTCGCGAACTCCGGCGTCCCGAAGAAGACTATCTTCACATTTTCTCGTCGTCGTGCGTTTCGTCGTCGTGCTCGCCAGCGACAACGATCCGGATCAGCCCCGGGTACTTCGATTTTTCGTCCTCCCACTCGGCGAGCAGCTTCTGCCGCTTGAGCAGGCTCAGGTGATCGATGAACAGCTTCCCGTGCAGGTGGTCGATCTCGTGCTGAAGGCAGACGCCGAGCAGCTCGGTGCCTTCCACCCTGAACGGCTTGCCTTCGCGATCGAGCGCCTGGACCACCACGCGAGCCGCGCGGGTGACGTCTCCGTAGAGCTCGGGGATCGAGAGGCAGCCTTCCTCCCACTTGATGGAACCCTCGCGTTCGACGATCTCGGGATTGATCAGGACGTAGCGCGTGTCGTGCACGTCGATGACGGTGAGCCGCTCCGTGCGGCCGACCTGGGGCGCGGCGAGGCCGACGCCGTGCGCGGCCTGCATCGTCTCGAACATGTCGTCGATCAGCTGTTGCAGCCCTGGCGTGAACGCGTCCATGGGACGGGTCTCCACGCGGAGGATCGGGTCGCCGAGGACCCGGATCGGGAGGAGGCTCATGCGGCCGTCGTGTCGCTCCCGCTGGACTTGGTCACCTTGTGCACGCGGCCGCGGTGGATCACCAGCTTGGACTCGCCGGACTTGATGGTGATGCGGTCCTCGAGCGTCTTCACCGGAGCGCCGTCCTTCAGCGACTCCTTGATGTGGAGGATCTCGCCGACGACCCCGCCGACGGTGACGATCTCGTCACCTTTCCGCAGCGCGTAGAGCGAGTTCTCCTGCTCCTTCCGCTGCTTCTGCTGCGGCCGGATCATCAGGAAATAGAAGATCAAGCCGATGAGTGCGAGCTGGAGAATGATCATCGACATGCCACTGCCGCCGGCTGCCGGTGCGGCTTGTGCGAAGAGCGGAAGAATCGGGCTCATGACGGGTCGGGCTTGGAGTGGTATTGCGCGAGCCAGTCGCGGCTCCACGCATCGAAGGTCCCGGCGCGGATCGCCTCGCGGGCGCGGCGCATCAGGGCGATGAGGAAATGTACATTGTGCAATGAGAGAAGGCGCAGGGCGAGCAGTTCGTCGCTGGTGACGAGGTGCCGGAGGTAGGCCCTCGAAAAGCGGCGGCAGGTCAGGCATCCGCAGCTCTCGTCCAGCGGGTCAGGGTCGTCTCGGTGCGCGGCGTTCCTGAGGTTGATCCTGCCGGTGGGACTGAACGCGGCGCCGTTGCGCCCCATGCGCGTAGGCGCCACGCAATCGAAGAAGTCCACGCCGCGCGCGACGCCCTCCACGAGATCCTCGGGAAAGCCGACGCCCATCAGGTAGCGCGGCGTCTCGCACGGGATGGCATCGTCGCAGACCTCGAGCATGTCGTACATCGCGGGCTTCTCCTCGCCCACGCTCAATCCGCCGATCGCAACGCCGTCCCACGGACCTTCGGCCGTGATGCGCATCGCGGCGTCGCGGCGCAGGTCGGCATGGATGCCGCCCTGCACGATCGGAAAGAGGGTCTGCCTGGGCGCGCCATCCGTCGCGTGCAGGCGATCGAATTCCGCGCGGCACCGCGCGAGCCAGCGCAGGCTGCGCTCGCTCGCGTCCCGCGCCTCGGCGTGCGCGCTCTGCCCGGGAATCACGTGATCGAATTGCATCACGACGTCCGCGCCGAGGTTCGTCTCGATCCGCATGACGCTCTCGGGCGTGAAGGCTCGCGGTGAGCCGTCCACATGCGACCGGAACTCGACGCCGTCCTCCGTGACGCTGTTCAGCGACGCGAGCGAGAAGACCTGGAAGCCCCCCGAGTCGGTGAGAATCGGGCCGTCCCATGCCATGAAGCGGTGCAGGCCGCCCAGGCGCTTCACCAGCTCGTCGCCGGGACGCAGATGAAGATGATAGGCGTTCGCGAGGACGATCTGCGTGTGCATCGCGCGCAGGTCGTCGGGATCGAGCGCCTTCACCGTCGCGAGCGTGCCGACCGGCATGAACACCGGCGTCTCGATCGCGCCGCGCGGCGTGTGGAAGACGCCGGCACGCGCGCGGCCCTGCTTGGCGACGATATCGAATGAAAATGTCACAGGATGAGCATCGCGTCGCCGTATGAATAGAACCGGTACTTTTCCTCGATCGCCCGCGCATACGCCTCGCGCATGAGATCGAGTCCGGCGAAGGCGGCGACGAGCATGAGCAGGGTGGAGCGGGGAAGATGGAAGTTGGTCAGGAGATGGTCCACCGAGCGGATCGCATGCGGCGGATGGATGAAGATGCGCGTGTCGCCCTCGCCCGCGCGAACTCGGCCGGACGAATCGACGACGCTCTCGAGCGTCCGCACAGCGGTCGTGCCGACCGCCCAAACCTTGGCGCCGCTCGCTCTGACGTCGTTGACCGCCGCTGCGGCCTCGGCGCTCACGCGGTACCACTCCTCGTGCATCGTGTGCGCGCTCAGTTCCTCCGTCTCGACCGGCTTGAAGGTGCCTGCGCCCACGTGCAGCAGCACGTCGGCGCGCCGCACGCCCTTCGCCGCAAGTGTGTCGAGCAGTTGCGGCGTGAAATGCAGGCCGGCCGTGGGCGCGGCCACCGAACCGCTCTCCGAGGCGTACACGGTCTGGTAGCGCTCGGCGTCGGAGGCGCGGTCGGCCCGCTCGATGTACGGCGGAAGCGGCACGTGGCCGTGGCGCTCGATCGCCTCGGCGACGGACGGGAAGCTGTTCGCGGTGAGCTCGACGACTCGGGTGCGCCGTTCGGTGCTCTCGAGAATGGTCGCGTCGAACCCCGGCGCCACGTGCACGATTCGTCCGGGCTTCAGCTTGCCGCCGGGATGGACCATCGCCTCCCATCGATCGTCGCCGAGCGGCTTCAGCAGGAGGATCTCCGCCGGCGCGCCCGAATCGCGTGCACCGAGCAGGCGCGCGCGAAACACGCGCGTCGTGTTGAGCACCATCAGGTCGTTCGCCGGGATGAGGTCGGCGAGGTCGGGGAACCACCAATGCGTGATCGCGCCGGTCTCGCGCGCGACGACCATCAGGCGGCTCTCGTCGCGTCGCGCCGCCGGTTCCTGCGCGATGAGCGCCGAGGGAAGGTCGAATGCGAAATCGGAGGTCTTCAGCAGCGGCCCCGTGCCGTCGTGAGCGATCAGAAGAGCTCCGGCTGCTTCTGGGCGGGCGGCGGATAGCCCAGGTGGCGGTACGCCTGCGCGCTCGCGACCCGCCCGCGCGAGGTGCGCTGGAGCAGCCCGTTCTGCACGAGGAACGGTTCGTACACCTCCTCGATGGTGTTCGAGTCCTCGCCGAGCGCGGCCGCCACCGACTCGAGCCCGACCGGGCCGCCGTCGAACATCTCGATGATCGCGCGCAGGATCCGCGCGTCCATGTCGTCCAGACCGAACTCGTCCACGTCGAGCAGCGCGAGCGCGTCGCGCGCCACGGCCTTGGTGATCACGCCGTTCGCGCGCACCTGCGCAAAGTCGCGCACGCGGCGCAGCAGGCGGTTCGCGATGCGTGGCGTGCCGCGCGAGCGACGCGCGATCTCGCGGGCGCCGTCGTCGTGCAGCTCCACGGCGATCACCTCGGCCGTGCGGCGCACGATCGTCTCGATGTCGTCGGCCGGGTAGAAGTCGAGGCGCATCGTGAGGCCGAACCGCGCGCGCAGCGGCGGCGTCAGCAGGCCGTAGCGCGTGGTCGCGCCCACGAGCGTGAACTTCTCGATCGCCATCGTCACGGTCTGCGCGTTGGGGCCGTCGCTCAGCCGGATGTCGATCTTGTAGTCTTCCATCGCGGGGTAGAGGAATTCCTCGATGATCGGGCGGAGGCGGTGGATCTCGTCGATGAAGAGGATGTCGCCCGCGCGCAGGTTCGTGAGCGTGCCCACGAGGTCGCCCGGCTTCTCGAGCGCGGGGCCGCTCGTGGTGCGGATGTTCACGCCGAGCTCGCGCGCCATCAGCTCTGCGAGCGTCGTCTTGCCGAGTCCGGGCGGCCCGTGGAATAGCGTGTGGTCGAGCGGCTCGCGGCGCAGGAGTGCGGCCCGAATCGCGATATCGAGCGAGTCCTTGACCTTCGGCTGGCCGATGAACTCGGCCAGCGCCTTCGGGCGGAGCGAGAGCTCGACGACGGACTCTTCGCTCAGGACCTCTGGAGTTGTGATCTCGGCGCGGGACATGAAGACAAAACTAGTGCTTTTGCAACACAGCGAGCGCGGCGCGAATCAGGTCGGCGGTCGCGCCCTTCGCGCCGCCCTGCTCGAGCGCGTTGCGCACGGCCTTCTCCGCGTCGGTCGTGGCGTAGCCTAGCGACACCAGCGCGCGCACCGCGTCGGCGGCGGCTCCTTCCTGCTTCGTCGCCGGCCGGCCCGACGTTTCGGCGCCCGCGAAGTCCTTCATCTTGTCGCCGAGCTCCACGCAGAGCCGCTCGGCGATCTTCTTCCCGACGCGCGGCACGCCCTGCAAAGTCGTGAGATCGCGATCGCGGATGGCCCGCACCACGCGGCCGCTGCCAAGCGCCGAGATCAGTCCGAGCGCCAGGGCAGGCCCGACGCCGCTGGCGCCGAGCAGCGTGTGGAAGAGCCCGCGGTCTTCCGCACTCCCGAATCCGAACAGCTGCCAGCCGTCCTCCTTGACCACGAGCGCCGTGTGAAGCGTGACCTCGTCGCCGGTGCGAGGCAGCGACTCGAGCACGCCAAGCGGAATCAGCAATTCGTAGCCGACGCCGGACGCGGTCATGATCTCGATACGATCGATGCCCTTGGCGACGAGCGTGCCCTTGAGGCGCGCGATCATCCGGCCACCAGCAGATGCAGTTTCGCCGTTCCCGCCGACAGGATGCAGGTGAGCGCGCACGCGACGCCGTCCGCCGCGTCGGACGGCTGTGGCGCGTTCTTCAGCCGAAGCAGGCGCGCGACCATGAACTGCACCTGCTCCTTCGTCGCTGCGCCGCGGCCGACGACGGTCTTCTTGATGAGCGCCGGTGCGTATTCATGCACGGTCACTCCCGCGCGCGCGCCGGCGAGGAGCACGACGCCCCGCGCGTGTCCGAGCACGACTGTCGTACGCACGTTGCGCGCGTAGAACACGTCCTCCACGGCGAGCGCGTCGGGACGATGCCGCTCGATGAGCTCGGTCACGCCGTCGAAGATGTCGTTGAGCCGGGACGCGAGCGGAGCGCGGGGAGAGGTGCGAATCACACCACATTCAACCAAGTGCGACGGCCGGCCCTCGTCCGCACGAACAACACCGTACCCCGTGATCGCCGTGCCCGGATCGATCCCGAGGACGATCACCGGCGGAGTGTGATCGCGAGCGCGAGGCTCACGCCTGGGCCATCGCCGAGATGTCCATGTCGAAGTTCGCATCCACCTTCTGCACGTCCTCGAGCTCTTCGAGCGCCTCGATGAGCTTGAGCAGCGCCTCGGCGTTCGCGCCTTCGACGCGGACCGTGCTCTTCGGGATCCACGCGAATTCGGCCGATGTGGCCTTCAGTCCGGCCTTCGCGAGAGCCTGGCTCACGGCGTGCAAATCCGCCGGCGTCGTGGTGATCACATAGGCGTCGTCTTCCTTCACGAAATCCTCGGCGCCGGCTTCGAGGGCCTTCTCCATGGCGGCGTCTTCGTCGAGCGATCCGGCCGGAACCACGATCTGGCCTTTGCGATCGAACATGAACGCCACGGAATTCGTCGAGCCGAAGTTCCCACCGAGTCGCGAGAGCTTCGCGCGGACCTCCGCCACCGTGCGCGTCGTGTTGTCGGTCAGCGCCTGGATCATGATCGCGACTCCGCCCGGACCGTACGCTTCGTACACGACGTCGACGTAGTCCACGCCCTCGAGCTCGCCGGTGCCCTTGAGCACCGCACGCTCGATGTTTTCCTTTGGCATCGACTGCGCTTTCGCGTTGTCGATCGCGGTGCGCAGCCGCGGATTGCCGTCCGGATCGCCGCCGCCCTGCTTGGCGGCGACGGTGATCTCACGGATCAGCTTGGTGAACAGCGCGCCACGCTTCTTGTCCGTGGCTGCCTTGTAATGCTTGATCTGCTTCCACTTGGAATGGCCGGCCATGGCGTAACATACAGGAGCTGGATGCTAGATCATAGATGCTAGATGCTGGATGTTAGATGCTGGATGCCATCCAACTTCTAGCCTCTAGCCTCCAGCATCTAGCCTCCAGCATCTGCCCCTAATGCACCCTGATAAGCAATGACGCCTTGAATCCCGTCACGTCCGTCGCCGCCTCGCCGGCGTTGTAGAGCGAACCGAATGAATACGTCGCGCTCGGATTGACGCTCAAGCCTGCCACGGTGAGGCGCATCCGGATCCCGGCGTTCGTGAGCACGCCGGCCTTGTCACCGCCAACGTTCCAGATCCGCTCCTCGACGCTCGGCTGCACGTACACGCCGAGTCGCGTGAATCCGAACGATACGCCGGCATTTGCGACGTTCTCCCATGGCGCCGACGCGCCGAACTGCTGGCCGGAGCCGCGATAGAGATCCCACCCGGAGAGCAGGAGGTCGCTCCCGCCGCCCAGCGCGATCGAGAACGCCGACTGTGCGAGCGCACGGTCGCCGGTCGCGAAGCTGGTGGAGTCGGCCTGATCCTTGCCGAACTTCAGGTACGTCAGGCTGACGCTGAAGCTGCCCTCGCCCACGGGACGATCCACGCCGACTCTCAGCCGGGTCTCGTTTCCTGGCGTGTAGCGCAGCACCGAGCTTTGCACCAAGTACGGATCGAACGCCGTAGAATACCGGAAACTGGCGCCTACGCCGAGGTTCCACTCGCCGAGCGGCCTGACGAAGCCGACGCCGCCGGTCGCGGCGAGTCCGCTTCCCATCGACGTCACGGGAAAGAGCAGGAAGTTGTTGCCGATGGTACCTGCGGCGTCCTGTTGGCCGCCCGGCACCTTGTACTGTCCTGATGGAAGATTGACTCCGAGCGTGACCATGGCGGCGTTGTCGCCGAGCATCAGGTTGCCGCGGATCTGCGTGTCCGTGATCCCCGTGATCGAACTCGTCGGGAGGCCCGTCGTCGCCGCCTGGCTGTTGGCATAGCTCGTCGAGATATCGACCGTGAACCGGTCGCTGAACGGCACGATCACGGCGAACGGCATGCCGAACTGGCTGATGGTTCGTGTGGTCGTCCCGTTGTTGAGCCGGTAGCTCACGTACTGCGGATCGGTGAGGACCGCCGTGTTCGAGGGATCCTGCGCCCCAAGCGGAGCCGCCGCGGCGACGAGCACTCCGAGAGCAAGGAGCCGGGTGCGCGTGGCCCTGGCTCCCCTACGGCTTGCCGATGACGATGGTCGCCTGGCCCGTCCTCGGAGCGGGCCTGTTGGTTCCCGTGGCGTCGGCGGAAGCCGGGCGCGTCGCCGGCACGGTTGACGGGTACTGCGCGACCGAGTTGGTCGTGGTCGGATTCACGTCGCCCACGACCGTGTTCAGCGTGTTCGTCTGGGATCCGGGCGAGCGATTGCCCCCCAGGTCCGACTTCACGGTGCGGCCTTCGTCCGAGTTGGCCAAGTGCGATTCGACCTTCGCGGTGGACTGCTGCGACTGCGCGGAGGCGGATTGGGCGCGTTCCAGAGCGGCACCGAAGCCCGGGTCGATCGAATGCGCAGTCTCGAAGAGGCGCGCCGCCTCGTCGAGGCGGCCGGCGTCTTCCGCCGCGAGCCCGCGGCTATAGGAGAGGAAGGCGCCCAACGACTGCGTCGGACGACGATCGACGTCCTGGCGTTCGGCCGGCGAGAGCGTGATGCCGAGATCGGTGAAGGTCGCGAACACGAGCTGCTTCTCGAGGTTGAACAGCTGGTCCAGCGTGTTGCTCGCGTCCATGCCGCGGCCGACCGTCGCCGCGTCCTGCGTGTTCACCACGGTGGATGTCATCGTGATGGAATTCGCGCCGGTGGAGATCACGGAACCCTTCACGATCCTCCCGGCCTGGATGAGCCGCCCGGCGCGCACGGCGGTCGCGGCGTCGACCTGGCCGCTCTTCGCGAGCGCGATCTCGTCCGCGATCGCCTGCACCTTGTCGCGCTCGACTACGGTCAGCTTCTTCGGCTTCGCCAGGTCCGAAATGACGAGATCCGCGAGGCCGAGCTCGAGCGGCTGCAACTTCGCATCGCCGCCGATGGTGAACGGGAGCACCGCCACTGTGGTGGGCGACCCGGCCACTTGCGCGATCTGCGCCTCGCGCGCGATGGCGTCCTTGGCGGAGGCTCTCGCTTCCGCCTTGGTGATCGTGACGAGGCGCGCGCGAATGTCGTCGCGAACGCTCTTCGTCCTGCCAACCGCGAGATACGAGTTGTACGCCTCTTTCGCGGCGGCAAAGTCCTTCAGCCGCTCGGCGGCAAGCCCGGCGTACAGTGCGCTCACGCCGTCCTTCGGGTCGAGCCGCCGTGCCTGCCCGAGCGGCACCCTCGCCTCGGCGAATCGATCCGCCTTGTAGTACCAGAGCCCGAGCGCACGATTGGCCGCGGCCGAACCCGGATTTGTGGCGAGCTCCTTGGCGAGCCGGTCGTGGATGTTGTCGTTCGGCTTCTGCTGCGCGGCGGCGGGCAGCGACCAGGCGCCGAACGCCAGCACCAACGCGAAAGTTCGGATGCGTCGCATCACATTCTCCTAGCGATCGGGATCGAGCATGTCTTCGAACCGCAGCCACTGCTTGTAGAAGTACAGGTCGACGTAGCCGGTGTTGCCATTCCGGTTCTTGAGCACGAGCAACTCGGTCGCGCCATCGACTCCGGAGTTCGGCTGGTACATCTCCTCGCGGTAGATGCCGAGCACGACGTCCGCGTGTTGCTTGACCGCGCCGAGCGCGCCGAAGTCGTCGAGGGTGGGACGCTGGTTGGGGCGCCCCGCCGGGCTCGTGTTCAGGTGAGACGTGACGACGATCGCCACGTCGAGTCCGATCGCCATCGCCTTCAGCGCGAGCACCGTCGCGGCGAGGTCCTCGTCCTGCGATTTTCCGCCGGCCGCCAGCGCCTGGAGCGGATCCACGAAAGCGACCTGCAGGCTGGGCGTCCGGCGGAGCGCGACCTCGAGTGCCTCCGTACCGCCGACGGAGAGCGTCTCGACGACGGGCGCGCGATCGCGCAGCCGCACGGCAGTGGCGCCGACCGCCGCGCGCGCAAGTTCATCGAGCGTCCCCTGACGAATCTCATCGATGCGCGCGCGCCCGTCGATCGCGAGCGCGCGCTCCATCACGCGTTCGACGGACATTTCCATGGTGAGGAATGCCGGATTCACTCCAGCCTGCGACATGCGCAGCGCCATGGCGAGGGCCAAACTCGACTTGCCACTCGCCACTTCTCCCCCCATGACGACGAGGTCGCCGCGGCGGATGCCGCCGCCGAGCCACTTGTCGATGCTCGGAAACCCGGTCGCGAACGAGTCCGCCGCGGTCTCCCCGTCGGAGGCGGCGTCCACCCGGCGCACGAGTCGCGCAAGCGGGGAGATGTCGGTCGGACGAAGCACGAGCGCGATGCCTCCGTTATTGCGGCGAGTGGGACAGGCGAACCAGCCGTATGATACGGACGGCACTCGCCGGGCGGCAAGCCGACAGCGCCCCGGCAGAGGCGCGCCAGACCCCCCGGCGCTAGCCCCCGAGCCGGGCCGCCAAACGATCAAGCTCGGAACGTGCCCCTCGAGAGAGCAAAGGCGCAGTGACGTCGGTCACTTTCGCAAGCGACGCCAGAATTGCTCGCTGGTCGTTCCCGGCGCTGGCATCGAGCAGCCGGCCGATGGCCGAGCGAACGGGAGCCGGCACCGCCACCGACGTGAGCCAGGCCCGCGCGGCGCCGGCCCGTGCGGCACGGAGCAGA
>OCZT010004376.1_pt1 | contig 14239 bp, 12 predicted proteins | sample 1539031 | NCBI WGS metagenome assembly OCZT01 (sample SAMEA3539308, study PRJEB22396) | soil metagenome | biome: tundra; feature: field; material: soil | place: USA | collected 2010-05 | depth 0.15 m
AGATGATGTCATCCATATCGATGTCGTTTCCGAATATCAGGTCTTTGCCCGAATCGAAATCCATTATTCCGGTTAATCCGGGAAGATCGAGACCGAAAAAATATAAGAAATCACTGTCCTGCCTGAAATGGTAAGTATTATCAGGATAATTCATCGGAGCTTCAGTATTGCCAATAAAAAGTGCAATTCCTGATTTCAGCTTTTTACGGAGTTCCTCTCTCCTTTTGGTATATACTTCACTTTTAAACATATCAGAATTTTTTATTGTTTGAAACCACTAAGGTAACACCCTGATAATTATAAAGCAAAAGGACAATAATAAATAGTTTGGAGTGAGCTAAAGTTTGGTGTGCCTAAGGTTAACAGATTGAAGTTTGTATAATAATCGCAACTCCAGGCACTTTATGCGTCCAAACACTTTAAGCTCTCCAGGCACTATCTATTTCTTTACTATGCTCCAGCCACCTTTTAACCCGAAAATGAACCAGGCAAGAGCAACAGTACCGGAAGCAAAAATTGTATCTCCGATTACTCTGAGCCATTTCAATGTTTGCATAGCAGGTTGATGCAGAAATTCTGCTGAACGGGCATACCATAAGCCTTCCTTAACACTGGCTACTGTCTGAGCTAATCCAATTGGAAGCACACTTATAAGAACCATTGCACTCAGACCAATATTTATGCTCCAGAAAGCATACTTAATCCATCGTTCTTTCCATATACTTTCTTTGTTCATATCCCTGAGAACAAAAAGCATGAGACCAATACCAAGCATTCCATAAACACCAAATAAAGCAGTATGAGCGTGTACTGGGGTTGTGTTCAGTCCCTGCATATAGTAAAGCGCAATCGGTGGGTTTATCAGAAATCCAAATATGCCTGCACCAACAAGATTCCAGAAGGCAACTGCTATAAAACAGTAAACCGGCCATTTATACCCTTTTATCCAGGTTGTGCTCCTGCTGAGCTTCACATTGTCCCATGCTTCAAAACCCATAAGTACCAGGGGAACCACCTCCAGTGCGCTGAAGGTCGCTCCAAGAGCCATGATAGCTGTAGGCGTACCTGTGAAATAGAGATGATGGAAGGTTCCCAATATGCCTCCTGACAAAAAAACAATCGTAGAGAAAAGCACTGCAGTTGTTGCGGTGGTTGCCTTCAGTAACTGCAACCGGACAAACAGGAATGCTACAACGACAGCGGCAAACACTTCAAAGAATCCCTCCACCCAAAGGTGAACGACCCACCATCGCCAGTATTCAGCTATGGCGAGATTGGTTTGTCTTCCCCACATCAGACCTGCTCCATAAAATCCTGCAATCGCTATTGTAGAGATCAGGAATAATGAAAGCAGGCTCCTGTTTTCCGATTTCTGTTTTAATGCCGGCCAGATGGCTCGTCCCATAAGTAAAAGCCATAATATTAGACCGACAAAGAGGAATATCTGCCAGAATCTTCCGAGATCAACATATTCGTAGCCCTGGTGACCGAACCAGAAATTCTGCACATATCCAAGTTTCTGCATTACGCCTAACCATTGGCCGGCAAGAGATCCAAGTACTATAACCAGAAGAGCACAAAAGAGGAAATTAACGCCAAGTTTCTGAAACTTAGGTTCTGTACCTGATATAGCCGGGGCATAATATAAACCCGTTGCCAGCCATGAAGTAGCAATCCAGAAAATAGCAATCTGGAGATGCCATGTTCTTGAAATGGAATATGGCAGTAACTTTGCCAGAGGAATTCCATAAAAAGACTGGCCCTCAACGCCATAGTGTGCAGTAATGACACCCATTACAACCTGTACCAGAAGCAATGCCGAAACGACCCAGAAGTATTTTACCGTGGCTTTCTGTGAAGGGGTCTGAGTTTCTTTTAATAGAGGAGATACTGCAGGGATTTTATCAGCTTCTTCATCTCTTCGTCGCGCATAATACCATACCATCAACCCGATTCCGGCTATCAGAACAATAACACTGAAACCTGTCCAAAGCAAGAGTGATCCCGTAGGCCTGTTGCCAACAAGATCTTCTGCCGGCCAGTTGTTGGTATAAGTGATTGCCTGGCCGGGACGTTCTGTAACACAAGCCCATGATATCCAAAAAAAGAAATTATTAAGAAGTGGTACTCTGGCCGGATCTTTAAGCGAGTTCTCAGGAATACTGTATGCGTTTCTCAGACCCGACATAGCTGGGTCATTGGTAAACAACCCACCATAGAATTTACTGTTTGAAGCAATTGCTTCAGCTCTCATTGCTGAAACTGTAAGAATTCCAGTAATAGGGTCATAAGTGTTTTTGCGCAATTCTTTCTGCAGTAAAATTTTAAGAAAGGCCTGCCTTTCGGTGCTGAGTTCATTATAAGGTTTGCCATCCTGCTGCAATGCAAGCTTATCGAGTATAAATACAGCTTCCTTATGGAGCCAGTCGGCGCTCCAGTCAGGAGCCTGGTAAGCACCATGTCCCCAGACCGTGCCGATTTCCTGACCCCCCAAAGACTGCCATACATTCTGACCATCTTTTATATCTTGTCCGGTGAATAAAACAGTTCCATCCGGAGTGATCACCTTCGAAGGAATAGGAGGAGCCTGCTTGTAGATCTCTCTCCCGAAAAAAAGCAGAACAGAGAAAGACAAAACCATTACTGCAATAAAGCCGATCCAAAGTTTTCTTGTTTTCATCATTAAGTAATTTTAATTATCACCTTCTATAATAAGTCCTTACTCTATATTATAAAATATAGCCAGGGCTTTAATTCGATTTATATAATCATTCACTTTTTTACCCTCGGTACGTGTCTGTTCGATAGCTTCAAACTGCACAAGCAGATTCTTTTGTTCACTGGCAGAAAGGGCATTGTCAGCCATGCGGAAAAGAATGTTGTTTTCTTTCTTTATATGGATAACAAGCAGTTCAGCATAACCCGACATATTCTGATATATTTCCTGCAGAGCTGCCTTATTGCCTTTCTTATATAATTCAAGATTTTCAGCCATCCCCTGAACAAAATTCCGCCCCAGAATGTGTTCGTGCAGCATTACCGCCACAGGTCCCTGTTGTGCGGAAAATCCTTTATTTTCAAGGGCAGGGAAAAAGATATCCTCCTCCTTTGCATGATGCAGCCCGTCTGCAAAATTCCTGATCAAGTCTATTATATCTTCAATATGCTTAATATCGGGCTCATCTGAGAGAGTAACAGCTTTCATCACATCAGTAAGTTTCACAACCCAGATGTGATCATCTTCAAGATTCTTTGTAGCAGTATTCATTTGAAATAAATTTAATTGGTTGATTTCAATGCTTTCGGAAATAATATATTATTCTCCAGATGTACATGAGTATGCAGGTCATCTTCAAACTCACGTAGTAATTTAAATGTAACATTATAGGTGTTGCATCCATCGGCAGGTACTTTATAATCGGACGTAATGATATTTATTCTATCCATCGCTCCGCCAGCAAATTCATGTTCCTTTGAGAGGCGTGCTATTTCAGAGATAATAACTTCCTTTGCTTTCTCTGACCTGAGACTGACAGCTTGCTTAATGGCAGGAAAAAGAACCTCTTCTTCATTTTTCATATGCTGAAGCAATTCACGGTTGATCTGAGAAAAAAGATCAGCAACCACTGCAAGCTCAGGATGTCTTTCACCATGCACAGAAGCAATCTTTTCTGTGTAAGTTAAAAGTTCAGGCATAGTTTTCAAAACATATTTATGGTGGGTATTTACTATATAATCACACAGAAATCCTGGTTCCCACTCAATAAAATTGTGCATGCCTGTATTTGGAGTGGATTTAAGTTTCTCAAGGTTCTCAATCAATTCATTCTTATTTATCCCTTTTTCTAAACAGGTTTCATCTATGCTCTTTTTACCGCCGCAGCAGAAATCTATTCCTGCCTCTTTAAATACTGAGGCAGCTCTGAAGTCAAGTGCTACAATTTCGCCGATTGTTATATCATTTTTCATCTTATTAATATTTTAATATCGATGCAAAGATATAAAATATTTTAATAAAAGACTAAAAGGTCTTTTGGTAATTTTTAAATTATTTTTATTACTTTTACAGAAGTTATATTTTTATTACTGATAATATGTTCAATAAAGAAACAGAATATGCCCTCAGAGGACTGGTTTACATTAAATTACAAAATTTAAAAGAAAGAAGACCCGGGACTTCTGAGGTAGCGAAAGAAATTGAAGCCCCTCCGTTCTTCACTGCAAAAATATTACAGAGGCTTGTGAGGTCAGGCTTTCTCAGGTCATTAAAAGGGAAAGGCGGCGGATTCTATTTTGAACCTGACAAACCCGATCTGCCGATCATAAACCTCATTTCTGCAATTGAAGGCGACAGGTCTTTTTCGGGCTGCAGCTTTGGATTAAAACAGTGTGATTCAGATAACCCCTGCCCTCTTCATGAAAAATATGCACCAATAAGAGAAGCCATAAATCAATTGATCTCCCAGGAGACTGTGCAGAGTCTTGCTGAAAAAGTCTATAAAAAGAAAATGGGATAAAAGAATTCCCCAAATAATGTATAAACAACATAAACTTCCTAAAATAGTTTTTATTCTGACATTCAGTCTGCTGGCAATCGTCCAGATAAAAGCCGGAAGACCCATGCTGCTTGCTGAGCGCTTTCTTAAAGGTGTCGGCTGGGTTGAAATAGTTATTATATCATTTTACGGAGCATTTATCGCTGGTAAAATGAATGATCCTATGAATGTGCCAAAATGGAGAAAAACCGGATGGACCATATTCTCAATTGTTTTTTTCAGCCAGCTTATCATTGGACTACTTGGGGCGGATAAATTTTTGATGACGGGGATACTTCATCTCCCAATACCTATGATGATTCTTGCAGGTCCAATTTACAGGGGACAACTCTCCGTTATGACGATTCTTTTCCTGAGCACCGTTGTACTGACCGGTCCGGCTTGGTGCAGCCAGCTCTGTTATTTCGGAGCTTTTGATAATCTGGCTTCGGGCGGTAAAACTTCAAAAGAGGTTCTGAAATACAAGGGGGTAATTAAATCCACCGTTTTGATACTGGTGATTTCAACGGCTATCATGCTCCGGTGGCTTAGTGCAGGAATGCTTGTTTCCACCATGATAGCAGTAGCTTTTGGTGTCGGTGGAATTTCAATAATGATTTTCTATTCTCTTAGAAAGAAGAAAATGGTTCATTGTATTATGTACTGTCCTATCGGTACAATAGTAAATGTATTTAAACATATCAATCCTTTCAGAATGTATATTGATAAAACATGCACACTATGCATGAATTGTACACGATTCTGCAAATATGATGCACTGAATCCACAGGATATAAAAAATGCAAAACCATCAATCACCTGTACTTTATGCGGAGACTGTCTGGCCGGTTGCCATCAGAATTCAATTAAATACAGCTTCCTTAAATTGAGACCCGACCAGGCCAGGAATCTTTACCTGGTTCTTACCGTCACTCTCCATGCTGCATGCCTTGCTCTGGCAAGGATCTGATCTGAGTCAAAATATTACTTTTTACTAATTTTCTGTAACCTAACTTTTTCACCTACGTTAAAATGATATTAACAATCTTTTATCAGCAAATGTAAAGTCAACAATTGTAATTATCAGAATAATAAAATGCGAATAGCCTTGGTTATTAACAAATATTCGTTATATTCGCTTCTCTTATGAACATTTTATTAACAACCTGAACCAGATATGCCATACAGAAGATTGCCCAACACTGATACTGCCCGGATAAAGGCTATGAAAATTGCACTTGAAAAAGGGAAAGAGCTTCCTCCTAATAAACTGGCATTTTCATCAAAGACTATAGTGCGTCTACAAAAGTTTCTTCCGATATTTGAACATAACTTCAAGTTATACAGGCAGGCTTTGTCTTCACAGAATAGAAAGGGTAAGGATTACAACGAAACAATAAGAAAGGCCCGTATTTATCTGACTCACTTTGTCAGGGTGATGAATATGGCAATACTCCGTGGTGAATTGCCGGCTGAAACGAGAGCCTTTTACGGACTTGCAACTGACGAATCAACGGTTCCTTCATTTAATACCGAGAACGACTTGATGAGCTGGGGAAGAAGAATTATTGAAGGTGAAGAGTTCAGGATAAAAAAGGGAGCCAGTCCCATAACAAACCCTACGATTGCAGTAGTAAAAGTCAGGTTTGAAAATTTCATTGAAGCCTGGACATTTCATCATACACTTGCAAAAAAAACTTCAGATTATACAGTAAAGAATAACGAACTACGGCAAGAAGCCGACGAAATTATTCTACAGCTATGGAATGAAGTAGAAAATTATCATATTTCACTTCCTGAAGAAATAAGAAAAAAACTAAATGAGGAATACGGACTGGTATATTTCTACAGGAAAGGGGAACTTGGAAAAGTAACTGCAGTTGAAGCTCAGACCAAGACATTGACTAATTCAAAATAAATCACCCTGAGTAATCTCAGGCCTGTCATTTATCTTACTTCTATTTCTGAAATAAAACAAAATTATCAGACCTATTGCGACAGGCAATGGTAGGGCAAGTGCCATTTTCCATAAAGGAGTATCTGACGGGGCGTTGAATTTCTCCATACCCTGTTTATAAGCCATTATTACAGGAACTGCATTATTAATAAAATGTGAAATTACCGGCAGCCATAGAGTGCCGCTCCAGAAAAACAGGTAACCAAAAATCAATCCTAGAATAAATCTGGGAACAAATCCAAAAAACTGAAAATGCATGGCACTGAAAATAAAAGCTGTGACCCATATTGCAACATGCCCCGATTTGAAAAGTTTAATTAATATCTTCTGTAAAACTCCCCTGAAAAAGAATTCCTCTCCGACTGCCGGAAGAATTGCAATGATAAAAAGATTTATGATCATCATGGCGAAAGAAGGAGCAAATAAAGCCTGATTTATTATACTGTTTGCATAATCTTCTTTTTCCTCCATCCACTTTTCCACACCTGAAAGCCAGTCCGGAAAATGCATTGCCGAGTTAATCTGTCCGGTAAAACTGGTAACCGGAAAGATGCAAAAAGCAAGAACAATAACAAGACCGATTTCCTTCAGCAGAGGAAATTTTAGTTCATTCAGCCTCTTTGTAGAATCAGGTTTCATCATCACCAGAATTATTATCGAAGGAATAATAAAAAGTGAAATGTCCTGAATAATCAGCAGGTATCTCAGAAATCCGGAATCGGTATTGCTTAATACGGCACCTGATTTTTCAAGTACCGACAAATCAGAACCAAATATCAGTATACCTGCCAGAATAAAGATGATCAATGATACAATACCAACTCCCGCAACTATCAGTATTGATACAAAAAGTTGATAAACAGGCGATTCCCTGTATAGTTTAAAATGGCTTTGCTTGTCTGGCATTTTACTAATTTTGCAGCACATAAATATACACAATTATGTGTTTGCAGGAACGTTACATGCAACGTTCCTACGACAATATTTCATCCTAATTTAATATTTCAAAAATTTGAAAATTGCTGACATATTTCTGGGTAACAGGCCGTTATTCCTGGCGCCAATGGAAGATATAACAGATCCTTCGTTCAGGATGGTATGCAAAAAGCACGGAGCTGATTTCATGTATACTGAATTTGTCTCTTCTGACGGACTAATCCGCGACGGACAAAAAAGTGTAAGAAAACTTGATATCTATGACTATGAAAGACCAATAGGTATTCAGCTCTACGGGCATTTAACTGATTCTATGGTTGAAGCAGCTCTTATTGCTGAAGAAGCAAAACCTGAACTGATCGATATCAATTTTGGTTGTCCCGTAAAAAAAATTGCTAACAGGGGGGCTGGTGCAGGAATGCTCCGGAACATACCATTAATGATTGAAATGACTGAAGCCATAGTCAAATCGGTGAAGCTTCCTGTTACTGTGAAAACCAGGCTCGGATGGGATGACGACAGCAAGAACATTATAGAGATCTCAGAACGTTTGCAGGATGTTGGTATTAAAGCGTTAACAATACACGGAAGGACCAGGGCACAATTATATAAAGGAAATGCTGACTGGACGCTTATAGGTGAAGTAAAAAATAACCCAAGGATAAAAATCCCGATAATCGGCAATGGAAATATTGATGGACCGCTGAGGGCGAAGGAGGCGTTCGATAAATATGGTGTGGATGGGATCATGATTGGCCGTGCAACAGTGGGACGACCCTGGATATTCAGAGATATCAGACATTACCTTAATACCGGTGAATTTTTACAGGAACCAACAGTAAATGAGAAAGCCGATATTGCACTATTTCATCTTGATAAATCGCTTGAATATAAAGAGGGAAATAGAGCCATATTTGAGATGCGCAGGCATCTATCCAATTACTTTAAAGGATTGCCTCATTTTAAGGAAATGCGACTGAAACTTCTGACAGCAATTGAGGCAGATGACGTGAAAATCATTATTGATGAGATCCGTGCGAAATGGGGTGAATTCAGGACGGAGGATAAAACTTCAGTCTATAATGTCTGAAATGTACTGATTTCATTATAATAAATCAGCAGAGACAGGTCTGAGACCTGTCTCTACAATTGATTAACCCTGATTCGTTCAAACAGCAACGAAAATTTATCCCATTTGAAAATTATTTTCAGGATCAAAACAAAAATGATCCCGGTAATTACAAGCGCAAGAAATTCAGTCCAGGGGTGAATATTAAACTGTTCATAAAGCGCATGTGTCTGCAGGGCCGATGACCGGTTGGTTACCATAATACACAGAAAAATATTATTTGCTGTGTGAGCACCCATCGCAGCTTCAATACCATCATCAAGGATGGTAATAATCCCGAATATCATGCCAAAGGTTATATATTGTGGCATCATTGTGAAAAATCCAAATTCCTTTATCTCAGGATTAAATCCATGCATCAGGCCGAAAAGAATTGAAGTCATAATAACCGGAAACCATCTGTTTTTAATAAGCGCGGCAAATCCCTGCATAAGATATCCCCTGAAAAGCACCTCCTCGAATGCTGCCTGAAATGGAATAAACAGAACTGCAACTATTGAAAGGAGAATCAGCGAAGAAGTCTTATTGTTAACCGTGAAGTTTTCAGGATCGAGCTTAAGGTAGAATATCAGATATAAGGCTAAAAGGATCGTCCATACAGTTGCCGAAATAAAGAACTTGTTCCATCTGATCTTCCCGCCCCCATTAATAGTCATTTTAAGGGTTCGGTTATTCAGAGGTTTTATGAGGATAATAAAAGCTATTAAACCGGCAATAAAAGGGAAGAGCATCATAATGAACCCTTCATTCTGAGCCAGTCCTACCACACTGATATCATTCGGGTTGGCAGCGAGCTGAGAGAATACTGCCGGATTTGAAGCTGACTTAATCAGTGTTGCGATCAGCAGAGGAATTGCTCCGATGGTGTTAGAAACAATGAGAATAACTGCAAACATTACAATATATCTCCAGAAGCTGTTTTTCCCTGCAAATGTTGATTCAAGATGGTTCATAATAAAAATTAAAATCTTTCAGAATTCTGAGGTTGCCCTCTTGGGATAATCAATTGAGTAATGAAGGCCAACACTCTCATGACGGTTCTTCGCCATTTTGATTATAATATAACCAACATTTATAAGGTTTCTTAGTTCACAGATCTTCTTGGAAATAAGAGATTTTTTATAAAGCCTTTCCGTTTCTTCGTATAATATATCAAGACGTACCATCGCTCTTTCGAGTCGTATATCGGATCGGACTATGCCGACATAATTGCTCATGATCATTTGAACTTCCTTGCAACTCTGGGTAATCAGAACCATCTCCTCAAGATGTGTTGTACCTTTATAGTCCCAGACAGGTATCTTTTCTTCAAATGTCAGGGATTTGAGCCGTTTTCCTGAATGGATTGCAGCCCTGTGGGCATACACTGCCGCTTCAATAAGTGAGTTGGAGGCCAGCCTGTTTGCGCCATGCAACCCGGTCGAAGAAGCTTCTCCCAAAGAATAAAGCCTGTCAATATTACTTTGTCCGTTGATATCAACTTTAATGCCACCACATGAATAATGTGCACAGGGAACAACAGGTATCATATCCCTGGTTATGTCTATACCGCGATCAAGACAGTGTTCATAAACATTGGGGAAGTGGTCCTTTAGTCCCTCAGCGTTCAGGTGCGCGCAATCGAGCCATACATGATCATCTCCCCAGATTTTCATCTCATTATCGATGGCCCTCGCAACGATATCCCGCGGAGCAAGCGACCCTCTGCTGTCGTACCTGTTCATGAACTTTTCTCCCGATAGGTTCTTCAATACTGCGCCATAACCTCTTAAGGCTTCCGTAATCAGGAAAGAAGGTTTCCTTTCCGGATCATACAAAGAAGTAGGGTGAAACTGGACAAACTCCATATTCTCAATTGTACCTTTCGCCCTGTAAACCATTGCCACTCCATCACCTGTAGCTATTTCAGGATTTGTAGTAGTAAGGTAAACATTTCCTATCCCCCCTGTAGCTACTACCGTAATCTTTGAAAGCAATGTTATCACCTGTTGGTTCACAAGGTCAGCGACATAAGCGCCATAACACTTTATATCAGGATAATTTCTCTTGACTATTTCTCCCAGATGATGTTGAGTAAGAAGCTCAATGGCAAAATGATGTTCAAGTATTTCGATATTTGCTTCATTCCTTACCCGGTCCATTAAAGTATTCTGGATAGTTTCGCCTGTTTTATCTTTATGATGAAGTATCCTGTGCTCAGTATGTCCTCCTTCTTTTGCCAGATCGTAAGTGCCATCTTCTTTCTTATCAAATGAGACTCCCAATTCAATAAGATCTTTAATCCGTTCAGGTGCTTCAGTAACAACCATTCTTACAACTTCCTCATTACAGATTCCACCTCCGGCAATCAGGGTATCATTTATGTGTTTCTCAAAATTATCGGGTTCACTGAATACTGCAGCAATACCTCCCTGGGCATATCGTGTATTAGTATTATCGAGGTTTGCCTTCGTTACAATTGTGACTTTACCATACTTCACTGCCTCAAGTGCAAAAGTGAGCCCCGCAATACCTGAACCAATAACAAGGAAATCAGTTCTCTTTTTCATAATTACTAAATGCAAAACAGGGGGCAAAGATACAAATAGATGTTATTGATTACTCGCAACTGCGTTTAAATCCACCTCTCCCCAACCCCTCCCCCAGGAGGGAGGGGCTAAGAAACTGTAAATGTTTTTGTTCCCCCTTCTCTCCTGGGAGAAGGAGGTTAGGGGAAGAGGTAATAAAAATGGGGAAGTCCAAATTGTGTGTACATCTTGATTGTAAGGAATCTGTCAACACAAGAAATTGTATAACCCAACTTTTTGAATTACTTTTGTCTTCCGCAAAAACAAACAAAACAATTATGGCTCAGGAAGATAATTTTAAAAAACTGGTTGCTCATTGCAAGGAATACGGATATGTTTTCCCATCGAGTGAAATTTACGATGGCTTAAGTGCTGTTTATGATTATGGACAATATGGAGTTGAACTGAAGAACAACATAAAGAAATACTGGTGGGATAGCATGGTTCTGCTGAACGATAATATAGTCGGACTTGATTCTGCGATCTTTATGCATCCTACAATATGGAAAGCATCAGGTCATGTTGATGCATTTAATGATCCGCTCATTGATAATAAAGATTCCAAAAAAAGGTACAGAGCCGATGTGCTTATTGAAGAACATCTGGCAAAGATCGACGACAAAATAACTAAGGAAGTTGAAAAGGCCAGGGAAAGATTTGGAGAAGCTTTCGATGAAAAGAAATTCAGGGAGACAAATCCGAGGGTTCTGGCTAATCAGTCAAAAATTGATGAATTGAATGCACGGTTTTCAAAAGCTCTAAATGAAACCAATCTTGTCGAACTTAAACAGATCATTATTGATAATGAAATTGTCTGCCCTATATCCGGTACCCGAAACTGGACAGATGTAAGACAGTTTAACCTTATGTTTGCCACCGATATGGGTTCAACTTCTGAGGGAGCAAATAAAATCTATCTCCGGCCGGAAACCGCACAGGGGATCTTCGTAAATTTCCTTAATGTCCAAAAGACAGGCAGGATGAAAATACCTTTTGGCATTGCGCAGATAGGAAAAGCATTCCGAAATGAAATTGTTGCCCGCCAGTTTATCTTCAGGATGAGGGAATTTGAACAGATGGAAATGCAGTTTTTTGTACAACCCGGGAGCGAACTTGACTGGTTTAAAAAATGGAAAGAGAGAAGAATGAAATGGCACCAGGCTGTTGGTTTCGGAAGCGAGAATTACCGTTTTCACGACCATGTCAAACTTGCTCATTACGCAAATGCAGCAACAGATATTGAATATAAATATCCATTCGGATTCAAAGAGGTTGAAGGAATTCACTCACGGACTGATTACGACCTGAAACAGCACCAGGAATACAGCGGTAAAAAAATGCAGTATTTCGATCCTGAAAAAGGTGAATCATATATCCCATACGTCATAGAGACATCTATAGGTGTTGACAGGATGTTTCTGCAGGTGATCTCCGCTGCATACCAGGAAGAGGAGCTGAAGAAAGAAGACGGTAGCTCCGATACCCGTATTGTGCTTAGGTTACCATCGTTTCTTGCCCCTGTGAAACTCGCAGTTATGCCCCTCATTAAAAAAGACGGACTTCCTGATATTGCCGAAAAAATTGTAAACGACCTTAAATTCGATTTTAATTGTCAGTATGACGACAAAGACTCTATCGGAAGGAGATACAGGCGCCAGGATGCAATAGGAACACCATATTGTATAACCATTGATCACCAGACTCTTGAAGACAACAGTGTTACGATCAGGTACCGGGATACCATGCTGCAGGAGAGGGTTCAGATTAAACAGCTAGTAGAAATCATAAAAGAAAAAGTCTCTTTACAAAGCTTGTTAAAAAAGCTTTAGAATGGATAAGGTTCTTATAGTCACTTATTACTGGCCTCCCAGTGGCGGAGCCGGAGTACAGCGTTGGATGAAATTTTCTAAATATCTGCCTGAATCCGGATGGGAACCATTAATACTTACTGTAGATCCTGAATTTGCCGCTTATCCCGTAAAAGATAATTCACTCATGGAAGATCTGCCTTCATCAGTCAGAGTCTTCACAACCCCGGCAACGAATTATTTCAGAATATATAATAAAGATCAAACCCGTATCCCGTCAGCCGGCTTTGCAAATAGTATCGATAACTCATTAAAAGGTAAGGCACTTCGATTCATAAGAGGAAACTTCTTCATCCCTGATCCAAGAAGAGGCTGGAATAAATATGCTTTTCAAAAAGCATGCGAACTAATCGAAAGCGAAGGAATACAGAATATTATTACAACAAGTCCTCCTCATTCGACACAACTGATCGGGCTTAAGCTCAAAAAGAAATATCCGGATATAAACTGGATTGCCGATCTGCGCGATCCATGGACTAACATATACTATTATAGTCAATTCTATCCTACTTTTATTTCAAAATGGATAGACAGAAAATATGAAGAAACAGTACTCAGGAAAACCGATAAAATTATAACTGTCGGATTTTCCCTGAAGAAACTATTCCTGTCAAAAGTAAAAGGGATAGAAAGTAAGACAGAGGTAATAACCAACGGCTATGATGAAGATGATTTTTCAGGATTCTTTTCTTCTGATCCTCCGGTATTCACAATTACCTATGTAGGAACTCTTTCAGATATTTATCCTGTTGATGGGTTTCTAAAAGCTCTTCAGTTACTTAAAGAAAAGAATAATGAATTTATCCTGAGATTTATTGGTTCTGTAGCGCAAAGTCAGAAGGAGCTCATACAATCAGTAACCAGCGATTTAAACCAGGAGTTCATACCGTATGTCGGCCATTCGGCCGCTGTAAAGTTTATGCTTAATTCATCTGTCCTGTTGCTGATCATCCCTAATCATCAGAGCAATAAGAGCATTATAACCGGGAAAATATTTGAATATATAGCCTCCGGCAAACCAATTATATGCCTTGGCCCCTCCGACGGAGATGCCGCGGAAATGATCAGAACCGGCGGGTATGGAAGGACCTTTGATTATTCGGATTCCACCGGGATTTATGAATATCTGATGCAGCTTGTTTCTGGAAATTCATTAACCGAAAAGAACTCTCACGGAGCCTTCAGCAGAAGGGAATTGACAAAAAAGATAATCCCTTTGCTTATAAATGCCAAATCATGAAGATTGG
>OCZT010004378.1_pt1 | contig 14233 bp, 16 predicted proteins | sample 1539031 | NCBI WGS metagenome assembly OCZT01 (sample SAMEA3539308, study PRJEB22396) | soil metagenome | biome: tundra; feature: field; material: soil | place: USA | collected 2010-05 | depth 0.15 m
AGTTACCCAATCCCTTCAGGATTCTCGTCAAGCCTCCGGCGAATCATGCTTCAGGGGCAGGCCGCGGCAAATAGTCTCGTTTGCGATTGACCCTTCCCGGTGGGGGTTGGTAGCTTTCGCACCCCGTTCAAGCGGGGAATTATGCGACATACCATCTCAGTTCTAGTGGAAAACAAGTTCGGCGTGCTGACGCGCGTTGCCGGGCTGTTCAGCGGCCGGGGCTATAACATTGACTCGCTCAACGTCGCGCCGACACAGGACCCGACCGCGTCCCGCATGACGATTGTCACGCGCGGGGACGATGCGACGGTCGATCAAATCGTCAAGCAGCTCAATAAGCTGGTGAACGTGATGCACGTGCACGACTTTCGCGAGGGCGAATATGTGGACCGCGAGCTGGTGCTGGCGAAGGTCTCCGTTGATTCCAAGACGCGCGCCGAGGTGATGCAGATCACGGATATCTTCCGCGCCAAGATCGTCGATGTGCAGCCCAAGAGCCTGACCATCGAGGTGACGGGCGACGAGAGCAAAGTCGAGAAGCTGCTGGGCCTGCTGAAGACCTTCGGCATCATCGATTTGACGCGCACCGGCAAAGTGGCCCTGCCACGCAAGTAGCTGGAGCCTATCTCCTTGACCGGCCGCGAAAGCCGGTTAGCATGACACGAACACAAACACTAGGTTAACACAATTATGGCAATCATTAATTTTGGCGGAACGAAGGAAGAGGTCATTACGCGGAAGGAATTCCCGATGGCGAAGGCGCGCAAGGTGCTGAAGGGCGAGACGATCGCCATCATCGGCTACGGCGTGCAGGGGCCGGCGCAGTCTTTGAACCTGCGCGACAATGGCTTCAAGGTCATCATTGGCCAGGCCAGCGCCTTCAAGCGCGACTGGGACCGGGCCATCAAGGACGGCTGGGTGCCGGGCAAGACGCTGTTCGAGATCGACGAGGCCGTGCGCCGGGGTACTATCATCCAGATGCTGGTGTCGGATGCTGCTCAGCGGGCCATCTGGCCGATGGTCAAAAAGAACCTGAAGCCCGGCGACGCGCTCTATTTCTCGCACGGCTTTTCCATCGCCTACAGCAAGCTGACCGGGGTGGTGCCGCCCAAAAACGTGGATGTCATCATGGTGGCGCCCAAAGGCTCCGGCACCTCGGTGCGGCGCAATTTCCTCACCGGCGCTGGCATCAATTCGAGCTTTGCCGTCGAGCAGGACGCGACCGGGCGCGCCAAAGACCGCTGCATGGCGATCGGGCTGGGCATCGGGTCCGGCTATTTGTTCCCGACCACGTTCCGGCATGAAGTGTTCAGCGATCTGACCGGCGAGCGCGGCGTGCTGATGGGCGCGCTGGCGGGCATCATGGAAGCGCAATACGACGTGCTCCGCGCGCACAAGCACAGCCCGAGCGAAGCATTCAACGAGACGGTCGAAGAACTTACGCAGAGCCTCATCCGGCTAGTGGACGAGAACGGCATGGATTGGATGTATGCGAACTGTTCCGCCACCGCCCAGCGCGGCGCCCTGGACTGGAAGCCGCGGTTCAAGAAGGCCGTGCTCCCCGTCTTCAAGGAGCTTTACGAGCGTGTGAGGACCGGCAAGGAATGCGCCCGCGTGCTCTCCGCCTGCGGCAAGCCTGACTACCAGAAGCAGTTGACCAAAGAGCTCGCGGTGATCGGCAACTCCGAAATGTGGCAGGCCGGCAAAGCGGTCCGCGCGCTGCGCCCCAAAGAAGCCGCACGGGTCATTGCCGCCGGCACCAAGGGCATCGGCGGCCGGGCGGCCAACTAGGCTACGCACGACCGCGATCTCGTGGCGCGAAGGCCGGAGGAACCGGGGCGGAGCGGCACATTTCAGAGTTGCGTGAAGCGTCCTTTGTCGCCGCGAGAGCGGATGTAGCGGATAACGCCGTCTGAATAAAGATAAGCAGCGGCTGCCCGCGAGGCCGCAAGTGCCGCCAGAATTGAAGAAGCCATTGCTCAGCAGCGTCGAGCGCTTCCAACAGGCTTTCGAATCTCCCTTTACTTTTAAGCCGGGATTGGCTTAAATCCTGCGGTGTAAGACCAGAGCGAGGAATGAAGGTCGCCTCGCAGCCGATAAAGCAACAGGTGAGCGCTAAGAAGCAGATAATCAAGATACTAGTGGCGGATGACCATCCGGTAGTCCGGAAGGGGCTGCAAACCTGCCTTGCCCGGGAGCCGCGCATAAAGATCGTGGGCGAGGCGGCAGACGGAGAGGAAGCCCTCCGCAAGGCCCGTGAGCTGTCGCCGCACGTCGTCGTGATGGACATCAGCATGCCGGGCATGAGCGGCCTGGAGGTCACGGAACAACTGCGCAAGGAAGCGCCGGCCGTCAAAGTGCTGATTATCTCAATGCACAAGAACCGGGATGCCATCTTTCGCGTCATCCAGGCCGGGGCCAACGGTTACGTTTCCAAGGAAGCGCCTCCGGAGGAGCTGCTCCGCGCCATTGAAAAGATCTATGAAGGTGGCACCTTCTACCCAGAGGAGATAGCGTCCGCCGTGCTCGCTGAATACCTCAGGAGCGGGGGGAAGAAGGAGCCGTTTGCCCAGCTCACCGGCCGCGAACGCGAGGTTCTGATCCTCATCGCTGAAGGCCAGAGCAACAAGGAAATTGCCGACAAGCTCGGCATCGGCGTCCGCACCATCGAAACACATCGGGAGCGCATCATGCGCCGCCTCAGTATTCACTCCGTAGCGGGGCTCACCAAATATGCCATTGCCAACGGGCTGATTACCCTTGGAGGCGCCTCGGAAGCGGCACCAGGTCCTGGGCCTCGGGGCCTTTGAACCGCTCTTCGATACCCGACCAGCGCGGGATCGGATGGCTTCCCGACCGCCCGCGGTGCCACAGAATAGGTGCCTCATCAGTGGCCGGTGGCTGGTTTGATCAGGGTCGGAGCTAATCTGGCCGTTAGCTGAAATTGTCGATTGCCTGGAGCTAATTCCGCGCTATCGTGAACCCATGAGCAAGGTCAAGAAACTCCTGCATACGAGGTATCGGGTCAATGATCTGGAGCCGACAGTGAAGTTCTACCGGGATGTGCTGGGCCTGACGGAAGTGAGCCGGCACAAATCGTCGCGCGGTTCGGAACTGGTATTCCTCAAGACGCCTGGAAGCGAAGAGTTGATTGAGCTTTGCTGCTATCCGGCCAGCGGCCCGGTGCAGGTGCAGCCGGACTTGACGCATCTTGCCTTTGAAGTGGGCAGCCTGGAGGAGTTCGGCCGGCATCTCGCCAGGCTGGGATTGAAGTATTCCGACGGTCCGCACCTTGACGCCGATGGTAGCGGCATCGCCTTTATCGACGCCCCGGAGGGCTATGAAATCGAACTGATGCAGATGGCCAAGTAGTCCGGCGCGGGTTACTAGAAATCCGAATGCCGAAGCCTGAAATCCGAAAGAAACCCGAAGGGCGAAATCCGATAGCATTCGTTCTCCGCTTGGCGGCTTCGGGTTTCGGCGTTTGGGCTGCGGGTTTCCTTTGGATTCGGGATGCCCAAGCGGGGGTTTGTTCTTCATGATTCTGCGCGCCGGCCAATACGAGTTCACCTTCCCACGCCCGGCGCTGGTCATGGGGATCGTCAATGTCACGCCGGACTCCTTCTTCGACGGCGGGCGGTTCCTGAACGCGGAGGCCGCAGTGGCCCATGCCCTGCAACTGGTCGAGCAAGGCGCCGAGATCATTGATATTGGGGGAGAATCCACCCGTCCGGGAGCGTTGCCGGTGGCCGAACCCGAAGAACTGCGCCGGGTGATGCCAGTGATCAAACAACTGGTCGGGCGAGTCAAGGTGCCGATTTCCATCGATACCGTCAAACTCGGTGTCGCTCGGACGGCCCTGGCGGCGGGAGCCAGCATCGTCAACGACATCGCGGCCAATCGCGAGGTGGACGCGTTGTGGCGGCTCGTGGCCGAGACGCGGGCCGGCTATGTGTGCATGCACATGCAAGGCACACCCCAAACCATGCAGGCCAGTCCGGCTTACACGGACGTCGTGAGCGAGGTGCGGGACTTCTTTTCCGAGCGTATCCGGCGAATGAGCGATTGCGGAGTGGGCCGGGACCAGATTATGCTCGATCCCGGGATCGGCTTTGGGAAAACGGTTAAGCACAATTTGCAGTTGCTCGGGGCAATGCGGAGTTTCAGTAGCTTAGAACGCCCCTTGCTGCTTGGGGTTTCACGCAAGTCCTTCATCGGGACGTTGCTGGGCGCGGAACTCGCGGCGCGGCTGCCGGGGGCGCTGGCGTGCGCCTGCCTCGCGATAAGCGCGGGGGTGCAGATCATCCGCGCGCATGATGTCGCGGAAACCGTGCAAGCGATTCGAATGACCGAAGCCATCCTGGCGAATCAAAGAATGTAATGTGGGAAATCGTAAAGACCGTCTGCCGACCCGGCTCCGTGCTGGAAGTCCTGATCCTCGCGGTGGGCATCTATTACGCTTTTCGCTTCGTGCGCGGCACGCGGGGCGCCCCTGTGGTAACTGGTTTTCTCGTGGTGCTGCTCGCGATGGTGCTGGTGAGTTACCTGCTGGAATTGCGTGTGCTGCAATACCTCTTAGGGGGGTTCTCGGCGTTTTTCGTGTTGGCCGTGCTGGTGATATTTCAACCCGAGCTGCGCCGAATGCTGGCCGAGCTGGGCAACCTGCCGCTCTTTGCCACGACCCATGAACAGCGCGAGAATATCGAAGTCATTATCCAGACCGTTGAGCGCCTGGCCGATGTCCGCATCGGCGCCCTCATCGCGATCGAACAGTCCATCCGATTGCAGGAGGCCGTCGAATCCGGCCTGCCGGTTGATTGCGAAGCGACGCCCGAGATGCTAGAGACGATCTTCTTTCCCAACAACGCCATTCATGACGGCGGGGTAATCATCAAAGGTGACCGCATTGCTTTTGCCGCCTGCATCTTTCCGCTGACCCGGCGCCAGGACTTGAACACGTCCCTGGGCACGCGTCATCGCGCCGCCATTGGGCTGAGCGAGGAGACCGACGCGGTGGTGGTGGTCGTGTCGGAAGAGACCGGGGCAATCTCCTACGCCTACAAAGGCCAGTTCGTGAAGGGCGTAACCCTGGAGGGGCTGCGCGCCTTCCTGACCTCCGTTCTGCTCAACCCCGCCCGTTCCCGGAACTGGCTGGGCTGGCTGCGCTCCTGGACGGTTGACCGCGTCAAGCCGGGGCCGGCAGCCGTGGCAAAGACGGATTCGGCGGCGGCTCCAACCCCCAACGAGACCGGCAAATGATCAGGTTCCTGCGCCATCTCTTTTTCGAGGACTTCCTGCTCAAGTTCTTCTCGCTGGCGCTGGCCGTGGTGGTTTGGCTCATCGTCACCTTTGCCAGTCAAAAGGAAGCCGGGACTATTCCACACATCTTCTACAATCTCCCGGTCACCGTCCTGTCCTCGGGAGAGGACGTGCGCAAGGTCAAAGTCAGTCCCCATGATGTCATCGTCACCGTGCAGTGCAGCGCCAAGACGCTGGAGCACCTGCAGAGCACGGACATCCGCGCCGTGGTGGATCTGACAGGGGTGGCGGCCGCGCGTGGCCTCCGCAAGCCTGTCGAGGTGTCGGTCCCTTCGGGCGTTACGTTCATGCGTGTGGTGCCGGAAGAGGTGCAGGTCACCATCCCGCCTGACCGGTAAGGTCATTACTCCCATGAGTTCTCCCAGGAAGATCTTCGGCACGGACGGCGTTCGCGGCACTGCCAACACTGAGCCGGTTACCGCCGAAACTGCCCTTAAGCTCGGTCGCGCCGCCGGCCATGTCTTCAAAACCCTGGAAAGCCAGCCTCGCGGACGGGGCCGGCACAAGATCGTGCTGGGCAAGGACACGCGGCTCTCGGGCTACATGCTGGAAAACGCCCTCTCGTCCGGCATCCTATCGATGGGCGTGGACGTATTGTTCATTGGCCCGCTGCCCACCCCGGGGGTGGCCTACGTCACCCGCAGCCTGCGCGCCGACGCCGGCATCGTCATCACTGCCTCCCACAATCCCTATGACGACAACGGCATTAAGTTCTTCCGCGCCGATGGCTACAAGCTCGACGACAAGATCGAATACCAGATTGAGGGCCTGGTATTCAGCGGTGAGATCGAGAACATCCGCCCGACCGCCGACGCCATCGGCAAGGCCGTCCGCATCGACGACGCGCTGGGCCGTTACATCGAATATGCGAAGGCATCGTTCCCGCGAGGCATGACCCTCGAAGGGCTGCGCATCGTCGTGGACTGCGCTCACGGGGCGGCCTATAAATCGACTCCCTGCGTGCTCCGGGAGCTGGGCGCCGAAGTCATCGTCTATGGGAACCAGCCCGACGGCAAGAACATCAACAAGGACTGCGGTTCGATGCACCCCACGCTCCTGTGCCAGAAGGTGTGGGAGCATCGCGCCGACCTGGGCATCGCGCACGACGGCGACGCCGACCGCGTCCTGCTCTGTGATGAGAAGGGCACGTTGATCGACGGAGACGACATGATGGCCATTGCCGGGCTGGACCTGCTGGCGCAGGGAAAGCTGGCAAAACGGACCCTCGTCAGCACCGTCATGAGCAACGCCGGGCTCGACGCTGCCATCGTGGCGGCGGGCGGACATGTCGTGCGTACGAGTGTGGGCGACCGCCAGGTGATTGATGAAATGCTGCGCCACGGCATCAACCTCGGCGGCGAGCAGAGCGGCCACATGATCTTCCGCGACTACAGCACCACCGGCGACGGCCTCGTCGCCGCTTTGCAGGTCCTGCGCATCATGCGGTCCCGGGAGCTGCCGCTGTCGGAATTGGCGCAATGCTGGACGCGTTTCCCGCAGATAGTCACCAACATCATCGTGCGCGAGAAGCGGCCCTTCGGGGAACTGGATAACGTGGGGCAGCTCGTGGCCGACGCGGAGGCCGAACTTAAGACGCAGGGCGGCCGCGTGTTCCTGCGCTACTCGGGCACCGAACCCAAAGCGCGCCTGCTCATCGAGGGGCGCGACCACACCACATTGGAGAAATGGACGCACAAGATTGCTGAGGCCATCCGGAAACAGGTGGGCGGGTGAGGGTTCTTCGCTGTCTTCTGTGACGTAGAACAGGCGAAGGCTCCGTTAGGACCAAGCGTAGGGATATGGAGGGGGTATGGAGGGGGTATGGAGGTGCTCCCATGTGGGTCGTACAACTATCTGGTATTATTTAACTTACAAAGGAAATGTTGTACCCATCAAGGGTAGCTTTTTGACCACCTGTCTGCCTTGGTTTTCCGCAATAAAGAGAACTCCCGGTAATTCCCCGGGAGCATTTCCCGGCTTGCCCTGTATTGTAGGTTCACTCCGCGACTGCCAGACTGTCAGCGCAATATGACATTCCGCAACACGTATTCGACATGAAATCACGCACACCCTCCCTTCCCTCGCCCGTTTCGCCCTGTAGCAGGGCCTCTCGCTCGCATCCCAAGTCTGCCGGCGCACGCCTTCGCCCCAGCGCCTGCCCACGAATCCGAGTGCTCATCGCGGACGACCATCCCGTCGTGCGGCGGGGCATGATTTACGCCCTGGAACAGCACCCCGGCCTGGAGATAGTCGGCGAGGCCGCCGATGGCCAGGAAGCTCTCCGTAAGGCGAGAGAGCTGCGGCCGGACATCCTTTTGACCGACATCCACATGCCGCACCTGAGCGGCCTGGCGGTGACCGAAGCCTTGCGCAAAGAGTTGCCGAATATCAAGGTGCTCATCCTCTCGATGCACAGCACCACCGATTATATGCTGCGGTGCCTCCAGGCGGGCGCGCACGGCTACATCCGCAAGCAGGCGCCTCCCGACGAGTTCGTGCGGGCCATTGAAACAGTCAGCGCCGGGGATTCCTATTTTAGTCCCGATCTTGCTCGCCTCGCCCTGAACCAATTGGTTCGCGGCAATGGGCCCGGGCCACACCCGGCCGACCTCACCACTCGTGAACGGGAGGTCCTCACCCAGATCGCCGAAGGTCTCTGCAACAAGGAAGTGTCCACCCGCCTCAACATCGGCACCCGCACGGTGGAAACGCACCGCGAGCACCTGATGCGTAAGCTCGGCATTCACAGCATCGCGGGCTTGACCCGGTTCGCCGTCGCCCAGGGGCTGGTAACGATACCCGAGATGGCACTGGCCTGCGCCTGAGCCAGCCGCTTATGGCAGCGTAAGAATCTCCCCACGGAAACAGCCGACAAACTGGCTTGGCAGCCGGTGGTCGAGTGAGCCGGGGACCATCACTTCCACGCCGACGTGGCCGTCGCAAAAAGCCACGTTTGCCTTTTGGGCATGGCGAAAATGGCCGTGAGGGTAAAAGTTGACGCTCGAATAGTTGGTCGGGCTCGGGTTGTCCAGATAGAACCATTCTTCGAGCATCGGGTTCGCCGGCGAGGCCGGCGGCAGGAAGTCGTTGACCTGCGCAGTGTCCGCGAATAGCGCGGTGCCCGTCGGCCGTTTGATCTGGTTCGCGTTCATCCCCGCGGCGGAGAGATACACGTTGTAGCCGTAGCCGTACACCGCGTTGGTGGCCTTCAACTTAAACAGCCCCGGCGAATAATTCAGTGCCGGGCAAAGCCGCACCTTGCTGGCGGCAAGGTAGGGATAGAGCACGCCGGCGGACAGATCCACCGGGCGCTGGTCTTCCGCCCCATTGCCGAGCCAGCCGAACCAATAGAGCTGGCCGCTGTTCGTCGCGCCATAATACCACTGGAAACAGCGACCGCCATTGTCGTCCCAATACAAGAGCGTGGCGATCCCGAGCTGGCGCAAGTTGCTGGCGCAATCGGCCCGCCAGGCGGACGCCTTGCTCCGGACCAACGCCGGCAGCAGCAGCGCCGCGAGAATGGCGATGATTGCAATGACGACCAGCAACTCGATGAGCGTGAAGGCGCTGCGGGGACCGCGGGTCGAGGAGCGTGGGAAGCGTGGAGCGTGGAGCGTGGAGCGTGAAACGCCCCTTGCCTCTCGCCCTGCGTCCCTCGCCGCGCCTTTCTCGTCACCTGTCATGGCTAATCGGTGCGTACCCGGTAGAAAGCCTGGGCCGGGAGTGCGTTGGTGTCCTGCAATGTCATGATGTCCTCCGTGCCTCGCAGTGTCGCCGACACCGGCACCCACGACTTAAAGTCGCTCGTGCGCTCCAGCGTGTAAAGCCAGTTGCTGTGCGCGAAGAACTGGGCCACCCAAACGCCGTTAGCGTTGGCACTGCCTGTCAGGCGGGTGATGGGCAGGAGTTGGGCGGTGACGGCCAGGTTGTCCACCGTGCCATGGGCGAGGACCGAATCAAAAGGGTCGCCAGTGCTGCTGTAGCTGCTGATGGAGAAGGTGTCCACTCGAAAGGTGTCCGTCGGAGTAAACTGGCTGTTGCCGGACTCGGTCAACACTAGCGGCCCGAGTTGGCTGAGCGGCACGCCGTTGGCGGTCGCAGAAACTACGGCGGCTTGGTCGCCGCCAGAATAGGCCAGCCGGATGTGTACCGTCTGGTTGGTCGGCAATTCGGTTTCAAATACGCTCACGAAGACCGGCGCATAGTGGTGTGGGTCGGTTCCCGGGAGGAACGATGGCACCGTGCTGGCCGGTGAAGGGTAAATGACACCGCTGTCCTCGTAGTAACCATAGGTGTAATAGTCGAACTCCGCCACATCCGGAGCGCCGCCGTAAGCGCCGCGCATGAAGTTGGTGCTGGTGGCCCCCGCCAGGTTCAAGAGTCCAAACCCGATTTGCAGCGGCCCCGTTTTGCCGGGCTCGACCCCGCTGGCGATGTCGCTTAGGCGCAGGTCGAATTCCAGGGTGAAATCATCGTATCGCGTCAGGGTAGCATTGAGCGGGCGGTAGAAGTAACTATTCGGATGGGTTGAATCCCAGGTGACCTCCAGATTCTGGTTGGCCTGGTTCCAGACGAACAGATTTGTGTCCCCGAACACTTGCCAGCCCTTTTGCAGTGGGTTAGTGGAGAAATCCTCGGTGAAGGTCGCCGCGTGTGAGGCGGACATAACAACGAACAAACTGGCCGAGGCCAGTGAAACAAACAATCTCTTCTTCATATGCTGATCTTTCAAATGCGCCGCCGGTTTGGCGGGGCGGGTTAACGGTTGAGAGACCAGCGCGGGGCCTGAAAGCAAAAACCTTCAGCCCCCGGCAAATCGGAGAATGAAGGCATTCAGGGAATCCCGCCACGCACTCGCGCGACGGGCTGGCCTCATCCTTCTCTTTGACGGAGAAGTCGGCCCCCAAAGCAGCACAGGCATCCGCCTGTTCCGCATGGAGAGCCATGACGAGCACCGCCAAACCGATATCCTGACTTCGGGCGTGAAACCTTACTCCCGCCTTCCCGGTCCCTGAGGAGACCAGTGGCTTTGGGAGTTTGTAGCCCGTTACAGTGGCGCAACCGTCCCCGATTCTCACGGGGTTTCCTGACGTTTGGCAGTGTTAGTGATGGACAACAGGTCCATCGGTTTCAAAGAACAGATGTTACCTACGCCTTTAACCCCCGCTTGCCAAGAAGAATATCTATCCGATCGCGCGGGTCATCGCCGCCGCAATAAACACCTTCACTTCGCGCGGTTGCAGCGGCGCACCAAAGCCGATGAGTTTCTGCCCGGCTTGGGTCACCACGATGGCTTCTTGCCGCTGGTGATTCACCTCGAAGCTCGACTGCTCGAGCGACACCTGAACCCCTGGCCCGAAGGCAAACCGGCGTCGCCAACCCACCGGGCCAACTCCGGTAAACACCGTCCCTTCGCCACGCCGCAGTTTGATCTCCCAACGCCCAAACAGCAGGAACACGATCACCGAACATAAGACGACCGTGCCCAGCAGAAACGGCAGCCCAAACAGGGATTGGTGCAGATCAAAATGCCCGTGCTTGAATTGAGAGCCGTAAATGCCCGTCAATGACAAGCCGCCCCAGAGCGCCGTGAATGGAATCAGAAATATCAACGCGCGCGATATCCGGTGATAGCGGATGGTAGTCGTCCCGTCGTAGTCGGTCGCCAGCCGAACCCCGCGTGGCGGCTGCTCCAGGTTCACGTCGCCCATTTCCGTCGCCGACCGAACCAAAGAGAACGTCCAGGTCTTTCCGCACGACCGTCACAAAGCGATGTCTTTGGCCACGTTGATGTCTTCGATCGGAATCAGGCTTCGGCAACCAGGACACAGACTGCCGGTGGCGTCCGGCTCGGCTTTGACGCCCAGAAAGCTCCCAAACTTCATGCCCGGAGGCTAACGATTCCGGTCCGGATCGTCAACCACACCGCTCGGGCGTATGTTGTCGGTACCACCATTGCCAACGGATTCCCTCTCCCCACGACGCAGGAGTGGGGAGAGGGTAAGGGAGAGGGGCGTCCAACCCCGTCGCTAATGCATTGCACAAACCCCTCTCCTCAACCCTCTCCCCGCTCGTCCCTCGCGGGGAGAGGGAGCCAGCCCGCGCTCTGGTGGTATCGGCAAGATGCCCCCACACCATCGCAGGCTGTCACCGCAGGCTTTACTCACCCCACGGGCGCGATTAGCTTGCCCCGCAGTGAATATCCTGGTCGTCGTCACTCATGATCCAAGTTAAAGGCCTGACCAAACTATACGGCGAATTCGTCGCGGTGAACGAACTCGACCTCGAAGTCCAGCCCGGCGAAGTGATGGGTCTGGTCGGTCCCAACGGCGCCGGCAAGACCACCACCCTGCGCTGTCTCGCGGGCATTATTCCGCCAACCCGCGGCAGCATTCACATTTGCGGGCACGACCTCAACGTCGAACCAATTGCGGCCAAGCAGCAACTGGCCTTCTTCACCGATGAGCCACGCCTCTTCGATTACCTGACGGTACAGCAGCACCTGGCCTTCACCGCCCGGATATACCAGGTCGAGCACTATGAACCTGTGGCCGATCAGTTGCTTGAAGAGTTGGAGCTTGCCGGGAAGAAGAATGCCGTCCCCGGCGAGCTTTCCCGCGGCATGAAGCAGAAGCTGGCCATCGCCTGCGGCCTGCTCCACGCGCCTCGGATGATCTACTTTGACGAACCGCTCACCGGCCTTGACCCCATCGGCATCCGGCGCATGAAGGACTCCATCCTCAAACGCGCGCGGGACGGCGCCGCCATCATCATCAGCTCCCACCTGCTGCACCTGGTCGAGGAGATTTGCTCGCACATCCTGATTCTGAAAGAGGGCCGCAAGATCATCCAGGGCACGCTGGCCGAGATTACTCAGAAGTTCTCCGCGCAAGCGGGCGATGCCAGCCTCGAAGAGGTATTCTTCCGCGCCACCGGCGACGCGGATAAGGGGGAAGGATGATCTCCGCCCTCTTTTATCTCCAGTATCACTCGATCAAGAACCGGACAGTGATGCGCGTCAAGCGGCTGAAGCAGCCCAAGTACCTGCTCGGCGCCATTGTCGGCGGCCTCTACTTCTACTGGTATTTCTACCGCACGTTCTTTGGAGCGCGCCCGCGGGGGCAAGGCTTGGCCCTCTTCGCCTCGCCGGACACCCAGGCGCTCCTGGAATCCGTGGGCGCGCTGATACTGTTCGTTATCGTATTGCTGGCGTGGATCATCCCGCACCAACGCGCGGCGCTGACCTTCACCGAAGCCGAGGTCGCCTTTCTCTTTCCCGCGCCCATCAGCCGCCGCACCCTGATCCATTTCAAACTGCTCCGCTCCCAAACTGCCATTCTGTTCACGGTCCTGCTGCTGACGCTCGTGACCAACCGGTTTGGCGGCCACGCCTGGATTCGCGCCGCGGGCTGGTGGCTGCTCCTCTCCACCTTGAACCTTCACTTGCTCGGGTCCTCGTTCGCGCTCACGAAGCTGCTGGACCGTGGCATCAGCACTTGGAAACGGCGGCTGGCGATTCTTGCCGTGGTGCTCGCCCTGGCAGGTGGCGTGATCGCCTGGGGGCGGCAGACCCTGCCTGCAGTTGACTTCTCCAAGTTCACGGACCCGAAGGCCGTCCAGGATTACCTGCCGCAACTCCTGACCGCCGGCCCCGCTCCCTATTTGTTGTATCCGTTGCGGCTGGTGATTCGGCCTTTCCTGGCGCCGAACGCGTTCGCCTTCCTGGCCGCGCTCGGGCCGGCCCTCCTGCTGCTTTTGCTGCATTACGCATGGGTAGTGCGCTCGAATGTCGCCTTTGAAGAAGCCTCCGTCCAGGCCTCCCAACGTATGGCCGAGAAGGTTGCCGCCATCCGCTCGGGCAACTGGCAGGCGGCGCGCAAGAAACCCCGGAGCAAGCGCCCACCGTTCACGCTGGGTCCCACCGGTCCGCCTTCCGTCGCCCTGCTTTGGAAGAACCTCATCAGCGCCGGCCAAGCCTTCACGGTGCGCATCTGGATCAGCCTCGCCGTATTTGCCGTCTGCGCGTCGGCGGGAGTGACGCAAGCTTCCGGCGGCTCCGGCCTGCTCCCGGCTCTCGGAATGATTGCCCTCATGCTCATGATTTGGTCCCTGCTGATCGGGACGCAGTTGCTCCGCCAGGACTTCCGCCAGGACCTCCCCTTAGCCGATCTCCTCAAAACTTACCCCTTGCGCGGCTGGCAGGTCGCCCTCGGCGAACTCCTCGCCCCGGCTGCGGTTCTGACCTGCATCCAATGGATCCTGCTGATAGTGCTGATCGGCCTGTTCTGGCGAACAGGCGGAGCCCTGCTCGGGCGGCTGGATTGGCTGGGGCTGGGTTTTGGCGCAGCCATCCTCATGCCCCTGCTCAATCTGATTCTCCTGCAAATCCCCAACGCCGCGGCGCTGGCATTCCCGGCGTGGTTCCAGACGTCCAAGGGCGGCGGGCAAGGTATCGAGGCCACCGGCCAACGGCTCATCTTCATGTTAGCGCAGTTGCTCGTCATTTGCGTGGCCTTGATGCCGGCGGTGGCCCTTTCCACCGCCATGTTCTACTTGGGGAAGAAGTTGCTCGGCACGACGGTCACCATCCCGCTCACCGCGATTGCCGCCGCCATCGTCCTGGCCACGGAAGCGACCTTGGGCATCGTGCTGCTCGGCTGGCTGTTCGACCGGTTTGACGTGTCCGCCGAGCAGACCGGTTAAGCCAATCTGTGTATTGCAGATCGCCCCCAAGCTGCTATCTTTTCCCGTGAGGGGTGACCGCCCGAAGGATCGACTTAAAGGCGGCAACCTCCCGGGAATGGCCCGGAATACAAGCGAAGCAATTTAGCTAAAGCGACTGACGAATATGAAACTAGCGCAGATATCAAAGCGCATCTTTCTGCTGGTAGCGGTCAACATCCTGGTGATGACC
>OCZT010004379.1_pt1 | contig 14232 bp, 18 predicted proteins | sample 1539031 | NCBI WGS metagenome assembly OCZT01 (sample SAMEA3539308, study PRJEB22396) | soil metagenome | biome: tundra; feature: field; material: soil | place: USA | collected 2010-05 | depth 0.15 m
CACCGAGATCTACACTCTCTCCCTACACGACGCTCTTCCGATCTATTTACATTGTCGGAAAATGTTTTGTTGAAATTCAGCGTCAGGTTGGTCTGTTTATTGTAAAAATCCAGAATTTCTTTTGTGTTTTTGCTGTTCAACTCTTGCGAACGCTCAAAATTTTCTTGAATCAACTCCAAAAATTTGTCAGCATTTTTAGGGTTTGATTCTTTTACCGCTTCAACAAGCTGCGTATTGAAATCCACGGTGTGTGCCATCTGGCGGGTGTATGAATTGATGATGGCGTCAAATGTGTCTTCTGCCAGTTCCATCGATTTCACAAATGTGTGTTTCACTGTGTCAGCAACTTTTCCATCCACTTCCTGGATATCGAGTTTCTTTTTGATGGAATTAAAAAGTTTTGAATTGCTGTCCATGGCATTTTCCATCTGTTTGGAGCTGGAGCCAATCAGTTCGCGGATTGTTTCTTTTGATTTTTCTGCAAAGCCGGTAATATTTTTTTTAATCTTCTCAGCTTTTTCATACGTGTTGTTTGATTTTGTTTCCATGTGTTTGTTGATTGTTGTTTGTTGATTTGTATTTTTTCTTTTAGAGTAAAATTATTCTGTAACTATAATCTTAACTTGATATAATCGTACTATTAATGTTTCACTGAAATGGCGATTGATTTGTTATTAAGACGATTGATTTATTATTAAGTTTAATTCTGTTTTAAATTATTGTGCGAAACTATTCATGTTAAAATATGCTTGCAATGATTTCCATCAGTTTCAACTATGTAAAAAGGGACGCGAATATAATAACTATTTTAATACAAAAAAACATAATTGATAAAAAAACGGAACGCACTTAGGTTATATGTTTATATGATATTTATCAGGTTTATTTTTTTGATTTTGCCTGTGAAGTAGTTTGATGAACACGTTAAATAAAAATAAATGGCATGAATGATTTTTTCAGATGCAAAGATGAGCAGTAAAAATTAGGCAGGTATTACACAATTTTAGAAATATGTTACATCATTCACACATTTTCCAATGCGGGTTGCAATTTATGTCTGAAGAAATTAAATACTGCTGCTCCGGCAGGGCGAGATCATTTTGGTAAGCAGGAAAAAATCAGAACGAATAATAAGGCGAGATCATCAAATAAACAATAACTCCTGTTATAGTTACATAGAGCCAGATGGGGAAAGTCCAGCGAACAATTTTTTTGTGTTGAGGAATTTTCATGTTCAATCCGAAGTAAAATGTAATCAGAATAAAAGGCAGCACAAGCGATGCAAGAAGGATATGGGAAATAAGTATTAGTAAATAAAATGTACGAAGCGGATTGCCTGCAGGGAATTTGGTTTCTTCGGAAAAATAATGGTAAAGAATGTATGATACGAGGAAAATACAGGATAGAAAAAAAGTAGTAATATTTATCTTTTTGTGAGCCATGATATTTTTTCTTTTTATAAAGTAGAATGATGCGATGAGCAAGAGAAAGCATGTTCCGTTTATCGTGGCGTTAAGGAGAGGTAAATGCCTCGCAAACCCAGGGACATAATCAGGTTTCGGAATAATGTTTAAAATAACTACTACGGAAAATACAAGGATGGAAACAATAATGCTGAGCGTGAAAAATTTCTTGTCAGTCATTAATGCTTTTGAATTAAATCAGAACCGGTTCTTTTGGTTTCGTATTCGGCACGAAGCATTTTTATGTCGTGCATGAGTTTGTCAACCTGGGAAGAATCGGTTCCGTCATAATAGCCGCGGATCCGTTTGCCTTCATCCACCAACACCATCATTTCGCTGTGAAGAAATCCTCCCGGTGCGCGTGCATCTTCGCTCACTCCGAGTTTGTATCCGTCAATCGCAATATCGTAAATGTCTTTTTTCTTTCCTGTTACGAGCATCCATTTTTTGGGATCAGCATGAACGAGCTTTGCGTATTCGGCTAAGACCGGAACGCTGTCGTGCGATGGATTTACGGTATGAGAAATGATAACAAAGCCGGGTGTTTTTTGTGTTACCGCATTCACGCGTTCCATCTGGAACATCATTCTCGGGCAAATAGTGGGGCAGGTGGTGAAAAAGAAATTAGCCACATAAATTTTATCCTGAAAGTCTTTTTCTGTTACCGTATCTCCAAGCTGATCAATAAATTTGAAAGGGGGAACAGTATGGTAAATTGTATCTGTCTTTTCTTTTCCGTCAACAACAATTTTCCGTACATCTTCCGGATAGTAGATCGGCAGGTGCATGAAGTGGTGAGACCCTGAAGAGAGGAAAAGATAAATAAGCGAGGGAACCAGAAGGATGACAAAAAGTAGAACGGGTTTTTTCATAAATGATGATTGAGAATTAAGGATTTTAAATCCTAATTCCTTAATCCTAATTCCTAAATTCATTCTTCGTGAGCAGGCGCTTCCTTTTTCATCTTGAGAGCAGGATCAATAAGGTTGCGGTACGTTTGAGAATAGGATCCTTCTGTAACAGTCACCATATACAAGAGGTAAACAACAAAAAAACAGTAAGGGCCAAGAATCACCCATCGAAGCGCTTTGTTTTCATCGCCCAAATGCATGAATGCCATAACAATGTATCCTGCCTTGATCAGCGTGAACGACACGAATAATATGATGAGCCATGTTTTTGATATATGGTGTGCGTGTGAAACGCGGGACCAATAAAATCCAACGAAGAGCTCAATGATGGTAATAACGCAGAGAAGCCAGAAAACATTCATCAGGCGTTTTCTTACACCTACTCCGGCTTCATTGTCGTGCTGAGCGAGGGTTTCGTAATTCGGAAAGTTATCTTGAAATTCCATACAAAAAGTTTAAAGTTTAATGTCTAAAGTTTAAGGTTAAAGAAGATAAAAGAAGGTGAACACAAACACCCATACCAGGTCCACAAAGTGCCAGTACAAACCGATCTTTTCAATCCATTCATAATGCCCTCTTCTTTCAAAAACTCCGCGAAGAACCATGATGAACGAGATGATGTTGATCACCACACCGCTGAAAACGTGAAACCCGTGAAACCCTGTGATGGTGAAAAAGAAATTCGCGTAAAGCGTGTGTCCGTATTCGTTATACTGAAGATTGGCTCCGTGAAAAACCTGCTGAACCCAATGCCCGTCAATGAACATGGTCCTCATCGCTCCTTCGGGCGAACCGATAATGAAGATCGCCCACTCCCAAACCTGTGAGCCGAGAAATATTGCACCACCGAGAATAGTAAGCCCGAGCCAGAGAGTAACTCCCTTTTTATCGCAGCGATGACCCGCTTCTACGGCAAGTACCATTGTGACCGAGGATAGAATCAGATCGAAAGTCATGAAGCCCACATAGAACAAAGGCAGATGAGCATGTGTGAACGGCATATGAGTGAATACATCCGTGGAGGTAGGCCAGACGTCAGCAAACTTGTGGCGCATAAATCCCAGTGCCGCAAGCAATCCTGAAAAGGTGAGTGCGTCTGAAATCAAAAAGAACCACATGAAAAGTTTTCCGGTACTTGCGCCAAAAGGAGACGTTCCTCCTCCCCAGCCCTGGGGTTTTGCAATTGCGTGTGAAGACATAAATGGGGGTTTAAAGTTTCAAGTTAAAATTTAATGTGTAAAATATAAAAACAAGAACAAATACAACCAAAGTAAATCTAAAAAGTGCCAGTAAATAGAACCTAATTGCAAACCTAATAAATTTTTCGAATGATAAATATGCCTAAAAGCATTTATACAAATAAATATTAATATAATAATTCCTCCAAGCAAATGCACCAGATGCGCCCCGGTGATAACATACAGGAATGAACCGGCCGGGTTACTGCTGCTGCCTGTTAAAAAAACTCCCTGGGCTACCAGTGAATCCCAGGCTTTGAACTGGCATACAATAAAAACAATGCCTAACAGAAAGGTGAGCACTACTCCTGCTTTCACTCCGAAAAAATTATCCTTTCTTGCCGATTGCACGGCCCAGATCATGGTGAAACTACTAATGATGATTATCGCAGTACTGACGTAAAATAGTTTTGGAAGTTCGAACACCAGCCATCCCGGATCTCCCCTGCGCACCATGTACGCGCTGGTGAGTCCGCCAAAGATCATGCACATGGAAACGATGGCAAGCCAGAGCATTGGCTTTGAGGTTTTTCCTTTAATGCTTTCTTTCTCTTCTTGTGTGATTGTCATATTCTTTTTTTATGAGACAAGGGACGAAGGACGGGGGACAGGTGAAACACCATCTCTTTATTATCGTTCCTCAACCTTCGCCCCTCGTCCCTTTTCCTCCAGTGTTTGTATTGATTTAGTAAGCATTGCTATTATTGAGTCAAGTTTTTTAGTTCGATTCTCAATTTCTGTTTTTGGCAACAGGAATTTGGATTTTATATACCATCCTTTGCTTTCTCTTGCTGAACCTCTTGAAATTCTAAGAAAGTGCGGATATTCTTTTCCAAATCCTCTTCCATATCCTTCTTCGATGTTTGCTGATATTGAACCAACAGAGCGTGTTAATTGTTTTGCAATCTCTTTTCCACGCACATCTTGCAATAAGATTCCAGAATCACTCCAGAACTCATCCCATAGTTCCAACGACATTGCGTGGAAACGGATGCTGTCTAAATTATCTTTCATTTTATTTTGTTTCAATCCCCCGTCCCTTTCTCTCGTCCCCCGTCTCCCGTCCCCTGTCATCCTAATAAAATTGCAAGTTGAACAATCGGAAGATAGGCGAAGGAACTGAACATCACCTGCCTGGCAGCTTTCACAGTGCATTCCCTGTAAAGTTTCAGTGCGGGATAAAAAAATATTAATCCTGCGATGAGGATCACAACAGGAGCGATCACGGTATGCGTCATTTTAAAAGCAACAGGCACCATGCTCATGAGCAGTAGAAAAAGCGTGTACATCAAAATCTGAAAGGCGCTTGATTTATTTCTTTCTCCCGATGGAAGCAAACGGAACCCCGCTTTTTTGTAATCATCATCCATCACCCACGCGATCGACCAGAAATGCGGGAACTGCCATACAAACTGCACCGCAAACAAAACTAATCCTTCAAATGGAATGTGCCCGAAATTTTCTGTGGCGGCAACTGCACCGAGCAGGGGAGGAAAGGCGCCCGGAAACGCACCCACCAGCACAGCGAAACCGCTTTTTAATTTAAGAGGTGTGTAAACACCCACATACAGAAAGATGCAAAGCGCGCTGAGCAGGCTGCTGAGGGGATTCAGGAAAAACCAAAGGACGGTAAGCCCGGAAATCGCCATGAGCGATGCGAGGATAGTTCCTTCACGAACGCTCATTCTTCCCTGCGGAACAGGGCGCATCCGGGTGCGGTCCATGATCTTATCCGTTTCTCTTTCTATGAGTTCGTTGAAACCGTTTGCGGAACCTGTTACGAGGAAACCGCTTAGTGTAAGCCATAACACTTTGATCCAGTCTATATTTCCTTTTGTGATGATGCAAAAACCAAGCACCGCAGAAAAAACCACAAGGCTCGCGAGCCGCAGTTTGATGAATACAGCGTAATCCGTGAGTTTATTTGGAGTTATAGCCGAGTTTGAAATAGCAGCAGACGATTTACTTTGCACAGAATTTTTTTTGCGAGAGCGAATATACAAACTAAAGCAAAATGATTGCAAGGTATTTTGTCACTACTATTTGGAACGTGGAGCCCGGATATTCTGAAGTAAATCCAATTTTAAAAGCTCCATTATGCTTTTTTTATACTTTTGGCGCAACCATTAAAAAAGAAAACAGGTATGTCATTAAAATGTAAAATAGGTTTGCACTCTTGGGTGGGCTGCAAATGTTCAAGCTGCGGTGCAACAAGGGATAAAGAACACGACACGTCAAACGGCTGCGGCAAATGTTCAAAGTGCGGTAAGGAATTAGACCTGCATGAATGGTCAAAGAACTGCGAGAAATGTTCCAAGTGCGGCAAGACCCGCGAGGCGCATCACTCCTGGGAAAAGGATTGCGAGAAATGCTCCACCTGCGGAACCACGCGCAACGACAAACATCATAAAGTGAATGGCATTTGCCAGGTTTGCGGGCATGGAACTTTTGTTGACGAAAATGACAAGCGTACTTACAAGACAATAAAAATTGGCGAGCAGATAATTATGGCAGAGAACTTTGCACGGAAACCTGCCACAGGCAACTGCTGGGCGTATGAAGACCACAGCAATAATGTAACTAAACACGGATATTTATACGACCTGGAAACTGCAAAAGCCATGGTGCCCAAAGGATGGCATCTGCCCTCAAAAGCTGAATGGCAAACGCTGCATCATTTTTTAGGCGATGATGATAAAAAAGTGTACGATCATTTAAAAGCAGGAGGCAGCAGCGGTTTTGATGGAGTGTTTGGCGGCTGGCGATCCGCAAAAGGAACTTTCAACGGACTGGGCGCAAGCGCACATTTCTGGAGCGATACTGCCGATGCCGATGGCAAAGTGTGGCACTACAAACTGGGTGCATTCAGCCATAAGGCGGAACTGGAAAAAGGCGATGCTGGTTTGGCCTTAAGTGTGAGACTTTTCTTAGACAAATAAAACTAACGGTACGAATCGCGAATTGTTTGAATATACGAATGGAACCATGGGCTGTTTTTCGTTCATTCGTTTTTATTCGTGATTCGTGCCATTGTTTCCATTATTTATTAATGACTATTTTCTTGTTTGCTGTGCCTTGCTCGGTTTTGAGTTGAAGGAAATAAATTCCGTTGGGCGCATCAAGATTGATTATTGTTGATTGACTATTGATTATTAATGAATATATTTTTTCTCCGAATACATTGTAAATTTCTAAATTGTATTTACTGCCACTGCCTACTGTCACTGAAAAAATTCCGTTTGTTGGATTGGGAGAAATGATCATCGTGTTTTCGTCACTCAAAGAATTTACAGATGTTGGATTCATCCTGTAAATATTAGAGCGTGAGCTGTTAAGGTTAATGGAATTGATAACAGGATTTTTTATGCTGGGAGTACATCCATTGTATTGCGCCACCAGTTCAAGAACATAGGAGGTATTTGTGGGCAATGAACAAGAAATATCAGTCCATTGATTATTTCCCCAACTTACTGAATCCACTGCCTGCCAGTTATTATTTCCTGTGGTGTCACGCAAAATCCTGTATTGTAGTACAGGGAAGCCGACATAATCATTCCAGAACAGATTATATCCGCAAGGACTTGCCGGACTCACAGCTAAATGAATTGTTCTGTGCGGAACGCTTTTTTGACTTTCATTGCCGAAGTTGTCTACAAAAGAAATTTCGTATCTGTAGGAAGTGATGTTTGGATTCACCCCGTTGGTGGTATCTTTAAACTCGCTTAAAGCAGAATAATGAATAGTTCCTAAATGTTTATATACGGATGCAATCTGCCTGTAAATTTTAAAACTGTCTATAGGAACATTCTGCGGTTTATCCCAAACCACCACATTTTTTGTAGAAGTACTATCCACGGTTACCATGCAAATAGGAATTGATGCTGGCAACATACTTCCACATTGAAAATCCCAGTAGGACTGCGCATAGTGTCCGCCCAATCCACAATCCGCATTGATTATTTCTACGGTTAATGTTTGCGCTATGTAAGCAGATAAATTAACATGTACAGTTGTCCATGGTTTATAATAAGTAATGGTAGTGTCGCACGATGTTTTATAAAAACCTGGCACATGATATGTAAAATATCCGCCAGGAATGGGATTGCCTGATCCGTCTTTTATACAGATACTGACCAAGGGCTGGTCGGAAGGAGCATGCCCTGGATCTTGCATAACAAGTGCATAAGAATATATAAAATCAATATCCGCAGTAGTAACCGAAAGAGAATAATCTAATCGTTCCGCATAACTGCCAGCGGTTTGCAGTTCTCCGATTTGAATTGAAGCATTGCCAAAACCAGGCGCCACAACAGGAATTAATGGGTCGCCTACATTGGGTCCGGGAGTACAAGCGTCATGACCTGAACCATTAGTAAGATTAAATCTTGGAGCGGATGGCGCACCGGGCGTTACCCAAGTAAAAACACCACCACTATAACTTCCTGGTGTTGCCACCCAAGTACTCCAGCCATTTTCTCCTCCCATATCTGAACAGGTTCCGCTATTAATAACTGGCGGATGAAAACTAAACGACTGTTGAACAGAAACAAGATTTTTATTTTGAAGCAAACCTTGTTTTGTTTTTCCATCAAGATATTCCAGGATTTCATCATCCGAAATTCTTTCTTTGCGCATTTGTTTAATACTAATAAACTCATTCTGGTATTCCGGATTCGTCAAGATGCGGTCAAGAAGATTAGTTGAAGATTGCCCCAGTAAGGAACTTTCATTATTCCCAGGCAGTAATTTATTTTTTCCGTATGAATCCAGAGATTGAGCATTTGCACTTGAGCCAACAAGCCCAAGCCAAATAATAACGTAAAATTTTTTCATTGCGTTTTATTTATTAACGATTAATTTTTTGTTTGTCATGCCTTGCTCTGTTTTTATATTGAGAAAATAAACTCCGTTGGGCGCATCGTTTAAATCAATTTGCTGATTAGCAGATGTGCAGATGCGTTGATGAATACATTCGCCCATTACATTGTATATTTTTATCTGCACATTTTCAAATTTATTTATCTGCACATTGAAAACACCATTCGAGGGATTTGGAAAAACCGTAATATTATTTAACGCTTGCGTTTCGTTAATGCCTGTCAGAAGTGTTACACTCACATCATCCACCAATAAAACACTGCCCGCTTTTGGTTTATGGTCGAGCGAGGAAGAGCTGAATAGAATATATAAGGTATCGGGTGTCAGGCTATTAACATAAGCAAAAGTAATAGTTGCCTGCTGCCAGGTTGGGCCTGTTACGTTAGTTATTTTTATTAATCCTCCGCCCTGCGCAACACGATTTGTAACTAATAATGCGCGGCACTCTGCGGTGTCTCCTGCCTGAGGCGCATATTGATACCAGAAACTTAATGTCGCTATTTTTTGTGTGAAAGGAATGCCGGGTTTGTAGGAGGCAGATGTTTCATTTGTGGTTCCGTTAAATAAAATACCTAAGGTATCTAAATAATTATGCCCTATAAAAGAAACACCCCATGGAGCATTGTAGCTATTGGAAGTTGGAGTATAAATTACTGTCTTGATGCGAGCCGAATAAGTTCCTGAGTGTGCCGTATCACACTTAAAAACTGATAAAGGGCTGCTTCCTAAAAACGAATAGTTAAACATGTTGTAAGTCCACCAACCTGTGGAGCCGTTGCCCGTGTTAGGGTTCATTGCTGATGGTACGAGAGCATCAGCAGACCAGGTTTCAAAGCCCGGGTTGATAAGCTGTGCATGTGCTGCCTGCGATGCAAATACAAGGGCTAAAGCAGGTAAAATGAGTAAATGTTTTTTCATGGTTTTTTGTTTTTATTTATTATTTGATTTTTAAAAAAATGCGCATCATTTTCTGATGCATGAAATATTTTATTTAATAAAATACAATTAATTTCGTAATGTGAAGAAGTAATGGGAGAATAGTTGTACTTCTTTTGTTTTTCCAAAAGTAAAAGTAAGAAAGTTTTATTAAGATGGGAAGAATTTATTAATAAAATTCTTCCCATACTACAAGCCATCTCAAAAATATCTTATGTGTCAACCAGAGGTGCTGGATGTCGAAGCACCTTTGAGTTGGAAGATGTGGCAAATTTAATCAAACAAATTGATGAATTTGGCAGCCTTTTTTGAAATACTTTATCGTAAAAAACTTAGAGTAAAACGATCTTATCGTTTGACGTAAAGTGTCAAGGGAAAGATATAATTTAATTGTGCCCACATAAACAATTGTAATATATCATCCAACACTCAGCGCAATAATGCCCTTTATGAACCTTATCAAGTGTATATTCTGGTTCATCCCATTCAAATCCATCTTGTTTGTTTTTATGGTGCTTCGGTTCAATTTCGTCAACAATTGCTTTGTTAACTTTAGTTTTTTCCCGATCTGATAAATTCCTATAATCTTTCATAATTTTAGATTTTTACATTCAGATAATAAAAGATTTGAAAAAACTGGCATTGTACCAATTGAAAATTTGTTCTCGCTATTAAGTTTTGCGGAAGCCAACGTTGGCAAACTTCCAATGCGTTACTTTAAAGACATCTTCAACCCCATTTCTTTCATGACTAAAAGCACCTCCGCATTTCCCATTGCATCATTTACTGGGTTATGATCATGTTTTGTTTTTCTAAGTTGTTTCCATCTCTCTGAAGTATTCATTTTCATTCCACAATATAGATCACCGATTCGTCTTGCCGAATAACCAAATGGATTCTTACCTATAAAGTAATGGAAATAATAATTTATCCATTGCCAGTCAAAAGCAGGATTATCAGCAATAAATACGGGTCTGCCATGAGAGTTATTTTTCATAATCCATTCAGCAAATTTTTTCCATTACTTCCTTCGGATCATCAAAGGTTTCGTGCTCCTCTCTTGAAAAACCGCTGATAGCAAGCGCGTCAGGTTGCCATTCAGTTGAGATAGGCTTTACTTTTCCGTAAAATGTTTTTGTAAGCGTTGGCTCTACGACAACAACGCCAAAACATACCATCGAATATTTATGTGGTATCGGACCATCTGCTTCCACATCTACTACTATGTAACTCATATTACTTTTTTTAGTTATTTCTTTTTATCAACTTTTCATAATATCAAACTGGTTTCCAACTTCTCTCAATGTTCTTGCCAATTCAATAGCAAGACCAATTACCCATTCTTTATTTTTGTTTTTTAATGTTTCATTTTGTATTTCAGTCGGCAAATCTTCAAACACCCTGTTTTCCCACTTTCCTATTTTCTTATTTTTGAAACGACAATAAATTCCTGACAAGTTTCTTTTTTCTGGCATCATAATTTTAAGGATTAAATTGTGGTTAAGAATTTTTACAAAACATATTTTAAAAAAATATATACCAATCCAATCCGGTTGACAGAGGAGCATTACTTATATTAAACATTTTCAGTGTACATCTTTGGATGACCCAAGTGATGAAACATGATTTTTACCTGCGGTATCATATAATACCTACCGTATTTAATACCAATTTCGTTTTCAAATGGTTTCATCCATTTGCGAATTGTTTTTGTGGATACTCCATAGAAACAAGAAAGTTGTTTAAGCGTATATGGTCTGATAGGTACTTCTTGAGTACCTGTTTCGTTTTGTTTTTTCATAATGATTGTTCTTTCAGCAGTTAATCGAATCAGATATTTTTTGTAAGCAGAATTTTTATGCAATAGGAAATAAAATACATATTCGCTGTTTCTGTGAATAATTCGGGAGGAATGTTTTCATAATATTTTCTGATATGATTTTTACGCATTTCGATCTCGTCTTCGTAGAAAGGAAATCTTTTCCATAAAGTATTTCTTGCAAAATCCCATGTCGAATTGGTCAGTAAACGAATAGATTCCGGATGAATGAGTGTCACTTGTTTTATAGTATGCTTATATGACAGAGAAAGGTGGTGCTTTCGGTATAAATGTTGCCCTTTAATGTCGGTCGTGCCTCTACGAGTCTTCGGAGCGATGATATTATTCAATCTGCTTCGGATATTTCTGCTTTTAATCATTGTATAATTAATAAAAGGATGATTTTTTCTTAAATGTAAGGCTGTCTTTGTCCACCTCCATTAATAATTCATCTTCCGTTTTAAGATTAGGATCATACCAGTCAACCTTTTTACGAGCCCATGTAATCCAATCCTGAAACTCTGAAAGATTATTGTTTGCAACTGCTTTTGCCTCTACGTCATTAATATAATTTCGCAGTAGTGTTACCTCGCGCCATCGGTGCGCTTTTTTTAATAAATTTTTAAAATAAGCTAACTCCGTTTCTTTTTTCTGTTCGAGATCACGTTTTATTTGTGCCTTTTTTTCTTCTTCTTCTCGTTGTTTTTGCCAACGCAATTCGTGTTCTTTCCGTTCTTTGTTTGATATTTCCAGTTTAGCCAGTATTTTAGATAACTGATTTTCAATTAATACTTTTCCATCTACCCATTCAGCACTACCAAGAAAAATTGATGACTTGAAAGAAAGAATGCCCGTTGGATGATATTCTGAAGTTTCCCAACTATATTTTGCATCCTTAATCTTTACTCTTTTCGTCCTTTCCTTGAAACTGATTTCCATTTTTTCATCCCCCATAATTGCATAAGTATGGTTATTATCTACCACTACATTATGCCCTCTGGCGCGCATTAATTTTATAAAAGCATCCATGAAACGAAGTGCACGACCGACATTTTCACGAGTAACTCTTATATCCAATGTACCTCTTGAACTATAAACCATCCCTTTATAGTTGAAATGATCCGGCTTTTGGTTTGTCAAAATTGCTTTTGCTGCTGCAACTAAGTTATCAGGCGAACAAAGTTTTTCAGGAACTATTAAAGGCAGTTTAGGATCGCTCTCAATTTCTTTCTGCAAAATAGCTAACGGGGATGGAGAATCGGAATTGCTTTTATCCCCTTCTACCCTAAGCGACAAATTAATTTCATCCTTACCGGAATATTCTGACGGCAAAGGAGTAATAGAAAGCCGTTTTCCGTAACGGATCTTTTGCCAATGACCTGTTTTAGGAATTGGAATGTTCATCCTCTTGCAAATTTTTCTGAGTCCGTTATCAGACATACTATACTTTTTTGCAAGCGAAATCATTGGTTCAGACCAAACCAAATCATAAAGTTCTTTTCGGGTAAGTTTTATGTCTTTCATTTATAGCGGCTCTTTATGCATATAAATAATCCTCTTCTTACATTACATAATCAATTCGTTTCTTTTTTCCATTAAGAAATCTGTCATCAAGAGAAAGGGTAGATCGTAATCCTCTTGCTGAATAGTAAAAGGTCATATATAGGTAAGTCATAAAATTACCGCTGTAACGATAGTTGCGAATACAGGATTCGATCTTGTTTTTGATTTCATTCTCATGTCCTTTCCATCTTGCCATTTGCCTTGAACGCTCAATCCAGTCATACATAATGAAAGTCATACATTCTATTACATATTCTTTTGCCAGCACATTCCCCTTTTGAGCAGTTCGGACTAAGTGAATAATGATTTCCCCTTGTATTTCTTTGTCTTCTTTATCCAGCGGAGCCGCCAGTGTATAGAGTTTATCCTGATATTTAGATAAAACGGCATTGAGTTCTTCTTTGTTTTGGTAGGGAACGCCTGTTATCTTTTTTTCATACCGCTTCCAACGTTTTTGGAATGTTCGGTCAAGATTAACGGTTATCAAATCCCAATCAACATCCCCTGTTCCGGTTTGGAAGTTTTTGCATAAATACCTGTACATTCTATTTGAATGTAGTTTTATCCATAAAGTGTTAAATGTTTCAGGCTTCTTTTTTCTCAAAAGTGTATTTAGCTTTTGAGTCGCCTTGTGAAAATTATTAATCGTTACTTCCATCGCGTAGAAATTCACTTTTGAGATAAAGAAATCATTGAAAAAAATCTTCGTGTTTTGCACTTAAGATTCTTAATGACTTTATCGAGATAATCTGGTGATATATTTATTTTACCATTTTCGAGTTTCCAGATATATTGTTTGCCTGTATTTAATTTATCTGCTAATTCAGAAAGGAGTAAAACGGTGATGTTTCACTTCTTCTGCTGAGGTCGGGACCAGATGCGAGTCAATCCTTGAAAGCGCTTGGTAGCCAACAGCATGTGCTTACCAATTTCAGCGACCTCAAACGTTTCTGAAGCTAAATCACTTACCATTTATCTTAATATTCACGCCACCGTTCCCGTCAAATTTATTGAGGCGGTATTTAAAACTGAGGAGAACGTACCTGCCTATGATATTAGAGGTTCTTTGCTCTAAATAGTTGAGTTCGCTTCTGCGTGTAATTCCCGTGTTCTTGTTTAGGATGTCAAATGCTTTTATAGTAAGCGAACCCCTGTTTGACTTCATGAAGTAACGCGTGAATTCAGCCCGTAAAAGTGGGACACTTATAGCGTTTTTGAAGTTTTTTGCATTGTATTGCATGATATCAGCCGATGCTGTACAACTCCAGTGCTGGTTAGGCGTATAAGTGAGGTCTGCAAAATAGTTGATGTCAAAATAATTATTGTTGAGGGCTTTTTCAATTGAGTAATACGAATTGGTATACCGAATGGCACTGCCGACACGCACATCCCATTTTTCTTTTTTTCGGTTGTCAACACTCAGG
>OCZT010004381.1_pt1 | contig 14228 bp, 10 predicted proteins | sample 1539031 | NCBI WGS metagenome assembly OCZT01 (sample SAMEA3539308, study PRJEB22396) | soil metagenome | biome: tundra; feature: field; material: soil | place: USA | collected 2010-05 | depth 0.15 m
TCTAAGAGAACGTCCGGCGAAGCCAAGTCGGAATATGCCCATGAGCGGAAACATCGACTACAGCCTGGGCCGCATTTCCATTGACGCCCGCCCCGGCGGCGCGTATAACATGTAGCTGACATACATGTTAAATGGAGAGGGAGATGGACACGCAACGCCTTGTCTGGAGCATTACGCTGATTGGGATCGCGATAATCGCGGTGGCATTTCTGTATGTGGTGGCGCGATCGGGCACGCTCCTGCAATTCGAGAGCGTCCAGAAAAAGGCCTATGGCATTCGCCGCTGGTTCTTCTGGGCCCTGGTCCTGCTTGGGATCGGCACCGCTTACGCGACGCTGGCGGAATTTCCCATTCCCGACCAGCACGTGCCGAGCGCAGGCGCGCGGGTCGTAGACGTGGTCGGCAAGCAGTGGTCCTGGGAGCTTTCCGCGAACCAGTACACCGCCGGAGTCCCGGTGGAGTTTCGGGTTACGTCGAACGATGTCAACCACGGCTTCGGCATTTACGACCCGAATGGCCGGTTGATTGCGCAAACCCAGGCGATGCCGGGCTTCACCAACCGCCTCGTCCACACTTTCACGGAACCAGGCAAGTACCGGGTGCTCTGCCTGGAGTACTGTGGGTTGGTTCATCACAACATGATCACGGAGTTCGAAGTCGTTGCCGCGCCGCAGGGGGGCAAGTCATGAGCGCACTGCATCAGTCGACCGAGACCCTGTCGCGCCAGGAGCGCATCGTTCTCAACCTCTATGTGATCACGGGGCTTGCCGTGCTCGTCCTGATGATGCTTGGCGGCATCGCGATGCGCATGTCGCAAGGCACCTGGATCGAGTTGCCGCCCGATGTCTTCTACCAGATCATGACCGCGCACGGGGCCGCGATGGTCGGCATCGCAGGCTTAACCTCGAGCGCGGTGATGTGGTACTTCCTGCGCAAGTACGTAAGCCTGTCGCCCGGAATATTCCTTGCGAACTACGTGCTGTTCATGATCGGCGCCGTGCTCATCCTCGGTTCGATCTTTATCCTGCAATTTGGCGGCGGCTGGACCTTTCTCTATCCACTGCCGGTGAAGTCGAACGGAATGTGGAGCGTGCACGCCGCGGCAGGGTACATGCTGGGTTTGATATCCATTGGCGTGGGGTTCCTGCTGTTCTACCTCGACGCGACGCTGGCGATCCTGCGCGTGTACGGCAACCTCGGGCGTGCGCTGGGGTTGCAATGGCTGTTCAGCGGCGATATCGACAAGTCGCACCCGCCGACCGTGGTGGCGAGCACCATGGTGATCATCGTCAACGGTATCGGTACGCTGGTTGGTGCCGTGGTGCTGGTATTGTGCCTGGTGAACGCCTATGTACCGGCATTCGAACTGAACCCGCTGCTCGCCAAGAACATGATCTATTTCTTCGGCCACGTGTTCATCAACGCTTCGATCTACATGGGCGTGATCGCCGTCTACGAACTGCTGCCCCGCTATAGCGGCCGGCCCTGGGGCGTGTCGCGGCCGTTCCTGTGGGCCTGGGCGGCGAGCACCGTCATGGTGCTCATCGTCTACCCGCACCATCTGCTGATGGATTTCGTCATGCCGCACTGGATGCTGGCGATGGGGCAGATCATTTCGTTCACGAGCGGACTGCCCGTGCTCGCGGTTACCGCTTACGGCGCGCTGACCAACGTGCACCGCTCCGGCATTCGCTGGAGCATGCCGGCCAAGCTCTTGCTGCTGTCCATGTTCGGCTGGGCGGCGGGCATCATCCCGGCCATCATCGACGGCGTCATCAGCGTCAACAGGGTCATGCACAACACGCTTTGGGTGCCGGGGCATTTCCATTTCTATCTGCTGCTCGGACTCTGGGCCATGCTGTTTGGCTTCATGTACCACGTGATCCGGACGCGTGCCGACGAGCCCGACAGCGCGGTCGACCAACTCGGCTTTTTCGCGTACCTCGCCGGCGGGCTGGTCTTCTCGGGCATGCTGTTGATGGCGGGCCAGGCGAGCGTGCCGCGTCGCTGGGCGGTGCACGCGCCGGAATGGGTTCCGTATGCGTCTGCGGCCTCGCTCGCGGCGATTCTGGTGGTTCTCGCCACGATCCTGTTCGCGGTGCGCATCGTCAGCGGCTTGTTGCGGGCGCCGAATGTCGGCACTGCGCACTAGCAGCGCAAGCGTCGCGCTCGTTCTCGCGGGAGCGGCGCTCCTTGCGGGCGCCACCGACGGGTTCCAGGCGTTTACTTCCGAGGCCGCGAGGCGCGTCGCGGTTCATGAGCGGCCGGTGATGGTTCCGCCGGTTGCGCTCGAGACGCAGGCCGGTGATCGAATCAACCTCGCTGAACTGCGCGGCAAGTGGTTGCTGGTTGATTTCATCTACACGGGATGCCGCACGCTGTGCCTGTCCCTCGGTTCCGACTTCGCCCGGCTGGAAGGTGAATTGACGCGTCCGATCGCGAGCGGCCGGGTACGGCTCTTGAGCGTCAGCTTCGACCCGTCCAATGATTCCCCGCGCGAGCTTGCCGCGTACCTTGAGCGCTTTCACCGCCGCGGCCCCGGCTGGCTCGCGGCACGGCCCACGAACGAGGCCGGACTCATCGAGCTGAAGCGGCGTTTCGGCGTCACCGTCGTGCCCGACGGCCTCGGTGGCTACACCCACAATGCCGGCATTCACCTCGTCGATCCTCAAGGCCGCATTGTCGAAATCCTGGACTTCGGCGCGCAGCAACCCCTCATGCAAAGCCTGCGCCGATTCGGTGTGATGTGACCCCGACGAGACGTACCGCGCCGGTTGCGGCCCTCCTCTTTCTCGCGTTGGCGTTGCCGCCGGTGCGCCACGCGCTCGAGGCGAGCATGACCGCGCAGATGCTGGTGCAACTTCCGCTGCTCGCCGGCGTGGGATACCTGCTTGGGCTTGCGCTACCCGTGCGCGTGGCAGCGTCGCTGGCGAGCTGGAACCATCGCGGTGTCACTGGATTCGTGCTCGCAAGCCTCGCAAGCGTGTTTTGGATGCTGCCACGTCTGCTTGACGCCTCGGTGACCGAGCCGGCGGTCGCCGCGATCAAGTTCCTGTCGCTGCCGTTGCTGGTGGGCCTGCCGCTCGCGCAGTCCTGGCCTCGCTCGAGCTTCGTCGTCCGCGGGGTATTCCTGCTCGAGCTGATCGCCAGCTTGTTCCGCCTCGGCTGGCTGTACCTGGTCTCGCCGCTGCGACTGTGCAACAACTACCTGCTCGACGACCAGCAGCGACTGGGCCAGATACTGATCGCCGTCGGCGCAATACTGCTCCTATGGATCGCCTGGAAGCTGCTGTGGGGACGGTTCGATCTGACTCGATATGCCGGCGAGTGGACGGGCGGCGGAAGCGTGCCACCGCGGCCCGCCGTCACCAATTTTCCGAGGAGACCCTGAATGGCAAAAATCGAAGGCAACTGTCGCCATGTCTGTGAAGCAACCGAGTTCGTCACGATCGTCACAACCGGAGATGACGGTCCCCACGTGGTCGGCAATTGGGGCGATTACATGCGCGCGCTGGGCATCGGCGCGGATACGATTGTTCTTCCTGCCGGCCGCTATCGTCAGACGGAGCAGAACCTGCGGAAGAACAACCGCGTACAACTGCTGGTCGCTTCCAGGAAGGTGCAGGGAACTCGCAGCCCAGGCCAGGGCTACCTCATCGTCGGCACCGCCGAGATCGTCAGTTCGGGCGAAATTGCGGATGCGGCGAAGGCGAAATTTCCGTGGGCGCGGGGCGCGCTGGTGATACACGTCGAGGAAGTGACGGCGCAGCTATGACCAGAGGTATCGGGCATGTCGATACAATGCCCCACGTTTTTTGACGAAGTAGAGCCGATCGTCCTTTACGATCCGCGGGCCGAGTTTCTCGGTGCCGCAAATACGATGATTTCCCCACATTAGATGAGCCCGGCCCGCGCCGCGTTCCCGGCCGGCACGAATAGGCTGCAGCCGATAGAATGTGTTCATGGCAGAAGCAAGCAGTGACGGCGCCATCCTAATCCAGGGCGCGCGCCAGAACAATCTCAAGAACCTCACCCTCGAAATCCCGCTGAACCAGCTCGTCGTGGTCACCGGCGTGTCGGGCTCGGGCAAGAGTTCGCTCGTGTTCGACACGCTCTACGCCGAGGGCCAGCGGCGCTATGTCGAGACCTTCTCGCCCTATGCGCGCCAGTTCCTCGACCGCATGGACAAGCCGCAGGTGGACCGCATCGAGGGCATTCCGCCCGCGATCGCCATCGACCAGACCAACCCGGTGCGCACCTCGCGCTCGACGGTCGGCACCATGACCGAACTCAACGACCACGTGAAGCTCCTGTTCGCGCGCGCGGCCGAGCTCTATTGCCGCGGTTGCGGCGAAAAGGTGGCGCGCGACACGCCGGAATCGATCTACGCCGCGCTCGCCGCGCGCGCCAAAGCCGCGGGCGACCCGCGCCTGGTCATCACCTTTCCGGTGACGGTGCCGAAGAATTTCTCCGAGGCCGAGGTCGAGCAATTGCTGCAAGGTCAGGGTTATGCCCGCATCCACGCGCGCAGCGACGGCCTGCTGGAGGTGGTGCAGGACAGGCTGCGCCTTTCTTCCGCCGGGAAGACGCGCGTGATCGAAGCGCTGGAGGCGGCGCTGAAAATCGGGCAGGGGAAGGTAAACGTGTATGTAGTCGGCGAGGAAGGCGAACCCCTCACCCAGGCAGCCTGGCGCTACTCCTCCGACCTGCACTGCGCCGACTGCGACATCCATTACGCCGACCCGACGCCGTCCTTGTTCTCCTTCAACTCGCCCATCGGCGCCTGCGACACCTGCCGCGGCTTCGGCCGCGTGATCGGCATCGACTTCGGCCTGATCGTCCCGGACGAAGGGAAGACGCTGCGCGAGGGCGCGGTCAGGCCGTGGCAGACGGCGAGCTTCCGCGAATGCCAGGACGATCTGGTGAAGTACGCAGGCAAGCGCGGCATTGCGCTCGATACGCCGTTTCGCAGTCTCACCCAGGCGCAACGCAAGTGGGTGCTCGAGGGCGAGCCGGAGTGGAAAAGCTGGCGCAAATCCTGGCCCGGCACCTGGTACGGCGTGCGCAAGTTCTTCGACTGGCTCGAGACCAAAGCCTACAAGATGCACATCCGCGTGCTGCTGTCGAAGTATCGCGCCTACACGCCCTGCCCCGCCTGCGAGGGCGCGCGGCTCAAGCACGACGCGCTGTTGTGGCGCCTGGGCACGAAGCAGGATGCCGACAAGGTGTTCAGTGGTGCGTATGTGAGATTCAAACCGCTTGGCGTCAAATGGGGCGAGGACAAGCTCGCCGCGCTGCCCGGGCTCACCATGCACGACCTGATGCTGTTGCCGATCGAGCGCTGCCGCACTTTCTTCGACTCCCTGCACTTACCGGCGCCATTAGATGAGGCGACCGACCTGCTGCTCACCGAGATCCGTGCGCGCCTTTCCTACCTGTGCCAGGTGGGCCTCGCCTATCTGACGCTCGACCGCCAGTCGCGCACGCTCTCCGGCGGCGAAGTGCAGCGCATCAACCTCACCACCGCGCTCGGCACTTCGCTGGTGAACACCCTGTTCGTGCTGGACGAGCCCTCCATCGGCCTGCACCCGCGCGACATGGGCCGGGTGATCGAGGTGATGCACCGGCTGCGCGACGCCGGCAACTCGCTGATAGTGGTGGAGCACGATCCGCAGATCATGTTCGCCGCCGACCGCATACTCGACATGGGCCCGGGCCCGGGCGAGCGCGGCGGCGAGGTGGTGTCTTTCGGCACGCCCGCGGAATTGAAGGCAAGCCGCTCGCTCACCGCCGAGTATCTGTCCGGACGCAGGCGCGCCGACGGCGGCATCGCGTCGAGGCCGCCGCAAGCCGGCGGGCCTCGGATCGAACTGCTCGGCGCCGCCGAGCATAACCTGAAGAACATCGACGTCGGCATTCCGCTGGAGCGCCTGGTCTGCATCACCGGCGTGTCCGGCTCGGGCAAATCGACGCTGGTGCAGGACGTGCTGCACGCAGCGCTGCTGAAGGCCAAAGGCAGGCCTACCGAGACGCCCGGCGCGCACCGCGCGCTCGAAGGCTCAGAACTGATCGAGGACGTGGTGATGGTGAACCAGTCGCCCATAGGCAGGACCACGCGCTCCAACCCGGCGAGCTACGTCGGCGCCTTCGACGCCATCCGCGCCCTGTTCGCGGCGGAGCCCATGGCGAAGCAGCGCGGCTACACCGCCGGCACCTTCAGCTTCAACGCCGGCAACGGCCGCTGCCCGACCTGCGGCGGCAACGGCTTCGAGCACGTCGAAATGCAGTTCCTCTCCGACGTGTACCTGCGCTGCCCCGACTGCAACGGCCGGCGTTTCCGCGCCGAGGTGCTGGAGGTGACGCTCGCGGGCAGGAACGGGGAGCAGGCGCTGTCGGTCGCCGACGTGCTCGAGTTGACCGTGGCCGAAGCGCTCGCCTTCTTTTCCGATCATGCACAGGTGCAGGCCGTGCTGTCGCCATTGGTCGACGTCGGTCTGGAATACCTCAAGCTCGGCCAGCCGGTGCCCACGCTCTCGGGCGGCGAGGCGCAGCGGCTGAAGCTCGCCGGGCATCTGGTCGAGGCGAGCAAGGGCTCGCCCGCCGCAGGCGGCCTCGCGCGCAAGGGAAAACTGTTCCTGTTCGACGAGCCCACCACCGGCCTGCACTTCGACGATATCGCGAAGCTGTTGCGCGCGTTGCGCAAGCTCATCGCCACCGGACATTCCGTGGTGGTGATCGAACACAATCTCGACGTCATCCGCGCCTGCGACTGGATCATCGACCTCGGCCCGGAAGGCGGCGATGCGGGCGGCGACATCGTGTGCACCGGCACGCCGGCGGAAGTCAGGGCGCATGCCGCCTCACATACCGGAAAAGCGCTGCGGGAATACGACGTCGCGCTCGGTCAATTAGCCGGAGAGCCGCGCCAGCTGGGCGTTTCCGAGCGGTTGCCGCCGCAGGCCGCCCTGCGCAGCAATTCCATACGCATCCATAACGCGCGCGAGCACAATCTGCAGAACGTGGATGTCGAGATCCCGCGCAACCAGTTCACCGTGGTCACCGGGGTTTCCGGCAGCGGCAAGTCCACCCTCGCCTTCGACATCCTGTTCGCCGAGGGCCAGCGGAGATACCTGGAATCGCTCAACGCGTATGCGCGGCAGTTCGTGCAGCCTTCGTCGCGCCCGGACGTGGACGCGATCTTCGGCATTCCGCCCACGGTGGCGATCGAGCAGCGCACCAGCCGCGGCGGCAGGAAGAGCACGGTGGCGACGCTGACCGAGATCTACCACTTCCTGCGCCTGTTGTACGTCAAGCTCGGCACGCAATACTGCCCCGAGTGCAACGTGGCGATCGAGCCGCAGAGCTTCGATGCCATCGCCGCGCGCATCCTGCGCACCTACAAGGGCCAGCGCATCGGCCTGCTCGCGCCGCTCATCGTCAGCCGCAAGGGCTATTACACCGACCTCGCCAAGTGGGCCAAGGCCAAGGGCTACACGCATTTGCGCGTCGACGGCGAATTCCTGCCGACCGCGAAATGGCCGCGCCTCGATCGCTTTCACGAGCACACCATCGAGCTGCCGGTGGCCGACATGCGCGTCACGCCGGCGAACGAGGCGGAGTTGCGCGAGGCACTTACGCGCGCGCTCGATTTCGGCAAGGGCATCGTGCACGTCCTCGGCGGCCTGGATCGCCTGGCCGAAGCTGCGCGAACATCCAAGGGCCCTCGCGTCGAGCTGGCATTGCCGCAAGCGATTTTCTCGACCAAGCGCGCCTGCCCGTCCTGCGGGCGCAGCTTTCCGGAACTCGATCCGCGCCTGTTTTCCTTCAACTCCAAGCATGGCTGGTGCGGCAGTTGCCTCGGCACCGGCGTGAAAATTTCCGGCTACCAGGAACCAGACTACGAGAAAGACAGGGATGCGAGCCGCGAGCAGGAGGACCAGCGCCTCGACAACTTCCTCGACGAGCAGGAGGAAGGCGATGTTTCCTGCCCCGCCTGCTCTGGCCGCCGGCTCAATCGCGAAGCGCTCGCGGTGCGCTATCGCAAGCGCTCGATCGCCGACCTGGTCGCGCTGCCGGTGGCGCAACTGGGTGAATTCTTCCGCGACCTCGAAACCAGCGGGCGCGAAGCCGAGATCGCGCGCGACCTCGTCGCGGAATTGAAATCGCGCTTGAGCTTCCTCGACGAAGTCGGGCTCGGCTATCTGGCGCTAGGGCGCGCCGCACCCACGCTCTCCGGCGGTGAGGCGCAGCGCATCCGCCTCGCGGCGCAACTCGGCTCCAACCTGCGCGGCGTGTGCTACATCCTGGACGAGCCCACCATCGGCCTGCACCCGCGCGACAACCGCGTGCTGCTGGACACGCTGGAAAAGCTCCAGGCCAAGGGCAACACCCTGGTGGTGGTGGAACACGACGAAGACACCATACGCCGCGCGGCGCACGTGCTCGATCTCGGTCCGGGCGCGGGCAGCCGCGGCGGGCGCGTGGTGGCCCAGGGCTCGGCCGCGGACCTGATGGCGAACCCCGAGTCGGTCACCGGCCGCTTCCTCAAGCATCCGCTTCGGCATCCGCTGCATCCGCCGCGCGCAGTCAACAAGCAGACCCCGGCGCTGGACATCGTCGGCGCCGATCTGCACAACCTGAAGCATCTCCATCTGCGCCTGCCGCTGGCACGCCTGGTCGTGGTCACCGGCGTCTCGGGTTCGGGCAAGTCGACGCTCGCGCGCGACGTACTGCACGCCAACCTCGCGCGCCTGGTTGCGCAAACGCGTCTTTCCCCGCGCAAGCGCGGACTGGTGCAACTCACCGGCTGCCGCGAGATCCGCGGCGCGGAACACATCGGGCGCGTGCTCGAAGTGGACCAGACGCCGATCGGCAAGACGCCGCGCTCCTGCCCCGCCACCTATGTCGGTTTCTGGGACACGATCCGCAGGCTGTTCGCGGACACGACCGAGGCGCGCATGCGCGGCTGGAGCCCCTCGCGCTTTTCTTTCAATACGGGCGAAGGACGCTGTCCCGCGTGCGAGGGCCAGGGCGTGAAACGCATCGAGATGAGTTTCCTTCCCGACGTGAAAGTGCTGTGCGACGTTTGCCGCGGATTCCGTTTTGGCCCGGAAACGCTGTCGGTGCAGTTCAAGGGAAAGTCGATAGGCGAGATCCTGGCCATGAACGTGGACGAGGCGGTCGAGTTTTTCTCCGCCCATCCTTCCACCCATCACGCGCTGCGCCTGCTGCAGGACGTGGGCCTGGGTTATCTGACGCTGGGCCAGCAGAGCCCGACGCTCTCCGGCGGCGAGGCGCAACGGATTAAACTGGTGACCGAGTTATCGAAGGTCCGCATCGACGCCGAAGGCAACGCGGCAGCGCGCCCCGGCCGCGGCGGCGCGGAAGGCCACACGCTCTACGTGCTGGACGAACCCACGGTCGGCCTGCACATGGCCGACGTGGAAAAGCTGATCCACGTGCTGCACCGCCTGGTCGATGCCGGCAACACGGTGGTGGTGATCGAGCACAATCTGGACATCATCGCCGACGCCGACTGGATCATCGACCTCGGCCCGGAGGGCGGCGACGCCGGCGGACGCATCGCCGCCCAGGGCACGCCCGCGATGCTCGCGAGCGCGCCGGCGCGCTCGCACACCGCGCGCGTACTGGCCGAATTCCTCGCCAGCCGCAGCGTGCTCAATGCAACAAAGGCGGCAGCATGAACACCAGCTATCGCACGCGCATCGTGATCATGGGCGCGGCCGGCCGCGATTTCCACAACTTCAACGTCGTCTATCGCGACGATCCGGCGTTCGAGGTCGTGGCCTTCACCGCGGCCCAGATTCCCGGCATCGCCGGACGCCGCTATCCCGCTGTGCTTGCGGGCAAGCTCTATCCCCAGGGCATTGCGATCGAGCCCGAGGCGGACCTCGAGGCGCTGATCCGCGCGCACGAGGTCGAACAGGTCGTGTTCGCCTACAGCGACCTCGCCCACGCCGAAGTCATGCACCGCGCCTCGCGCGTGCTCGCCGCCGGCGCCGATTTCGCGCTGCTCGGCCCGCAGCGCACCATGATAGCCGCAGGCAAACCGGTGATCGCGGTATCGGCCGTGCGCACCGGCTGCGGCAAATCCCCGGTCAGCCGCTGGATTTCGCGCGCGCTGCGATTGCGCGGTCTGCGCGCCGCCGTCGTGCGCCATCCGATGCCTTACGGCGATCTCGCGCGCCAGAGCGTGCAGCGCTTCGATACACGCGCCGATCTGGAGCGCGCGGCCTGCACCGTCGAGGAACGCGAAGAATACGAGCCGCACCTCGCCGCAGGTAACATCGTCTATGCCGGCGTGGATTACGTCAGCATCATCGAGCAAGCCGGGCGCGAATCCGATCTCATCCTGTGGGACGGCGGCAACAACGATTTTCCGTTCGTCCGCCCCGACCTGCACATCGTGCTCGTCGATCCCCTGCGCCCCGGCCACGAGACTGGTTACCATCCTGGCGAAACGGTGCTGCGCATGGCCGATGTCGTGCTGGTGGCGAAGGCCGATGCCGCTGAACCCGGTGCGGTGCAGCAGGTGATGGACAGCGCGCGCCGCGCCAATCCGCATGCGGCGATCCTGCGCGGCTCCATGCCGGTGCGCCTGGACGATGCGGCGGCGGTGCAAGGCCGACGCGTGCTGGTGGTCGAAGACGGCCCCACCATCACGCACGGCGGCATGCCTCACGGCGCCGGCTACGTCGCGGCGCTGCAGGCGGGTGCCGCGGCGATCGTCGATCCGCGCGCATCTGCGGCGCCTGAAATCGCCGCCGTCTATGCCCAATACCCGCATATCGGGCCGGTATTGCCGGCGATGGGCTATTCGCCGGCGCAACTCGAAGCGCTGCGCCAGACCATCAACAACGCCCGGGCAGACGTGGTGGTAGCCGCAACACCAATCGATCTGGCGGCATTGATCGATCTCGACCGACCGGTGGTCCGTGCGCGCTACGAGTTTGTCGACAGCGAAACCCCCGGGCTCGCCGCAGAACTCGACCGGTTTCTCGCCGGGCGCGCGGCGGCATGAGCAGGGAGCAGGAGCCCCACGCAGTGGGGATGCGACCGGCCGCGATTGCCGCCGGCCGCCGACAGCGGCTACGCTCGAACCGCGACAAAGGAACGGAGGCGGCGCGATGAGCGCGGGGGTGGGACCCGGGGGCCCGCGCGCGCACCGCCGCGCGATCGCGCTCATGATTGCCGCGGCGACGCTGTGGAGCATCGCCGGCGTGGTCACGCGACAACTGGAATCCACCGGGCGCTGGGAAGTCACGTTCTGGCGCAGCTTTTTCGCCGCCGTTTTCGTGCTGGCCGCGCTGCTGCTCACGCGCGGCGCCAAAACCTGGGATGCGGTGCGCGCCACCGGCGGCTACGGCGTCCTGTCCGGCGCGATGTGGGCCATCATGTTCGTCGCGTTCATGCTGGCGCTGATGACCACCACCACCGCGAATACCCTGATCGTCAACAGCATCACGCCGCTGGCAGCGGCGCTGCTTGCGCGCGCGGTGCTGCGCGAGCCGATCGCGCCGCGCACCTGGGCCGCGATTGCGCTCGCCATCGCCGGCATGCTGTGGATGTTCGGCTCGGGCTTCGCCGCCGGCGAGCCGCGTCACCTCACCGGGATGCTGATCGCCCTCGCCGTCCCTCTGGCCGCAGCGGTGAACCTGGTGACGCTGAAACACGCCGGCCGTTCGGTGGACCTCATCCCGGCAGTGCTGCTGGGCGCCCTTTTCTCCGCCGCCGTCACCCTGCCCTTCGCGCTGCCCTTCAGCGCGAACGCGCACGACCTCTTCCTGCTTGCCGTGCTCGGCTGCCTGCAGCTCGGCTTGCCCTGCATGCTGATGGTGCGCGCGAGCCCGCATCTGTCGGCGCCCGAGATCGCGCTGCTGGCCCTGCTCGAAGTGGTGCTCGGCCCGCTGTGGGCCTGGCTGGGCGCGGGCGAAGCGCCGGCTCTGGCCACGCTGGCCGGCGGCGCGGTGGTGATCGCCGCACTGCTCTTGAACGAACTCGCTGCGCTGGGCGTGCGTGCGCACGCGCGGCGCAGTGCGTAAGTGAGGATCGGTTTGATCGGCGACGTTCCTGCGCTCACGCTGGCGGTGTACCATATCGCGCAGAACAAGCACTCCAACGATCGGCAAAAGGGGGCATGATGGTAAAAGTCGGCACGCTCGAAGCCACACGCCGCGTGCGCCGTTGAACCTTTCGGTCCTCCGCGTCTTTCGGCCTGTACTCGCGCCGGCCGCGATCCTGCTGGCCGCCGTGCTCGCGCTGGTTGCCGGCCCGGCGCTGCCGCCTTCCCTCTCCGGCTTGAAGACGCTGGGGCCGTATGTGGTGCTGCTGCTGGGAACAGGCATGGGGGCGTGGTTCAATCGCGGCCGCGCATTCATCGCACTCGCGTCGCTGCTCGCCGCCTTTGCCGGCTACAGCCTCGCGCTCGAGTTCGGCGCCGCCAGCTTCGCCGCGCGCGCGGTATTCACCGCAGCCGCGATTCTCGTTCCGCTCAACTTCCTGCTGGCGCTGGTTTTGCCCGAGCGCGGCGTATCCCACCACTTCAACTATCGCTGGCTCATGCTGGCCGTGGTGGAAACCCTGTTCGTCGCCTGGATCGCCAGCGCCGGCCGCACCAGCCTGTCCGGCACGGTGTGGCAGGACCTGCTCGAGCACTGGCTGCTCAGATCCCCGCCAACGCCGCTACTGGGCCGGCTGCTGTTCGCCGCGGCTTTCGTCGCCGCCGCGGCCAGGGCACGGCCGAGGGTCCCGGCAACGGAAACACGCCCGCTCGACATCGGCCAGGCGGGTGCGCTGCTGGCGTTCTTCATCGCCTGCGAATGGGTGGATGCGCCCGGCGCTTTCGGCGCGTTCATGACGGCCGCGGGCGCCATCCTGCTGGTGTCGCTGCTGCAGGAGTCGCACCGCCTCGCGTTCAGCGACGAGCTGACCGGCCTGCCCAGCCGCCGCGCGCTGGAAGAGCGGCTGCACGGGCTCGGTCCGGTTCACGCCATCGCGATGCTGGACGTGGACCATTTCAAGAATTTCAACGACACCCACGGCCACGACATCGGAGACCAGGTGCTCAGGTTGGTGTCCACCCGCCTGGCGCAGGCGGCAGGCGGCGGCACGGCGTACCGATACGGGGGCGAGGAGTTCTGCATATTGTTTCCCGAACTCAGGCTGGCCGAGGCCCTGCCGCACATCGAAAAGATCCGCGCAGACATCGCCGCCTACCAGATGGCGGTGCGCGGCGAGGATCGGCCGAAAAACCCGGAGGCCGGAACCAGGCTGCGCCACTTGCGCTCGGCCGACAAGACGCTGTCGGTGACGGTGAGCATCGGCGTCGCCGAGCCGGACAGCCAGCGCCCGACGCCCGCCGAGGTTCTGCGCGCCGCTGACCAGGCGCTGTACCGGGCGAAGGAGGCCGGGCGGAACCGGGTTAGCCGTTGACTCGTATCCGGTCACGGTTAATCCTTGGCCCTGCTTCACGCTTTGCATAAAATCTCCGCCTTATGTGTGATAACGCACGGAGAGCGGCGGGCCTGATCGCTATGATCAAACATAGCTGCTCAAAATTCATCCACGGACTCAATTTACCCCACCGGCGCCTGCCATCAGTGCCAATGCCATGCCAGGCGACATCAAGAAAGGCCTGGAGGCAGGATTCTTCCGCTATCTCACCAAGCCGATCAAAGTCAACGAGTTCATGGATGCGCTGGACATGGCGCGGGAACTTGCGGAAACAGTATTTGACGGCGCAGTTATGCCAGGATCCCTGTGATGATTAGTACCGCCGATATTCTTAACGCCAGTATTCTGATCGTCGACGATCAGGAAGACCATGTCCTTCTGCTCGAGCGGTTGCTGCGCGATTCCGGCTATGTTTCCATCACGTCCACGATGGATCCGGGCGAGGTCTGCGAGCTTCACCTCAAGAACCGCTACGACTTGATCCTGCTCGATCTGCAGATGCCCCGCATGGATGGCTTCCAGGTGATGGAAGCCCTGAAGGAAATCGAAATAGACGGCTATGTTCCGATACTCGTGATCACGGCCAGCCCGGACCACAAGCTGCGGGCGCTGACCTCCGGCGCGAAAGACTTCATCAGCAAACCATTTGACCTGATGGAAGTCAAGACGCGCATTCACAACATGCTGGAAGTGCGGTTGCTGTACAAGCAACTCGAGCATTACAGCCGTGCGCTGGAATCCTTGGCGCTGCATGA
>OCZT010004382.1_pt1 | contig 14228 bp, 6 predicted proteins | sample 1539031 | NCBI WGS metagenome assembly OCZT01 (sample SAMEA3539308, study PRJEB22396) | soil metagenome | biome: tundra; feature: field; material: soil | place: USA | collected 2010-05 | depth 0.15 m
GATATTGGCGTGACTGGAGTTCAGACGTGTGCTCTTCCGATCTGTGCAGGAACTGATTTGACTTATGGACAAGGAGGTCAATGGGACGGCTGGGGTGGTACTCAGAATGCAGGGGGTATAGGTGGTTATTATGCTTGTTATACGACAAATGGTTCATTTGGACAAGGTGGAAATGCATGCGCATGGCCTACTTATGGTGACAATTGGGCTGGCGGCGGCGGCGGCGGTTGGTATGGTGGTGGTTCAGGTGGTGGTGGTTCAGGTGGTGGTGGAAGTAATTATGCCATAAACACTGCAACTTCAGTTGTAAATACAGCTGGATATCAGGCAGGAAACGGTTATGTAATGATTTCATACAGCAATCCACCAACTGTTACCCTTGTATCCGGTCAGGATCCATGCACAGCATTCCCTGTAGGAACAACTACAAACGTGTATATGGCAACCGATGTTAATGGTAATACTGCAACCTGTTCGTTCGACATTATTGTAATTGATATTCAGGCTCCTACTATCTCATGTCCTGGAGATCAAACTCGTGCAACTGATCTTGGTATGTGTTCTTATACTGCAGTTGGAACAGAATTCGATCCATTCTATGGTGATAATTGTTCTAACTCAACAATAGATTATTCTTTGAGTGGAGCTACAACAGGTTCAGGTATCAATACATTAGATGGTACTCCATTAAATCAGGGTTATACTACAGTTCTTTGGACAGTAACCGATGGGGCTGGAAATACGGCTACTTGCAGTTTTATTGTTAGTGTATTTGATGAGGAAGCTCCAACGATTACTTGCCCTCCTGATATTACACAGGGTACTGACCTGGGTAATTGCAGTGCTGTTGTTACCTTCACGATAACGACAACAGATAATTGCATTTCAACTTTTTCATCAACACCTGCTTCAGGTTCAACATTTGCTGTCGGAACAACCACAGTAAATGCAATTGCCTGGGATAATAGCGGAAATACTGCAACATGTTCATTTAATGTAACAGTTAATGATAATGAAGCTCCTGTGATTACTTGTTCCGGAGATATTACTCAGAACAACGATCAAGGTAATTGCAGTGCAGTTGTAACCTTTAATGTTTCAGCAACTGATAATTGCGGAGTTTCATCAGTAGTTTCCAATCCTTCTTCAGGAAGCACATTTAATGTTGGAACTACAATTGTAACTAGTACTGCTACAGACGCGAATGGAAATGTTTCAACATGTTCATTTAACGTTACGGTACTGGATGTTGAGGCTCCTGTGATTACTTGTTCAGGTAACCTTACTCAAAATGCTGACCAGGGACTTTGCAGTACTTCTGTAACATTTACTGTTACCGCTACTGATAATTGTGGTGCAACTGTGGTATCAACACCAGCTTCTGGTTCATCTTTCAATGTGGGTACTACATCTGTTACAAGTATAGCAACTGATGCCAGCGGAAATACGGCATCCTGTTCTTTCCTTATAAAGGTATTTGATACTCAAAATCCTGTTACTACATGTCCTTCTGATATTACTCAAGGTACAGATGCAGGAAATTGTACAGCTATAGTAACCTTTAATGTTACTGCCACAGATAATTGCGGTATTTCATCTGTAATATCTACTCCAGCTTCAGGTAGTACATTTAATATTGGTACAACAACTGTAAATACTATTACTACAGATGTTCATGGTAATACTTCTGCATGTTCGTTCAATATAACAGTTGTTGATAATGAATCTCCTGTAATAACTTGCTCAGGAAATATTACTCAAAATGCTGACCAGGGACTTTGCAGTACTGTAGTTACATACTCAGTAACAGCAACAGATAATTGCGGAAATGCAACAGTAGTTCCTTCACCTGCTTCCGGCAGTACGTTCAATGTTGGAACAACTACTGTTAACAGTGTTGCAACTGATGGAAATGGAAATACATCAGCATGCTCATTTACTATAACGGTTGTTGACAATCAAGCTCCTACTATTACTTGTCCTGGGGACATAACAGTAAATGGAAACATTGGTTGTGATGCAATTGTTACGTTTACTGTAAATGCATCCGATAATTGTGGAAATCCGACTGTTGTTTCTTCTCCTGCTTCAGGTAGTTTATTCCTAAATGGTACTACTACAGTTACGAATGTTGCTACAGATGGTAGTGGAAATACCGCTACCTGTTCATTTACTATAACAGTAGTTGTTGCTCCTCCAGCTCAACCTGGTCCTATTACTGGACCTATATTAGTTTGTTCTGGTTTTTCAAATACCTATTCAATTTCTCCGGTTGTTGGTGCAACAAGTTACACCTGGACAACTCCTGCCGGATGGACAGGTACTTCTACAACTACAAGTATCACTGTTGTAACCATAACGAATAGTGGAAATATAACAGTTACAGCAAATAATGCTTGTGGTGGTAGCAGCACTCCAAGTATATTAGCAGTTACGGTTTCTACCGGTATTCCTGCACAACCAGGAGTAATATCAGGAAATGCAAATCCTTGTTACGGATCTATTCAGACGTATTCAATTTCTGCGGTAGCAGGAGCTACAAGCTACATCTGGACAACTCCTGTTGGATGGACTGGTAGTTCTACATCTACAAGTATCACTGTTACTATAGGAAACTCAAGCGGAAACGTTACTGTTAAAGCAACAAATGGTTGCGGAAACAGCCCGGTCAGAACCTTAGCAGTTGTTGTTAACCACGGTCCTGCTCAACCTGGTGCGATATCAGGTCCTACTCCTATATGTAATGGAAGTACTGCAACCTATTCAGTTGCTCCTGTTGCTGGTGCAACAAGTTACAATTGGACAATTCCAGGAACATGGACTGGTTCTTCAACGGTTGACTCTATTGTAGTTATTATCGGATCGACTAGTGGGAATGTTATCGTTAGTGCTAATAACGCTTGCGGCACAGGTCCTTCAAGAACATTAAATGTAACGGTACAAAATGTTCCTCTTACACCAGGTCCGATTACAGGTCCAACGATTGCTTGTCAGGGATCAGTACATACCTATTCGATAGCTGCAGTGGCTGGTGCAACAAGTTACTTCTGGACTTTACCAGGTGGATGGACGGGATCTTCCACATCAACAAGTATTACTGTTACTGTCGGTTCAACAAGTGGAAATATTTCCGTATTATCTGTTAACAATTGCGGAATCAGTATCACAACCAGGACCTTGGCTGTAAGTGTCAGTACTACACCGGGACAACCAGGACCAATTATTGGTAACGCCACGGTATGTCAGGGTACAACTCAGACATATCATATTGCTGCTGTAGCTGGAGCAACTAGCTATACTTGGACATTGCCATCAGGATCAGGATGGAGCGGAACGTCAACAACTATTTCTATTACAACAACGGCTGGCTCTTCCGGAGGCACTATATCAGTAGTTGCTAATAATAGTTGTGGAACAGGTCCGGCAAGTACGATGACGATTACGGTAAATGCAATCCCTGCTCAACCAGGACCAATCAGTGGAAATACTCCAGTTTGTCAGGGAACAGTTCAAACGTATTCAGTTTCACCTGTTGCAGGTGCAACAAGTTATATCTGGACTAAACCTGCAACCGGATGGTCTGGTAGTTCGATAACTAACAGTATTACTGTAACTTTAGCAGGAAATGCTATCGGTGGTAACGTAACAGTAAAAGCTGTTAACAGTTGTGGAAGCAGTCCTATTCGGACACTTGCTGTTACAGTTAATACTGTTATAGCGGTTACTATTACCGGAAACCCTGGAAACTTTAACTTCTGTTCTCAGGTTTCTCCGACTTATGTAAGGTTGATGGCTTCTGCTGGTTATACTTCTTATGCTTGGTCACCAAGTGGAGGTAATAGTCAAACAGCTACGGTAAGTTCAGTAAACACTTATACTGTTACAGCAACAAATAATGCAGGATGTACAACAACAGCATCAAAAGTTGTTACTAACAACTGTGCTCTTCCAACGAGTTTAAGTACAAACAATATTACTGGTACAACTGCTCAGGCTCATTGGATTCAATCTCAGTGTGCTGTTAACTATACTATCCAAATCAGTGTTCACGGTCTGAATACCTGGACAAGTTATACAGTAACCGGTAATAATTATAACTTCACCGGACTGTCATTGAGTACACAATATGATTGGAGAATTCAAACTAATTGTAATTCAAACGGAACTATCAATTCAGGATATTCTGCAATCATGACCTTCACTACTTTGGCTCAAAGAATGGCAGACGAAGGAAATGCAGGTGTTCAATTCAATGTCTATCCAAACCCGGCAGACGCTATGGTAACTATTGCATTCTCAACGATGGAAGAAGGTGCTTATAGCATTAAACTGGTAGATATGTTAGGCAGAGTTGTTAAATCTGACGTTGTAAATGCAGGTCTTGGTGAAAACACTTATGTGATGAACCTTGACGGTATTGCTAAAGCGGTTTACACAGTTGTTCTACAAAAAGGAGATAACATCTCTAAAGCAAAACTTGTAGTTCAATAATCAGGTAAACTGATAATCTCTAATTAAAGAAACCGCCTCTTCAGATTGAAGGGGCGGTTTTGTTTTAATTAATATCTTAGTTTTGCACTTCTTTAAAATTAATAAATGAATTTATCTGAACGCGACCAAAATGTTATCTGGCATCCTTATACACAAATGAAAGGTGCCGATTTTCCGATTTCAATTATCAAAGGAGAAGGAACCTATCTTTTTGATGAAAACGGAAAAAAGTATATTGATGCTGTTTCTTCCTGGTGGGTAAATCTTCATGGGCATGCTCATCCGTATATTGCTAAAAAGGTCTCTGAGCAATTAAATACGTTGGAGCATGTGATCTTTGCGGGATTCACTCATCAACCTGCAGTTGAATTAGCTGAAAGATTATTAACTCATCTTCCATCCAATCAATCTAAAATATTTTATTCCGATAATGGCTCTACTGCCGTTGAAGTTGCTCTTAAAATGGCAATTCAATATTGGCATAACAGAGGGGAGGAGAAGAAAAAAGTAATCGCATTTAACAATAGTTATCATGGAGATACTTTTGGAGCCATGTCTGTTAGTGCAAGAAGTGCTTTTACTACTCCATTTAAGCATTTTTTGTTCGATGCGATATATATTGATGCCCCTTATAATGGTTCCATTGATAAATCAATTACACAACTCAAAAATGCAATTTCAAGCAATGAGGTAGCGGCATTTATCTTTGAGCCATTGGTGCAGGGGGCAGGAGGGATGCTGATGTATGAGCCTTCTTATCTTCAACAATTAATTGAGGTTTGCAATGCTAATAATATCATTACTATTGCTGATGAAGTAATGACTGGTTTTGGCAGAACAGGTAAATTCTTTGCAATGGATCATCTGGAAGCGGAGGTGAATATATTTTGTCTATCTAAAGGACTTACAGGAGGTACTATGGCATTAGGGGTCACATCTTGCAGTGATAAGATTTTTGATGCTTTTTTATCTGATGATAAGACGAAAACCTTGTTTCATGGACATTCATATACGGCGAATCCACTTGCCTGCACTGCCGGATTGGCAAGTTTAGATTTACTGGAAATGGATGATTGCTGGAATAATATCAAGAGGATTGAAGAGCAACATCAATCATTTTATCAAATCATAAAGCATAATAAGCATGTAAAAAATATCAGGCAATGCGGAACAATTTTAGCTATTGAAATTGAAACAGGGGATGGAAATGGTTATTTCAGTTCGATAAGAGATAAGGCTTATAATTACTTCTTGGATAAAGGAATCATCCTTCGTCCGCTTGGAAATGTTATTTATATCATGCCTCCTTATTGCATTGGTGAAGAGGATTTGAAATATGTTTATCAATCAATCGAGGAGTTTGTTAAATCTATAAAGAGTTGAAGAATCAGATATTTTTTCAGAAAGCGTACACTTCCCAGCAGAAAGTGTACACTTCCCGTCAGAATGTGTATACTTCCCCTCAGAATGTGTACACTTCCCCTCAGAATGTGTACACTTCCTACCAGAAAGCGTACACTTCCTACCAGAAAGCGTACACTTCCTACCAGAAAGTGTACACTTCCTGTCAGAAAGCGTACACTTCCTGTCAGAAAGCGTACACTTCCTGTCAGAATGTGTACACATTCCAATAGAAGGTCAATTCTTCTCGTTAGAAAAACCACTAAAGCCATAAATTAAGGGTTTCAATTGTTATATATAATTTAATAATGCTACCTTTGTCGCTCAAATTATAAAAATGCGGATATATTTAATCGGATACATGGGTAGCGGGAAATCATCGCGAGGTTCCGAACTTGCCACAAAGTTGGGATATAAATTTATTGATCTGGATGAGATGATTGAAAAGGATAATAAACGGCATATTGCTGATATTTTTAAAACCAACGGTGAACAGGTTTTCAGGGATATGGAGAAAAAAGCTTTGGAAAAGACATTTAAAAAGGATGATATTGTTGTTGCAACAGGTGGTGGAACACCTTGCTTTTTTGATAATCTGAAAGAAATGAAAGGACATGGAATTACAGTTTATTTGCAGGCGAGCGTTGGAATGCTGTTTCATAGATTGGCAACAAGTAAAGGCGACCGTCCCCTGATAAAGGATTTAAAAGATGTTGAATTGGTGTTGCAGATAAGAGACCAAATTGCTTTTCGGGAACGATTTTATACTAAAGCTCATTATATAATTGATGCCGAAGATTTGAAAGCATCGGACCTTGTGAAACTTCTATCTAAGGAACTAAAAAAAAGCCGCCCCGATTAAAGAGCAGCTTTCCAAACATTAGTGCCGAAAGGAATGCTTGTTATAAATTACATTTTAATGATTTTTCTGTTGATAAAACCATCCTGATTTTTCATCCTGATAAAATAGATTCCTGAAGAAACCTTATCTAAATCAATCTCAATAGTTTGTTGAGTTGATAGTGGTAATTCTTTAGAATAAATGATTTCTCCCAAAACATTCAACACTTGTATCTCATTATCTTTAATCTGATTATTATTTATTGAAATGGTGATGATATTATTGAAAGGATTTGGAAATATATTTAATTCAGTTTGATTACTAATATCAGGAATACCAACATTTGAATACATCAGGTTTATATTATCTAGATACATATAATTTCCATATCCTGATAAATTTACGAAACCAAATTGAACATCATTTTTATTTGCAATGGTATCAATGTTTAATGATTCCGTTCTCCATTGAGTTGAATCGGGAGTGAATGGATTCAAATCATCGGGTGAAGTTGAAAGTGCAGTGCCACCCTTTTTATAAAGTTGATGTTGAGTGACTCCACAATCATTGGAATAAAATACAACTAATGTATCGGTATAAGATGAATTATATCTTGCATAAGCAATATCGAATTTTAATACCGGACTTTGCGTAATCGTTAAATCATAAGGTGGGGTGAGAAGAATTTGTTTAGAACCATACCATGTTCCATTCCAGTTATTTACTGCTGCCGAACTATAACTATGTGAATAACCGCCAATCCAGTTTGCCTGAAACCATTCGCCACTATTTATAGGACTATCGTAAACTCTCCAATCGGATGTTGTTGGAAAATTAGTAGTTTCAAATCCATCTTGTAATGGTAAATTAATTGTGGAAGGATAATTCACCGTAATATAAGAGTTTTGAATTGCAGTATCAGTTCCAAAGAGATTATAAGCAACTAATTGAACAGGATAAGTTCCGGTATTTAAATAAGAAACAACAGGGTTTTGTTGTGTTGAAGTATTTGGAAGTCCCCCTGGGAAACTCCAATTCCATTGTGCTGATGCATTGGTGGATAAATCCGTAAATTGAATTGAAACATCAGGGCAGACAATAAATTTATCAGCAGTAAACGCAGCAACAGGTGGTGCAGATGGTGGCGAATATAATGAAGATTCCCACATGCCTCTTCCATAAGTGGCTGCCCTGATTTTGTTGGTTTGATAATTAATCACCAAATCTTCAACCATCATATTTGGTAATCCATTGTAGAATGGTTGCCAGTTGCTTAAAGAACTATCTCTGTAATAAACGCCTGTTTCTGTTCCAATGTATAATCCCTCCAAAGAATTATTTTGATATAAAACACAATTAACCGGGAGGTTTGGAAGATTGCCGGAAAAATTAAACCATGTTGCGCCACCATCATAAGAGCCGTAAACCTTTTGCCCGGCATTATATCCTGAAAGAGAAATCCACAAACGATTAGGATCAGTATTGGAAACAATAATACCAGATAAGTAAATAGAACTCAAAGGTAAACCTGCTGAAATATTTATCCATGTAGTCCCGCCATTGGTGGTCTTATATAAAGTGTCATTTCTGTAAACATATATGTAATTCGAATTGCTTTGAGCAATCGCAAGTGAAGTAATATTGCTTACTGTATCAAATCCTGAAATCTGTGTCCATGTATTACCTGTATCAGTGCTTTTCCAAACGTTTACATAACCAGCAATAATTGTTTCAGGACTATTCGGGTCTAACATATATGGTGTACTCCATGCACCACCTCCATTATTGGGAGGAGATATTCCAACATAACTTGCACCTCCATTTGTTGTTCGTGCCATTCCACCACCTTGTGATTCAACATAAAATATTTGTCCGTTTGTTGGATCAATCTGAGTAACGAATCCATCGGCACCAAATACCTGTGACCAGGAATTTCCGACCATTCTATTGCAACCATTATCTTGTGCACCTCCCATTAAGATGTTTGGATCTTGTGGCGTTCCACACATGTGATAGAATTGCATTATCTGCATACCTTTACTTAAATCAGTCCAGTTTGCACCGAGGTTTGTACTTCGGAAACATCCACCATCGCAACCTGTATAAAGTGTGTTTCCAAAGAAATCCAAAGCGTGTGAATCAGCATGAACATAAGCCCATGAAGTATTATATACCCAATAAGCAATCATGTTCCAATTGACACCACCATCAATAGATTCCCAAACATTTACACCACCTACAAAAATGGTATTCGGATCGGTAGGAGAAACTGCAATCGTCATTCCATACCAGCTTTGTCCGCCAACATCACTGCCATCTGTTGCCCATCCTAAAAGGTTTGGAGAATTAGACATTAATGAGAAATGATTTCCTGCATCCGTAGAATTATATAATCCAAAGAATCCGCTATTGGCATTGCTTCCTCCGATAACATCTACAATATTTGGATTTGCTGGGGTAACTGCAATAGACAATCGGTTGACATCTGTAGTTAATGGCAGTCCTGCAGTAATCATTGTAAAAGTATTTCCTGAATCAACGGATTTGTAAAATGCATTTCCTGCAATGTACATAACACTTGCATCATTGGGTTTAAATTTCATATCCTTGAAGTACCCTGGCAAATCAAGATACCATGTTGCACCTGCATCCGTGGTTTTATAAATTCCATCGTTTGTTGCACAGAAAATAGTTGTACTGCTTCCAGGAAGAAACATCATTTTATAAATATTCTTTCCCTGTATCATCTGGTAATCCATTCCTGTTTGTGTCCAGGTATTGCCGCCATCTGTAGATTTCAGAACTCCACCTGTGTACATATCCCATCCATCACCATCACCAGTTCCGATGAAGATGGTATTTGAATTATTCGGGTCAATTGCAATGGTTGTAACACCGGTAACTATGTTATTATCCGTTGTGCAAGTATAAGTCATACCGCCATCTATAGATTTCCAGAAACCGCCAGCCGGTGAGCCAACATAAACTTTATTCGTATCATTTTTATCAACCATAACGGTATTTACTCTGCCAAGTCCGGGGCTCCAACCACCTTGATCAGTAATTGCAGAAGGACCAATCGGAGTCCAGTTGCCGCCTCCGTTCTTGGCAATATGATGATTATTGTTTCTTGCAGATTCAAATTCTTTCATCGCTTTGATATTATCTATTCTCTCGCCTTTCGGAAAAGTTCGTGGTGTCATCATATATTCCCAGCGTTTAAATATTTCATATCCAGCCTGTTCATGCTCTTCTTCCTTTATGTTGCCTTGAACATTCACAGATTTATTATTATCCGCCTCTTGCTTATCTTTCTGATATTCATAAAATGCTTTCTGAACTTCATAGAAATTTGTTTTTCCATCTTTCATCATCCTCACCCAATCCTGGGCAGATGAAAAGTTTGCGAACATTGCGAGCGCAACGATTAAGTAAATTTTCTTCATGATATTTTTTATTTAGATTTAGTATTATGGTTTAGCCAGACAAAGTTACGGATAAATTTTATCCTGATGTAAATTTTATTCCTCTTCTATATTCAGCTCAACAGAATAATTTCTTCTATCCGCATTATAATTCATTTCGATAGATAATTCTTTTGCTCCTCCATAATCAGCACCCGATATTTCTGTATAGCTCCATCTGCCTTTATCATCCTTGTGAATTGATTCAGACCAGGTGTCTGTTTTACATTGTTTATAAGTGGCGAGAACTTTATTATACAATGCCAGTGCCTCTTTTTCCGATAAATCTTCTTCAAAAAGATTGCTGAATCTTCGGGGTCTGTCTGCCGAATTTTCAAAACGATAGTAAGCACCTTTTGAATCGGGAAGCATTATCGGACTTTTATAATAAGCAAATAAACTATCCTTAGAATTCAATTCATTTTTTAAATTTGAAGAATTGTAATCAAATGGCTTGCAAATTAATTTCAGATAATAGCAGGGAGAAAAATCCACTCCTTCCCTTGCAACAGAATCATCATGTTGTTGTTTATCATAAGCTAAGACTGCAGCCGCCGAATCTGCATAGGCTTGTTTTAAATATTCTTCCTTCTTCTTTAATTTAAGGTTCATTAATTCAACATGTTTCTTTTGTTGTTCATCGGTAAGGGCATTTCCTTGCTTTTCAAGATATATCCTGAACTTATCATGACCAGCCTCACCCAATGCAACTTTGGTTTTGGTAAGATTTATCAATAAAAATGAATCCGCATGATAGGAGTTTTTATTATCCATTATTATCAATTTCTTTCCATCCGCACTTAATTTCCATGTTTCGTCTATGTCATCTGTTGAAACATGAAATTCACAAGTGCCGTCCTGCTTAAAATACATATATGCATCTTTCAGCATATTTTCTAATTCCTTTTCAGTTTGCTTTTGCAGATTTTTCGGAACCTTTCTGCCTTCATCAATATCTTTAATATTCCAAACCCCGATTATTTTATCAGCGGTTTCTTTATCTTTTTTCGATGGAGTATTTTGTGCCGATGAATCAGAATAAATAAATCCCGAGGCAAGCAGCATTATCAAAAATATTTTCTTCATGGTTATTAAGTTTTGTTTATCAGCGACAAAAGTAGCGAAAAAGGTTTAAAGTTTAAGTTTTTCATCAGAATATAAAGCACAAAAAAGCCCTCCGATTTTCATCAGAGGGCGTTTTTTGTATTCAATACTTATGTTTTTAACTATGAGGGTTTACCACCATCCTGATTATTGGGGTGCAGGGATCGCTTTCGACACCATCTTTTTTACCTACTGTTACTATCTCGACACCTACTTCTTTATCAAGTGGCAAATCTGTTATCAATGCTTTTGATTTTTTGGTAGATAAATAATGGGTATAAAGCGGAATTGGATCATTAGGATTTAAAGAAATCCGAACATCATATTCTTTTGCAACTTTATTTGACAATGCATCCCAATGAGCATCAAAGGAACGAGCAACAGAACCTGTTGTTACTCCAAAACCTGTAACCACAGGGACTACATCAGGTGCAGCAGTAGGACCATCTTTTACCGAAAAATTTGTTTCAGTAATTTTTGCAAGAACATTACCAGCTTGTTTTTGAACAAAGGGAGCATACTCATCTACAAAAATAGTATTTAAGTCGTCCATTTTAGCAGTGATTTCGCTGGTCAGCGTTTTTGCCTGAACTAATAAAACATCTCTGTCCGAAATTTTTGTTCCTACATCGGTAATTAATAACCTTGTAGAAATAGTTGTAGGGTCTGCGCCGGCATAAATTACGTCGCCATCCATACCAAGGGTGATAGATTTGTACTTTACAAGCTTCACCAAATCTGATTTGCCTTTTAAATTTAATGTTACAATGTACTTACTCATGTTTTTATTTTTTAAGGATTTATAATTTTTTATTGAATTTTGTTTGAATTTGGTGAAGGCAAAATCGTTTTGCCTGAGGGAAAAACCATTTTGCCCGAGGGAAAACTAGTTTTGCCTGAAGGAAATGTGCTCTTTCCTGATGGGAAAGTCATTTTTCCTGATGGAAATGTCGTTTTACCTGATGAAAATGTGGTTTTACCTGGTGGAAAACTCATTTTGCCTGATGGAAAAGTGATAATTCCTGCAAACAAACACCTGTTCCTTGCAGAAAAAGTCATGTTTCCTGCATATAAAACACTATCAGAAGAGGAGTTATTCCTTCTCACCACCTGGCATATAAACCAGGCAATCATGGAGAGAAATGGCTATTTCCGTATGCTCCAGAGAAGAATTAACGATTATATTTTGATTTATCATCGCTGCAAACATACGGAATTAATTAGAACCTGCAATTTTATATTTATTATTTCATCATTTCTATAACATATATATAGCAACCTGTTTGTTTAAGGTTTAAAGTTATCCCCAATACATCATCCAAGAACTTTAGACCTTAAACTTTAAACCTTAAGGGGAATTCTAATAATGAATAATGAACAAGGAATAATGAATTTTGAAGGTAAACCACCTACTTTTTTTTACTTCAAAATTCATTATTCCTTGTTCATTATTCGATATTGTTTTGAATTTTTAGAACTGCCCTTAAACTAATTTTCCGTATCTTTACCCCATAATTTAAAAATCTATTTACAATGAAAAAATTAATACTTGTTTTTTTGATGGGGATGATTGGAATGGGGGCGATGGGGCAGCAGATTACTTTTCAGAAGACGTACCGAGGAATTTATTCTGATGTTACAGTTCAATCTTTTCAACAAACATCTGATGGCGGTTATATAATAGGAGGTTGGACTGATTCAGTTGCTATTGGATATGGCTATGAGGCATATTTAATTAAAACGGATGCAAATGGAGATATTACTTGGACAAAAGGATATGGAAGGAATTCTACCGGATATGATCCATGGATATATTGTGTTCGACAAACATCTGATGATGGATATATTGCAGTTGGAAGTACTCAATATTATTATGGTGAAATATTTATTATGAAAACAAATAGTATTGGTGATACTTTGTGGTCTAAGTTTATTTCAGGTAATGAACCCATATCTGGAATTGATGTAAAACAAACTTCTGATGGAGGATATATTATAACCGGTTCTGATGCACCAACTTATGGGTCAGACTGTATTATGGCAAAGGTAGATAATTTAGGAAATTTGAGTTGGATAAATAGATGCGAGGTTGGTGTTTATTATTATAATAACTCCGGTGGTTCATCAGTTGCACAAACAAATGATGGTGGATATCTGGTTGCAGGAGGAGGTGGTGATTATTTTAATTTTTTATTAAAAACAGATTCTTTGGGTAATGAGATATGGACAAAAGGATATAATATTAACCCAAATTGTAATGGTTTTACTAATATTATTAAATCAAATGATGGAGGGTTTGTTTTAGCTGGGCATCAAAACTTATCAAATACACCTTATTTGCTTATTAAAATAGATAGTATTGGAAATGTTATATTTTCCAAAGCTTATGGTGTAAATGGAATTGGTAATGATGATCAGATAAATTCATTGATACAAACAAATGATGGTGGATTTATGATTGGAGGTTCTACAAATAGTTTTGGTTTAGGAGGTTTTGATTATTATATTATCAAAACTGATACTGTTGGGAATCTGCAATGGTCTAAAACTTATGGTAGCTCTGGGGATGAACATTTATGTACAGTTCAGCAAACCAATGATGGAGGATATGCATTAGTAGGTTTTTCGTATTTAAGTTTTACGCAAGATAGCAATGTTGTAATTTATTTTATCAAGACAGATTCTTTAGGCAATAGCGATTGTCATGTATCTAATCCTCCTACAAATTTTGCAAACATTAACGCAAGCGTTGCTAATACATCTACCACAATTACTCCTGAGACACATGAAATACAAATTCTCGCCCCTATCATTGAAAGTGGAGGCAGAGATTCAACGCTTCCATGTATTGCCTGCGACACCCCCGCCGTCCCCGGTCCCATTTCAGGAAACACCCTTGTCTGTTATGGTTCAGTTCAAACTTATAC
>OCZT010004383.1_pt1 | contig 14227 bp, 14 predicted proteins | sample 1539031 | NCBI WGS metagenome assembly OCZT01 (sample SAMEA3539308, study PRJEB22396) | soil metagenome | biome: tundra; feature: field; material: soil | place: USA | collected 2010-05 | depth 0.15 m
CAAATGTACGCAGAGTCAGGGATCCATCCGGGCGCTGCATAAAAAAGTTCATGACGGAATATATCGCGTCAAGAACGCCACACAATGCCAGTAGCCACCAGTTCTTAATCATCGTTTGAATCAAGTGCACCTCCGGATCGTGACGCGACCTTAGGGCGTGAGGACTCTCCCGAAATTATAGCACCGCGTCAAGTCGTCAAACCCGAGATTCACACCTTCTGGAGCCGGCCCAGGTAATTCTGGCGGCGTTTCCTGCCTGGCGGCCGCCCCTCTTGACTTTCGATCCTTGGCAGTATATATATTATTCGATATATATATGAAGCAGCCTGCCAACCCCGAAGGCTTTCTCCCCCTCAAACCCCACTGGTTCCACATCCTGCTCTCGCTGGCCGACCAGGGGCAACACGGCTACGGCATCATGCAGGAGGTCCTCGACCGCACCGGCGGCAAGGTGCGGCTCTGGCCGGCGACGCTGTACGGCACGCTCAAGCGGCTGATGGATGAGGAACTCATCGAAGAGTCCGCCGTGCGGCCGGCGCCCGCAGAAGACGACGCGCGCCGCCGCTATTACCGGCTCACGCGGTTGGGCCGGCGTGTGCTGACAGCCGAAAGCGGGAGGTTGGAAGACCTGGTCCGCGTGATCCACGCCAAGCGAGGAGCGCGGGAAAGGAGAGCGGAATCATGACGCATGCATCGAACCGGCCGGTCGAGATCGGCCTGCGGTTGTACCGCGCGCTGGCCGGCGCGTTCCCCTATGAATTCAAGAACGCATACGGTGACGAACTGGTGCAGGTGACCGAGGACGCCATCGACGAAATCTGGCGGCGTCGCGGCATGCCCGGGCTGATACGCCTGCTGCTGGATATCGCGTTGCGCGTGCCCGCCGAACACCTGGCCGAATTGCGGCAGGATATCCGCTATGGGCTGCGCATGCTGGCAAGATCGCCGGGCTTCACGGCGGTCGCGCTAATCTCGCTCAGCCTGGGCATCTGTATCGCCACCTGCGCCTACAGCGAACTGCATGGGATGCTGCGCGATCTGCCGGGAGTGCCGAATCCCGACGAGTTGGTCTCGCTGCAGGCGCCGTCGTAGTATCCCGCGTACCAACGCTACCGCGAGTTGGGCGGCCTGTTTTCATCCACGTTCGCCTACGTCGCGCCAGTGCCGTTCGGGGTCTCGAGCGGCGGGCGCACGGAACGAATCTGGGGACAACTAGTCACGCCCGCGTACTTCTCCACTCTGGGCGTGCATCCGTCGTTGGGCCGCTTCTTCGACCAGGCGTACGAGCAGCCGGGCCGCGCGCCAGCGGTTGTGATCAGCGACCGTTTCTGGCGGCAGCACCTGGGTTCCGACCCGGCCGTCATCGGCAAAGCGCTGCGCATTAACGGGTATCCGTCCGCCATCATCGGCGTCGGGCCGCAGGAGTTTCTGGGTGCATCGCCGTCGCTGTTTGCAGCGGACCTGTGGCTGCCGGTCGCGGTGGACTCGCGCCTGGCGCCGGAACTTGCGGGCAACGTGCTGGAACGCCGCGACCTGACTATGTTTCACGTTACCGGACGCCTGCGGCCCGGCGTCACCGAGGCCGCCGCGGAAGCGCAGTTAGATGCCGTTGCCCAACAGATGCAGCAGTCTTTCGGCGACGCCGCCAAGGACCAAAAGGGACGCCGGGTGCTGCTGCTGAGCGCTGGCAAGGTGATCCCGCTCCGCAAACAGGACCTGCCGTTCTTCCGGGAGTTCTTCCTGGTGATGGGCGGTCTGGTCCTGCTGATCGCCTGCGCCAATGTGGCCAACATGATGCTGGCGCGCGCGGCGGACCGGCGCAAGGAAATCGCGGTGCGCCTGGCCCTGGGCGCCGGGCGCGCCCGCCTCGTCCGCCAATTGCTTACCGAGAGCATGCTGGTTGCCGTAGGCGCAGCCATCCCCGGCTTCTTTCTCTGCGTGTGGTGCATGCATCTGCTTTCGCAAGTGCGGATGCCGTTTCCCATCCCGGTGGCCTTCGATTTGAGCCCCGACTGGCGCGCCATGCTGTTCACGCTGGCTTTGACCGTGGTGACCGGGATAGCTTTTGGGCTCGTCCCGGCATTGCAGGCCACGCGCCCCAGCCTGATCCCCGCGCTGAAGGAAGGCGGCAACATCCAGTTGCGCAAATACCGCCGCTTGAGCCTGCGCAACGCGCTGGTGCTTTGTCAGATGGCGGCTTCGCTCACTTTGTTACTGCTGACCGGATATATGGGACTTGGCATACAGAGCACCTTGGGGGTTCAGGAAGGCTTCGATCCACGGAACATGTATCTGATCTCGGTCGATCCGGTGCGCGACGGATATTCTGCCGCGCGCGCGGCTGCCTTTTTCGAGAAGTTGTTGGAACGCGTACAGAGGCTACCATCCATCGCCGACGCCTGCCTCACCGACACGCTTCCAGTGGCGATCGATGGCAGCCCGGACGTGACGTTCTCTACACCCGGCGAAGGGGCCGCCGACTCGCATGAGCTGCACTGGGCGCCACGGCACATTGTGGGCCGCAACTACTTCGAAACGGCCGGGATTTCGATTCTCGCCGGGCGGGGTTTCCGGAGGGAAGATGAAGCCGGCGGCTCCAGGAACGTGGTCGTCAGCCAGGAACTCGTGCGCGTCTTGTGGAAAGGGCGGGACGCACTTGGGCAGCGCCTCGAGATTGGAAATGACAAAGCAGACGGCGGCCAGGGAGCCATGCCCGGCACGGTTGACTTTCGTGCCAAGGTGATCGGCGGTGACCGCCAGGTATACCAAATCGTGGGCGTAGTGCACGATGTGACCGAGGACCTGGTGGTCAACAAGAAGCATCCGGCGATCTACTTTCCGTTGCATCCGGCCGATTACGCCCAGCCATCATTGCGCGGCGTAACGTTGATGCTGCGCGCCAAGCCCGGTGTGGACGCCATCGCCGCCGTGCGCCGCGAAATATCCACGATGGATTCCAATATCACGCCGTTCAACGCGCGCAGCATGACTGAACAGATCGCGCAGTTCATGTCGGCGTTGAAGGCGGCCTCCTGGACCTACGGTTTGATCGGCGTATTCGGACTGATCCTGGCATCGGTTGGGTTGGCGGGCGTAACGGCTTACTCCGTGGCCCAGCGCGGACATGAGATCGGTATTCGCCTGGCGCTGGGCGCGCAGAAGCGCGATGTGCTGGGGCTGGTGATGAAGGAAGGCGCCGTGTTGGTTACGGTTGGCGCGCTGGTCGGGATGGCCTTCGCCTGGGCCGGAGAGCGCGCCATCGCAGGGATGTTCTTTTCGGTGGCGTCGGTGCAGGGCGCCGACCCGGTGCTGCTGGTGGGCGCGCCGCTGCTGCTGGCCAGTCTGGCACTGCTGGCGTGCTACGTGCCGGCGCGCAGGTCGACGCGCATCGACCCGGTGGTGGCGCTGCGCCAGGAGTAAGCCATTCCGGCCATTCCGCGGGCGCTTGCGCAGGGCCGCATTCTGTGCCATAATCTAGCTAGATTGTCTAGCTAGGAGGATCGTCATGGAATGGCAGCTTGCAGACGCCAAGAATCGCTTTAGCGAGGTTGTGAACAAGGCACTGGCCAAAGGCCCCCAGTTCGTGCGCAGGCGCGGCGATGTGGTGGTCATCGTGGCCCAGCGGGAATACGAAAAGCTGACCGGCAAGCGCCTGGGGTTCAAAGAGTTTCTCACCGCCAAGGGGCCTAGCCTGCTGGGAGTCGACCTTGCGCGCGACCGGTCTCCCATGCGGGACGTGAAACTGTGAGAGTGTTGCTGGACACCTGCGTCGTATCCGAACTGCGCCTCCCAAAACCGGACCCGGGCGTGGCGCGGGCCATCCGGGGTCTCGACAGCGACGATTTGTTCGTCAGCGCGATCTCGATCGGCAAGATTGTCAAAGGCGTGGCGCTTCTGCCAGACGGCCAGAAGAAGCGCCTCCTGCAAAGCTGGTTGCGGGCCTTGGAACGGCACTATGGCGACCGGCTTCTTCCCATCGATCTGGAAACCTGCCGCATGTGGGGCGAACTCGCAGCCGCGGCGCAAAAAGGGGGCCGCACGATACCAGCCAGTGACGGTCTGATCGCGGCCACCGCCCGCCAGCACGGCCTGTATATCATGACCCGGAACACCGCGGATTTCGAGCCTTCCGGCGTGCCGCTGCTCAATCCGTGGGAGAGCGCATGAAAACGAAGCTCATCTGGCCCGTGGCCGTGCTCTCCCTCACGCTGTTTGCGGCGGAAACGCGCGTTCAAATGAAGGATCTGCCGCCTCCCGTGCAAAAGGCCGTCGAGGAGCAAATCAAGACGGCGAAGCTGCGCGGGCTGTCGAGGGAAGTGGAGCACGGTAAGACGTATTACGAAGCCGAGACCACGGTCAATGGGAAATCCCGCGACATCCTGATGGACAGTACGGGCGCGGTCGTGGAGGTGGAAGAGGCGACCGCCTTCGAAAGCATACCCGAAGCTGCGCAGAGGGCCCTTCGGACCAAGGCCGGGTCCGGCAAGATTTTGAGCGTCGAATCGGTTACCAAGGGATCGGTAGTGAGCTACGAAGCCGTCATCCAGAAAAACGGCCGGAAATCGGAAATCGCCGTTAATTCCGACGGCAGCGTTAATAAGTAAGACCGAGCCACGTCCTTACGAGAGGAGGATTCGCATGAAACTACCCGCTGGATTCTGGATATTGGCCGCGGTGGCCGCCCTTGCGACAGCCGCGGAGGCGCCCGGGTTCAAGCTGACGAAGAAGTACCCCGTGCCGGGCGATGGCGGTTTTGACTATATCGTCTTCGACGGCTCGGCCAACCGTGTTTATGCATCGCATGGCACGGAGGTAGACGTCCTCGACGCCGACTCTGGAAAGCTGCTCGGCAAGGTGGAAGACACGCCAGGCGTGCATGGCATCGCCATCGTTCCGAACCTGCATCGCGGATTCGTAACCAACGGAGGGAACGCCACGGTATCGGTTTTCGATACGGAGACGTTCAAGACCCTCACCAAGATTCCGGTCGCCAAGGATCCGGACTTTGTCCTGTACGATCCGCTATCCAAGCGCGTGCTGGTGTGCCATGGGGACGCCGCCCAGATCACCGCCATCGATCCCGAGAAGCAGGCGGTCGCCGGCAAGATCGATCTTGGCGGCGGCGCAGAAGCGGCGGTGGTAAACGGGCGCGGCCAGGGATTCGTAAACCTAGAGGAATCCGCCATGGTGGTCAGCTTCGATCCGCAGGCTTTAAAGGTGATACACAAATGGCCGATCACGGGGTGCAAGACTCCCACGGGCTTGGCCATGGACACCGCTAACGACCGCCTCTTCATCGGCTGCCGGAGCAAGGTTTTGGCTGTGATGGACGCCGGCAACGGCAAGGTGATTACAACGCTGCCGATCGGCGAACGCGTCGATGCGGTGGCTTTCGATGCGGACAACAAATTGATCTTCGCTTCGAATTGGGACGGCACTGTGTCGGTGGTCCGGCAGAAGAGCGCCAATGAATACGAATCCGCCGGGGACATTCAGACGCAGAAAAGCGCCAAAACCATGGCCTTCGATCCCAAGACCAAACGACTGTTTCTCTCCGCGGCTGAGATGGTACCGCCGGCCAGCGGGCAAGGCTCCAGGATGAGGCCGAAGCCGGGATCGTTCACCGTGCTGGTTGTGGAACGGCAGTAAGCAAAAGGGCAAAAGGGCGCAGGGATGCCGGCAGCCTCTGGAATTCGTGTAGACTGGGAGAGAGACGGGCGCCTGGATCTACCTGAGCCTTTGGTCAAAGCGGTCCGGGATCGGAAGTGCATGCTGTTCGTCGGGTCTGGGCTGTCATCAATGGCCGGTTACCCGTCGTGGGGCGAACTCGTCGATTCCTTGCTGCAAGCCTCAAAGAAGATTCCGTATGCCAGAACCGGCGGCTTGGAAGAATACGAGCGGCAGAAAGACTACTTCAGCCTGGCGGAATTTGCGCGGTCATCTCTTGGCGCAAGCCAATACACCGCCCTCCTTCGGGACCAGTTGAGCAGACCGGTGAGGCCCACCGCCGCGCATGAGTTAATAGCGTCGACCGACTATAGGGGGCTTATCACCACCAATTACGATCGCCTGCTCGAGACCACGGTCACGCAATCACGCCACTGGACTCCGAATACATTTACTCCGGAATCGATATCGTCTCTGGCTACAGCCCTGTATAACCCGGATTTCTTCATCTTCAAGCTCCACGGGGACATCGGGTCGGCCGAGAGCATCGTGTTGACGAGCCGGGACTACGACCGCCTGATTCTCCGCAGCCCTCATGTGCGAAGCTTCCTACAGGCAATTTTTCTAAACTACACACTCCTGTTCGTCGGATACAGTTTACACGACCCGGATTTTCAGCTTGTCCTGCGCGAACTCACACTCATTTTTGAAAACTTTATCCCCACTCACTACGCGCTGATTTCAGACGCGGCAGAGTTCACTGTGGAACACCTGTTAACGCGCATGAATATCCAGACAATTCCGTATCGCTCCGCGGACGGCCACAGGGAAGTCACCCAGATTCTCGAACGCTTGCAGGCGGAAGCACCCTACAGCGTGGCCATGCCGGTATAGTCCAGGGCCGGGTGTTACCGGCTGACGAACAGATTGCCTTTGATGGCGTAACGCAGCGGCCAATCGGCGCACTGGCGGATGCCGATGCGCGGCGTGATCTCGATCTCCAATGGCTCCTCGCGTCGCGGCGTGCGCACCGTCAGCTTGCCGCGCGTCACATCCGCGCCGTTCTGCGCGCGGGTGATGCCCAGCGCCAAGGTGAGGCGGCCCGGCCCGGAGGTCAGATCGCGGAGCGTGTGCGCGGCCAGGCGGCGGCGCTGCATGGTCTCAATGCCGGCCACCGGTTCCAGGGCGCGGATGAGCACGCATCCGGGCTGGCCATCGGGCTCAGCGACCAGATTCAGGCACTCATACATGCCATAGATGAAGTAGACGTAGGCGTGCCCCGGCGGCCCGAAGATGACGCGCGTGCGATCGGTGATGCCACGCGCGGAATGGGCGGCCAGATCGTCGCCGCCGAGGTAGGCTTCGGTCTCTACGATCTTGCCGGACGTTTCGCCGTGCACCAGAATCTTGCCGAGGAGGCCGCGCGCGACTTCGATAGTGTGGCGCGCGTAGAAGTTGCGGGGGAGAATCATCCTACTTCAGCACCAGGCTGCCGCCGTTGCCGCTCTGGGGAGGCACGCCGCCGGCCATCTGTGCGGCGGCGATCAGGCGGCGCGCGTCTGTCCGCAAGCCCGGCAAGCGCCAGCCGAAGACCGCGGCGGCGGCCATGCAGATAAAGCCGCCCCCAGCGATGGTAGCGGGCGCGCCCCAGCGTCCGGCCGCCACACCGCTCAATACCGCGCCGAGCGGCGCCATACCCATGAACATCATCGAATAGACCGACATCACCCGTCCCCGCAGGTGATCCGGCGACATGGTTTGTATCAGCGTGTTGGACGATCCCATCTCCACCATCATGGCGAAGCCCACCGGCACCAGCAGCGCGCACGAAAGCCAGAACGAGTGCGAAACCGCGAACGCGACGAGAGACGCGCCGAACGCAATCCCCGAGATCGCCACCCAGCGCCCTAGTCCGAAGACCGTTTCGCGCGAGGCGAGCAGCAGAGCGCCGGCCAGCGCGCCGATGCCTGAAGCACCCATCAGGATGCCCAGCCCCTTGGCGCCGCCGTGCAGGATATGGTCGGCAAAGATTGGCATCAGCACAGCGAATGGCATGCCTGTCGCGCTCAGGACTCCCAACAGGATCATCAGGTGGTGAATCGGCCGGCTGCCGATGACGAACCGGAATCCTTCGATCACGTCGGCCAGGGGCGATCCCCGCTTGGAGGGTTTGTGCGCTTCGACCGTCATGAGGAGCAGCCCGGCGATCACCGCGATGTAGCTCACAGCGTTGGCGAAGAAGCACCAGCCTTCGCCGATGCCGGCCACCAGGATGCCCGCGACCGCCGGGCCGATTACGCGCGAGGCGTTGAACATCGAGGAGTTCAGGGCGATGGCGTTGATCAGATCCTCGCGGCCCACCATCTCCACGAAGAACGACTGCCGCGCGGGGATATCGAAGGCGTTCACCACTCCCAGCAGCGCCGACAGAACGAAGATATGCCAGACCTGCACGACGCCGGTGAGCGTCAGGACCGCCAAGATGAATGCCAGCAGCATGGCGGAGATCTGGGTGCCGATCACCACGCGCTGGCGGCGGAAACGGTCGGCCACTATGCCGCCGAGCGGAGACATCAGAAACACGGGAATCTGGCTCGAAAAGCTCACCAGGCCCAGCAGGACGGACGACCCTGTCAGCCGGTAGACCAGCCAGGCCTGGGCGACGTTCTGCATCCAGGTGCCGATCAGCGAGATCAACTGGCCGCCGAAGAACAACTGGAAATTGCGATAACGCAGCGCGCGCAGCGTAGCGGGAAGCGTCAAGTCGTGGAACCCTCCCTATGTGCCATTGGAATTACTATGGTAAGGGACAGCTTAGCTTCCGCCAATGCCCCTGGTTCCGCCATATATCGAATCGCTGCGGCCGTATGAGCCGGGCCGCTCGATCGACGAAGTGCGCCGCGAATACGGGTTGACCAATGTCTCGAAACTGGCATCCAACGAGAACCCCCTGGGGCCGTCGCCGCTGGCATTGGAAGCCATCCGGCGGCAGTTGAGCGGCCTCAATCTTTACCCTAACGGCGGCCTGGACCTGCGCCGCACGCTGGCTGACAACTTCGACCTGAAGCTGGAAAACGTGATCGCGGGCAGCGGGTCGGAGGGCATCATGTCCGGCATCATCAGGACCTTCCTTTGTGATGATGACGAGGTCCTGACGACGGATGCAGCTTTTATCGGCTTCCAGGTGCTGGCGCGTTCCCGTGGCGTCAAGTACCGCACCGTGCCCTATCGCGACTGGCACTACGATCTGGCGGCGCTGGCCGCGCAGATCACCGAAAACACCAAGATCATCTACCTGGCGAATCCGAATAATCCGACCGGGACCATCTTCACGAAGCACGAATTCGACAGCTTCTACCAGCATGTGCCGGAGCGCGTGCTGATCATTTTGGACGAAGCTTATTTCGAATACGCCAAGGACAATCCGCGCTATCCGGATTCGATGCACTACCGCTACGACAACGTGATCACGCTGCGGACGTTCTCGAAGATCTACGGTTTGGCGGGCATTCGCATCGGGTACGGATTCGCGCACGAGGATCTGATCGCCAACCTGCTGAAGGTAAAGCTGCCGTTCGAGCCCAGCACGCTGGCGCAGGCCGCGGGCATCGGCGCGCTGGCGGACAAGGAATTTCTGCACCGGTCGCTGGAGCTGAACGCGCGCGGGCTGCGGTTGCTGACGGACTCGTTCCGCGGCATGGGGATCGAAGTGGTGCCATCGGACGCCAACTTCGTGATGCTGCCGCTGGCCAGCGCGGAGGAAGCGCGCGCGTTGACGGAAGCGCTGTTGCGCGAAGGCGTGATAGTGCGGCCGCTGGGGGCGTTTGGGTTGCCGCAATGCATTCGGATATCGACGGGCACCGATATGGAGAATGCGCGATGCCTGGAGGCGGTTGGGGAGCAATTATGCAAACACTAACCGAAACACAAACCGAACTGCACAACGATTTTCTTCCATTAAATGGCACCGATTACGTGGAGTTCTATGTGGGCAACGCCAAGCAGGCGGCCTACTTCTACCGGTCGGCGTTCGGGATGAGGCTAACCGCTTACCGCGGACCGGAGACGGGCACGCGCGACTGCGCATCGTGGCTGGTGGAGCAGGGCAAAATCCGGCTGGTGCTCACCACCGCGCTCGAGCCCGAGCATCCGGTTGCCGAGCATGTGCGGTTGCACGGCGATGGCGTGCGGGATATAGCGCTGTGGGTGGACGACGCCGAATCGGCTTACCGCGAGACGACGCGGCGCGGCGCCAGGGGTGTGCGGGAGCCGGAGACCTTGCGCGACGAGCATGGTGAAGTGCGCATCTCCGCCATCGCCACTTACGGCGACACGATTCACTCTTTCGTGGAGCGGCGGAACTATCGCGGCGTCTTTTTGCCGGGCTTCGTGCCGATAGAGCATGCCGAGCAGGCCGATTCCGTGGCGCGGCCGGTGGGGCTGAAGTACATCGATCATATGGTCGGCAACGTGGGCTGGGGCGCGATGAACACTTGGGTGGGTTTCTATCGCGATGTGATGGGCTTCCGGCTATATCAGCACTTCGATGACAACGACATCAGCACGGAGTATTCGGCGCTGATGTCCAAGGTGATGTCCAACGGCAACGAGCGGGTCAAGTTTCCGATTAACGAGCCCGCGGAAGGAAAGCGTAAGTCGCAGATCGAGGAGTATCTGGATTTCTACCACGGACCGGGCGTGCAGCATATCGCCATGGCTACGGATAACATTATCGACACGGTGGGTAGGCTGCGCGATCAGGGCATCGAGTTCCTGCGGGTTCCATCGACTTACTACGACGATCTGACCGCGCGCACGGGGCCGATCGACGAACCCATCGATCGCTTGAAAGATCTGGGCATCCTGGTGGATCGCGACGACGAAGGTTATATGCTGCAGATCTTCACTAAGCCCGTCGAAGACCGGCCCACGTTGTTCTACGAAGTGATCCAGCGCAAGGGGAGCCGCAGCTTCGGCAAGGGGAACTTCAAGGCGCTGTTCGAGGCGCTGGAGCGGGAACAGGCGCGCCGCGGCAATTTGTAGGTGGGACAGGCCAGGAGGCCTGTCCCACCCTAACCCAGCTTGTAGATGGTCAGGCCGGAGAGTAGCTTCGGATAAAAGTCCGTGGACTTCTGGGGCATCACGCCGCCGCCGAATGAGATGCGCGCGACTTCCTCCACCGAGACGGGCTTGAGCAGGAACGCGACTTGCGCGGCGCCGCTGCGGGCCGCCTCCAGCGCCGCATCGAGCCCGCGCACGTAGCGCAGGTTTTTCTCTTCGCGAACGGCCTCTTCGCCGATGCCCAGCAAGCGCAGCAGCCGCTCGTGTAGCACGCGCACATCCAAGTGCCCGGCGGAATCGCGCGCCTCGATCAGGTACAGGCGGCTGCCCATGGCGGCGCCGATGATCGCGCGGCCGGGCGAATCCGTCCAAGCGCGCTGCAGCGCTTCGGCGCCGGGGATCTGCGCCACCTCGAAGCCCGCGGCAACCTGCCGGATGAACTCGCCGGCATCGAACCCCGTCACGCCGCTCACCAACCGGTGCGTCGCCAGGATCTTCAGCCCGGGCGAATGCATGTTCACGAACGTCATCATGACGCGATCCGCGCCGGCCAGGTTGGGGTTTTCGTGGCGGAACGCCAGCGCCGTTTCGTAGCGGTGGTGGCCGTCGGCGATGAGCAGTTTCTTATCCGCCATCAGTTTGCGGATGCGCGCGATGCGGCCGGCGTCCGCGATCTTCCAAAACGAATGGCGCGCGCCGTACTCGTCGGTGACATCGCCCGTCGGCGGCGCCTGCGCAGCTTCGTCCAGCAGCCGGTCGATCTCGCCCGCGGGGTCGGGGTACAGCATGAAGAGCTGGCCGAAGTGCGCGTGCGTGTGGCGCAGCAATTCGAGCCGGTCCTTCTTGGGGCCGGAGAGCGTCTGTTCGTGCCGGTGGACCACGCCCGCCGAATACTCTTCCACCGCGCCGAGCCCGATGAAACCCTTGCGTACCAGCCGCTCGCCGCTATCGGGCATGCTGAACTCCTGGAAATAGGCGAACAGGGCCGGCTCCGGGTCGCGCGCCAGGATGCCCTGCGCGGTCCAGTCTGCGAGGTGCCGCGCGGCGCGCGTGTAAACGTTATCGCTGTCGGAATCCGATTCGCGGCGCTCGCCGAGAATGATGCGCACCAGGTTGTACGGGCTGGCTTGCAGATAGCGCTGCCGCATCTCCGGCGAGATTTTGTCGTAAGGCTGGGTCGCCAGGTCCTGGAGCGCGCCCGCCTTGGCGGTGTAGCGGTAGGGTTGGAAGGGAAAGATGTTAGCCATGCGGAAGAGGAATCTTCAGGATAACAGACGCGGCATTGGGCGCTGCCTGTGATCGAGGCTGGCGAGTCCCGCCGCCCATCTCGCACAGGCCCAAATCCTGAATCGAAGACCACGCCGCGTCGCCGCCAGCCCGCGATGTGGGCTGTCTCGGGAAGGGCGCTGACCGTGGCTACCCGCTTGTCCACGTTGGTGGCGCCTACACCGCGAAAAGCACGCGACGGAGGCGCCACCCCCGAGTTCAATCCAAGTTCTGGCCGCCCTGGCGAACCGGAATTGTTCATCGAAAGGGAGGCCAGTCGGTTTCAGCACCCCGATCCGCCGGGTCCACCCTCGTAGAAATAGACGGTCCAACCGGAAGAGCTGCTGGAATAGGGGCCCGAAATACTGTAGCACTTCGGTGATGGGTCCTCAGGTGTGAGGCTGTCCCAGATACTGGTCGCTGAGGTATTCAGGTAGAACAAGTTGCGTTGGTAGGCCGCATAGCCGAAGGCCTTGCTGGACGCGTCGCCGCTTCCTTCGGGGGGCCATAGCGTTGTACCCACGCCCTCGGTGCCGAATTCGATCTCGGTAGCATGGCTGGCAAGCTGGCCGCCGTGATAGATCGAGCCGGGATAGTAGCCGATCCATGTCCCCTGAATTCCAAGCCACCAATTGCCGTTGAACAGGTAATACTGAGCCACGAATTCGTACTGCGCGCCGCCAAGGGCGCTGTAGTTTGAGAAGCCGGCACCCAAATCCCCGCTATCGGCGACTTGGACGAACGCCGCACAGTCCAGGTTATAGCAACCCGTCGTGGTGTAGCCGTCCGCCGTCCAATAGATGAACAGCTTGGAACTCTCGCTGTTATACTTGGCGGGATAGTTTTGCCATCCCACTTCCGCAGTCTGTTCCCCTGGCAGCTTGGTTCCGCTACCTCCGACGTACCACTCTTGCGAGAGCGAAAAGATCTCGCCCGCCGACGTATTCACATACGGACTCCAGAGGTTCAGGTTGGAATTACCTCCCAGGTTGTTCACGCTCTGGAGCGTGTAGGAGTACTTGTGGGTAGCCGCGATCAGGGGATTCGTCAGATCCGACCCGAGGGCCTTACCGGCGCCATCGGGACCTTTCTGGAAAAACTGCTGCAGGGTGGGGAAGCGGGTCATTTCCTCCAGCGTGAGGCGGCGCATCGGGATCGTGTTTGCCTCACAGACTACGGAGTTGCCGAATTCATCGAATAACTTTCCGGGATCCAGTTGCGAAGCGGATTTCACGGGCACTTCCGCGGTCCCATCGCCCGCGCTCGAAGGCGGGGCGAGCATCGACTGCGGCGGCGGCGACGCAATGCTCTTGAGACCGAGAATTCGGACCGTCGGCTGCTGCACGGTGGGGATGCAGTCGAAGTGGCTGGAATCTAGCAGGAAGCTGTGGCTCACCTCAACAGCCTGATACATAGTGAGAATATGCTGGCGCATCGCTTCAAAGGCTGCGGCATCCCGCACTTGGTTTGCCCCCTGGCCGAGGTAATTACTGGAGCTTGCCGCTTCGGTACTGGCAAGAAAGTCTTTGAACGGGACGAACTGTTGGGGTGCTGATTGGGCATTGAGAGGTACGTTCAACATGACCAGCACGAACATCAAGCCGAAGATGACCGGATGCGTCATTGTTTTGGCTATCTTCCGTTTGAGATCCTGGATGGATTGGGAAAGCGCCGTCTGACCTGAGGCTTCGCTCGTTGCCTCGACTTGGCTTCCTTGTTCCTGAAGCGAACGATTATTCGCGGACTGATTGGGCCTAAACGTCTTGTTCTTCACTGTGCTACTCCTCTTTGGAATTTGGAACGGCTTTACCAACCGCGCCTATGGACTAGTGCAGAATCCTTCCCATGCATTTCACGTGGGCGGCGGAAAACGGAATATAATATGCCGCGCGCGCTGGGGTCTGGGGGGATCGGCCACCCGGCGCGATCCGAGCCAGGAGGAGAGCCGATGCCGGATTTAGATTCTTGCCCTTGACGAGGGAACCACCGGCTGGCGAGCCAATCTGTTTGACGGCGAGGGCGGGTGTTGGCGGCGCGCCGAGGAGAGAGGGCTTTATGAATCCGGACTCGCGGCTCTGCCGCCCTGCTGTGCGATGAATGAGGATCAATCCGAAGAAGGATTCCACCAGAGCCGGGGCTGGCGAGAGCCGCCTAAAAGGCGTCCCTAGAGGGGACCCCGGGGCAAGACTGCCCGCCCCACAAGGATGGCAAACAGCATCCTTGGTAACACGGT
>OCZT010004385.1_pt1 | contig 14224 bp, 14 predicted proteins | sample 1539031 | NCBI WGS metagenome assembly OCZT01 (sample SAMEA3539308, study PRJEB22396) | soil metagenome | biome: tundra; feature: field; material: soil | place: USA | collected 2010-05 | depth 0.15 m
TGGAGCCCTCCGGCCACTCGTTGAACAGTTCCGTTAGCCACCGCCCGACGGGTCCGGGCTTCGGCTGGTCTGGGAAGTCGGCCACCAGAATCTCGATGGCGGACTGAACCTCGCCCGTCAGGCGCGTGACCTCGTCCGAGGTCGGCCGCCCCAGCGACGAGGGAGGCCAATGGATCGGTAGGCCAATCCGGACCCGGACTGTCCGCCGAAAGCCGAGCCAGCTCGTCCCGCTGATCGCCACCGGGACCAGCGGCGCGCCGGCGCGCAAAGACACATAAGCGGCTCCCGCGCGCAGGGGCAGAATCACCGCTTCGCCCGAGTGGATTCGGCCCTCGCCGGCGATGGCAATCGATGCTCCACCGCGGATCAGTTGCTGGACCCTGGCTGTCGCTGCCAGTAAGCCCCGATTCCCAGGCTGGTACGGCACCGTAACGCCGCCCCACCGCATCAGGCGGTTTCTAAAGCCCCTTCGCATGTCCTCCTGCTCTGGGCCAAAGAACAGAAACGGGGGCCGGCGCGGCATCGCGGCAAAGATGAAGAACGGGTCGGCCCAGTTCTGGTGGCTGAAGCACACAACCGACGGGCCTTTTGGAAGGCACTCGACCCCCTCGACTCGCACCCGCGAGTAGGTCCGGGCAGCGCGGCCCAGGAAGGTGCTGACGACGTAATACCGCCACAAGGACCGAGCGGGCGCCTGGAGATGGAGGCGATCCGATGTGCGGGCCTGGGCAGGCCGATCGGCCCGGGTGGCGTCTGGCGACGTGCCTCGCGACTGCACTATACGCATGGCACGAGTATGCCGAGGTCAAGAGGAAGTCGCCTCGAACGAGCCACTACCGAAGGACCGCTGCCCTGAGGCGCGGGCTCAAAGGCGGGGCTGCCACCCGTCCGGTTGGATCATCAGCTAGGATCGGGCCATGCAGCCTGAAGACCCGTCAGTCATCGAATATGACCTCTGGAGCTGGCACACGGACGGCGCCTTCCCAGTGGACCAGCTGCCCGAGCAGGGCTATGTCCACATCGGCGTCTACCTGGCCTGGCTCACCAACCACGACATGCTCGACCCGGAATGGGTCGCCCGTTCCGGAGCGGACCTCGCGGTGGCCGCCGTCATGGCCCGTGACGGGACGCCCTGTGGTTTGCGGAATGTGACCGACGGCCGGCTGGCGAGCGACATGCTGACGGCCGATGGCGCGCAATTCACGGCGGCCTACTACGCACCCGAATACGGCTACCCCAGGGACTGGCGCTGGATCTTGGGCCGAAGGGCGGATCGCTACGACGTCCCCGACGAGTGGGAGACGTACGACCGCATTGCGCCCCTAATCGACAGACGGTACAAGGCCTGGGTCGCGGACGGCCGGCCTGAGCTAATGCCGATGCCGAGCCTTCTCCCGAGTTGGCTGACTTTCTGGCGATCCAAGGACCGCTAGGGCACTTCCTGGAACCCCTCGGGCACAAAAGGGCGGCGACGCTACCAGTCGCCGCGTCGCCGCGTCGCCGCGTGAGCGCAATATTGCACAACTTCTCGCGACGTGCCCGTGACGCCCGCCCTGAGTCGGGGCGGCTACCGCAGGGTGCGTGCCCCGACCTGCGCCGAAGGCGCGGCGGGCCGGCTGATTGGGACAAGAGTCCCGATAATGTCGTTATGACCGACCAAGGCGTCACCGGACGAGCAGAGGCGCACGACTCGCTCGCCTTGTCTGCCACGACTCCTCTGTCCGGCCTGCGCCGTGTGGAACAGATCATGGGCACGGCAATTAGCCTGGACGTGCGCGACGCTTCCGTCAGCCCCGCCGCCCTGGAGGAAGTCTTTGGCTATCTCCGCGACGTCGACGGACGCTTCAGCCCGTACAAGCCGGACAGCGAGGTCAGCCGCCTGATCCGCGGCGAGCTGGAGGAGAGGGACGCTAGTTCGGACTTGCGCGCGATTATGTCTTTGTGCGACCAAGTCCGGCGCACGAGCGAGGGCTATTTCGACATCAGAGCGCACCGGCCCGACGGCCGTCCCGATCCAACCGGACTGGTCAAGGGCTGGGCACTTGAGAAAGCGAGCCGGATGCTGGAGGCGGCTGGCGCTCGGAACTACTGCATCAATGGAGGTGGCGACATCGTTGCGCGCGGCAACCCGGCGGGCAGCAGTGTCGCCGTCGGCGGGGCCTGGCGAGTAGGCATTCGACACCCGTTGGTCGCCGATCGCCTTGCCGCAGTCCTGACGATTCGCGACGGAGCCGTGGCCACATCGGGGGCGTACGAGCGCGGAGAGCACATCCGTGACCCTTTGACCGGGCGAGCCCCAGAGGGACTACTGAGCGTCACCATCGTGGGACCCAGCCTCACTCTCGCAGACGCCTACGCCACGGCTGCATTTGCCATGGGCTCATCAGGACTAGCCTGGGTGGCGGCGCTGTCGGGCTTCGCCGGATGCGGCGTCACGACGGATCAGGACGGCTCAAACGCACGGCTCGTCTGGACTCCCGGCTTCGAGCGCTACTTCGCCGACGGCCCAACAGCCCAAGAGGGCGAAACCGCGGGCCGCGCCCACGCGCTAGCAGAGCTACCAGAGGAAGGGCCTGAGTCCCAGGAAGGTCTGATCGGCGATCGCGAGCAAATACCCCAGCAGAAGTAGAACGCCTACCGACAGATGGAGCTGGATGTTCGTCGCCATCGTCTCCATAAGCGCGTAAGCGTCGTCGTAGAAACGGACCAGACCCACGTGAACCCGAACGGCAAGCGGCATCGCCACAAGGACAAGTAGTCCCGGCAGCGGCAGTAGCCCGGCTGCAACACTGGCCACGACTGCTACGAAGCTGGCCACGGCCGCCATGTCGAAGACACGAATCACGGTCTTTCGAGACCAACGCACCGGCAGAGTCCGCTTGCCCGCCTTCGCATCGCCGGCGCGATCCGGTATCTCGTTGACGTAGAGGATCATTGACACCAGCAGCGCCGCCGGCAGCGACACCAGGAACGCCTCCAATGAGACAGATCCACGCGATTGAACCGTGTAGGCTCCGAGCAGCATTAGCGGTCCAAAGCCGATGGCCGTGGCGATCTCACCCAGGCCGCGATACACGAGCTTGAACGGCGGCATTGTGTAGGCGAGGCTGATGAAGAGGCCCAGGGCTGAGATGACCAGCAGCGCCGGCGAGCCGCGCAGCAGCACCAGAAGCAGCCCCAGAGCGACGGCCGCGGCATAGCAGCCGACCGCGAGCATCGACATCTCTCGGACCGTGACGAGAACATTCTGGATAACGCGGGAGCCACCGCTGAACTTTGTAGGCGTCGGGTTCGCATCGTCGGCACCCAGCAGCGTATCGAAGACGTCGTTAGCGACGTTCAGACCAAGGTGGACCGCGCTGGCGGCGAGGAGCGTGATCACGGCGGTGAGGGGGTCGAAGAAGCCGGTGCGCGCCGCCACGGCCAGACCGAGCAGCACAGGAACGAAGGTTGCGCTCAGGAATGGCGCACGGGTCGCCCGAACGATCAGCAAGCTGGTCGATAGCCGGGGCCGAATCCGGACGCCGCGCTCCAGGGAGAGGGCGTCGAAGTAGCGGCGAGCCCTGGGCACACCACGCTCATAGGCGGCCGGCAGCGGCAGGTCTCGCTCGTCCCAGGCCCACACGCGGTCTGGCCTGACCACGAAACGACCACGCGGTCGGGCGGTGGCCACGCCCCAGACGGTGACATGCCTGCGCTCGTCGAAGCCGCCGTCCGGCAGCGGATGAACGTGGCTGCCAGTAATGCCGACAATCGATCCCGGGGCCACCTTGAAGCCGGGCGGCACGCTGAAGCGCACGACCCCCTCAGCGGGCTTGACCTGGATCTCGACGTCGACATTTACGGGGTAGGCGTCCGGGGCGACCCAACTCAAAACCGCGCGCCGGTACTCCGAAAGCCTCACCAGACCGGCGACGTCTGTCGGATCGCCGGCCGGCCCCTCGTAAGCGGCATCGTCGGCAACGTTCGGCTCGAGCGTGTCCGTGGGTTCGACCACCGCCATCGAAACCGGCTCCACCGCCTCAGTCAGTCCGGCCGCCGCGGGCCCCACCGCCGTCCGTCTACGCAATCCGAACCTGGGGCTCACCGAGCAACCTCTGCCGCAACGTTTACCTGCGGGGCGCGATCCGTCCGACCATCAGGCCAGAACCAGGTCTTACGCGGCGTCAGTTCTATCAGCGCCCGCTCAAAGAGAAGCGGGAATCCCAATCGGGCCTTGAATAAGCCCAGGATCGCCGGGTCCTTGCCAACCCATTTGTGGAACAGCCGCTCCCAGCCCGCATTGAGGTCGTCCTCGGCGACGCGGGCATCGCACTGGATCGTGACCCGGCCGGGCGTGTTTCCCGTTGCATCAGTGTCCGTGATCGAGAGGCTGACTCTCGGATTGCGCTTGATATGAGCGATCTTGGCGCTGTCAAGCACGCTCGATGTCATGAATATCCGGTCGCCCCAAAGCATTGGAATCATCGGGTATGTGATGGGCCGGCCGTCCGCGGCGACGACCGTCAATTCGCCGACTAACGCGGCGTCGATCAGGCGAGCGACGGGGTATGGCAATGAAGGCACGTTGAACTCCAAGCACGGGACGCCCGAAGGCTGGCCCGAATTGTACGGAATGCACGCCCGTCGACGCCCGACGGGATCTCATCAGCGAGTGCGGTCACGGTCCGGGGACCCTCCGAACAGGCGAAGCGAAGCTGCCTGGGCCTCCTGCTGCTCGTGGCTTATGAGGTGCCGACGATCCGACGTGCTGTTATGGGCATAGTCGGCCAGTCTCTTCTGGAGGGTGTCGAGTCGCTTAAGCTGGACGGCAACGATGGCCGACCAGCGCTGCCGAACGTCCTTCGGACCTGTGACGGCGGCCGACCACATGGCATAAATGTCCTCGAGGCACATCTCCCCGGAGCCAAGCCCGGCCGACCAGGCCCCATCGGCGGAGAGTTCTAGCAACCGCTTGATGGCGGCCCGGGAGGCCTCCGCGGCGCGCGCACACACGGGACAACGGGAGTTGCCAATCTCGGCCAGGCCGCGTCCCTGAACGGCGGCGTCGCTGCCGGTGAGCTTCTTGAGAACGGTCAGCCGGCGCCGCAGGATGGCGTCGAGCAGTACAGCCGTCGCGAGTTGGCTGCTGGTCTGGAGTAATTCCATTTTGGAGAGACCGACGCTGTGGGGCGCGCAGAAGCCCACGCCCTTGTCGATTTGGTCCCGAAATCCGCGATCCGTCGCTCCTTCACGAGCAAGACCCCGGAGGGCTGCGTAGCTCGCCTCCTGTCGGGCGTCGCAGATGGGGCAACGGCCGCGCTCAACGGCCTCCGCCAGGCGGATCTCCTCGAAGTCACGAGCGGGCAACTTGCCGGGTAGGGTCGTCATGCCCGACAGCCTAGCGCGCCTGGCTATTCGTGAGCGGTGATCCCGCGACAGGCCGGGCACCTGGTCGATCGCGAAGCCCGGCACGGCGAACGAGATCTGGAGCCGATGTCCACCACCCAGCGACCCCACCAGGTGGCATCCTATGACCCACCTGGTCGCGGGGTATAGATTCGTCGTGGCGAGCTGGGCACCAGCCCTGACAATCCGCCTGGAGGCCACATGGCTCTACGCGTCTACGATTTCGAGGACCCAGACCGATTCGTGGCCGGCACTGTCGGCGAGCCCGGCAATCGGACCTTCTTTTTGCAAGTGCGCGACGGCAACCGGATCGTCTCCGTCCTGATCGAGAAGGTCCAGGTGGAACTGCTGGCAGACCGCCTCCACCAGTTGCTGGTCGAAGTTCGTGCGCGTGGCGCCAGCGTTCCAGAAGAGCCGGCTGCCGCGGACATCGACACCGCCGCTCTGGATGAGCCCCTGAACGAGGTCTTTCGGGTCGGCACCATGGCCATCATCTGGGACGGCGATGACGAGTCGGTCGTCGTCGAAGCCAGGGCCATGACCGAGGATGATCAAGCGGGATCGCCCGAGGACGAGGTCGACATCGATGACGCGCCAGAGGGCGGCGACGCCTCCGATATCATGCGGATTCACTTGCCCCCCGGCAAGGCTCTGGCTTTCGCCAAGCAGGCCTTGGAGGTCGTGTCAGCGGGACGGCCGCCGTGCCCGTTCTGTGGCCAGCCGCTGAATCCAGAGGGCCACATCTGCGCCCGCCGAAACGGGTTCATGCACTGAGCCGATGGCTGGAGAGATCGGCGAATCGACGATGGCGAGCCTGACCCGGGCCGAAATGGAGGCCGCGGCGATCGAAGGACGCCAGGTGGCCGGCCGGCTCGATAGGTCGACCGCGCTGCGGCTCCTTCAGGAAGGCGAGCTTACCGTGGTGGGACGCCTGCTGACTGCGTCGAACGCCACCTTCTTCTGCATGGTATCCGGCGCAGGCGACGATTCGGCAGCAGTGATCGTGGCGAGCTGCGTCTACAAGCCCACCCGAGGCGAGCGCCCGCTCTACGATTTCCCGGATGGCACGCTTGCCTGCCGCGAGGTGGCAGCCCACGCCGTGTCCGAGGCGAGCGGCTGGGAGATCGTGCCACCCACGGTTATGCGGGACGGCCCCTTTGGAGAGGGCATGGTCCAACTCTGGGTCGAAGTGGACGAGTCGGTCGATATCGCCGAGCTGGTCTCGTCCGATAACCCGGCCCTGAGGCGGATCGCGGTTCTGGATGCGGTCCTAAACAATGCGGACCGCAAGGGCGGCCACCTCCTGCCCCTCCCCGACGGCCGGATCTTGGGGATAGACAACGGCCTGAGCTTTGCTGTTACGCCGAAGCTACGGACTGTTCTGTGGCGCTGGCGTGGCCAACCTCTGACCGACGAAGAGCGGGTCGTCCTGTCAAGTCTGCGTGGGCAGCTAACCGGAGGCCTTAGCGAGCAGCTGCGGCCGCTGCTCACGCCCGATGAAGTCAGAGCCATGGCCGCTCGAATCGATCGCCTCCTTGCGGGCGGCCTCTTGCCACGCCCGGACCGAGACCGGCCCGCCATTCCCTGGCCACCCTTCTAGCCCACTCGGGCGGCGGCGCGAGAGGTCGGCAGCGGCCCGCATCGCCTGACACAATCTGACCCGGAGGCTGGCGCGTGCTGAAGTACTTCGAAACGCGGACTCGAATCATCGTTCTATTTGCGTTCGGGGCGACCCTGGCCACGATCCTGCTGCGCGTTGCGGCGGCAAACCAGGTGGCCGTCTTCGTGGCCTCAGCCGTGGCCCTGGCCGGCCTGGCGGCGCTAGTCGGCGAGGGCACGGACCAGCTGGGTACGCGCCTCGGCCACGGGGCCACCGGCGTCCTGCAGTCCGCCCTGGGCAACCTGCCCGAGTTCTTCATCGGCATCTTCGCCCTGAGGGCAGGGCTGGTTGACGTGGTCAGGGCAGCCCTCGTGGGCTCCATCCTGGCCAACACGCTCTTCGTCCTGGGCCTCGCCTTTATCGTGGGCGGCCTTCGTCACGGACCGCAAAGATTCGGGACAGACCAAACCAAAGGCATCGCCACGCTGCTCTTGCTCGCCGCGGCGGCGATCGCGATCCCTACAATCGCCAGCGCGCCTGGTGGTCCAGATCAGGGACACGAGCGCGAAATCTCAGTCGTGGTCTCCGTAGTCCTCCTTGTGGTCTTTGCGGCAAGCGTGCCATTTTCGTTACGACAGGGCGCGGCCGGCGATGGCGTAATCGAATCCCAAGTCGGTCTCCGGTGGCCACTTCCACTGGCGATCCTGACACTTCTGATCGCGGCCCTGGGCGCCGTCTTCGTCTCAGATTGGTTCGTTCAGGCGCTGCGGCCGGCGATGAGCACACTCGGCATGTCCGAGGAGTTCGCCGGCCTGGTGGTGGTGGCCATCGCCGGCAACGCCGTGGAGAACGTGGTCGGCGTTCGGGCCATGCTGGCCAACAAGGCCGACCTGGCGATCAGCATCATTCTCAATTCGAGCCTGCAGGTGGCCCTGGCCCTGACCCCGGTTCTGGTCCTGGTCAGCCTGTTCATGGGCGGTGCCGCCCTCACGCTCGTTGTTTCGCCGCTCCTGGTCACGGCCCTGGCCCTGACGGCCTTGATGACCGCCTTCATCGTCATCGATGGCGAATCAACGTGGCTTGAGGGCCTGGCCCTGGTGGGTCTGTACGTAATCCTCGCGGCCAGCGTGTGGTGGGGTCGGCCGATCGGCGGCTGAACGTCAGCGGCTGAGCATCAGCTGAAGGCCGTCCGCTAAACTGGCCCGGCTGTCACCCCGCCTGGAAGTCGAGCCTTGAAGCCAACCTCGCGCATCGACAACGCCAACCCAGACGGTGGCCCGAGGGGTCCGCTAGCTCGACTGAGCGCCCGGCTGGCCGGGCCGATCGGTCGTATCGTCCCGACTCGATCGCACGCCGACACCTTCGGCTTCCTGGTCGCCTGGTTCCTCCTCCTGACCATCGGCATCCAGGTGGCGGCCGTCGTCCTCGACAACCTACGCGTCAACTGGTGGCCGGCCTACGACACCAACGCCTACTGGCTAGCCGCCCGGCACCTCATCGACGGCCAACCGCTTTACGCCCCGGCCGAGATCTTCACGGCCGGCGCCTACAAGTACCCGCCGCTCTTCGCCCAACTCGTGGTTCCGATCGGGCTTCTGCCGGAGGTCATCGTCGATTGGATCTGGCGCATCTCCGGCGTGCTCTGCCTGCGCTATCTCTCCGGTTCGTGGAAGCTGGCCTTCCTCGCATCTCTCCAGTGGCCGGTCTTCGCGGAACTCGGCTTCGGCAACGTGACCCTCCAGCTCGGCGCCGTGGCCCTGTGGTGCTTCCGAGATCGACGGGCGGTGTACCTGATTCCCTGGTTCGCCGCGATGAAGTTCGGACCGGCCCTGCTGATCCCCTACCTGTGGTTCACGCGCCCGCAGATGCGGCGGCCGATCCTCATCAGCTGCGCCGCCTTCGCCGCCGCCTGCGCGATCTCTTTTGCGGTTGCGCCCGGGATCTGGTTCGACTACCTGGGGACCTTCGGCTGGGAAGCCGCGTCGCAGATGAAGGCGATGTTTGTCGTGGCCCTGGTACCCGACCACGGCGGCCTGGACTTGGCCCTTCGCTTCGGGATCGCCTTCGGCCTGATGCTGGTTGCGATCCGCTGGAGGCTCGACTGGCTGGCTTTCATCGCAGCCACGGCAACCATGCCGATCTTCTCGCTCACGCGACTGGCAGTCCTGGTGGCTCTTTGGCCGCTCTGGCTGCGCGGTGTTGTGGATCACTGGCGCCAGACCGAGACTCCCTTGCGGCGTTGGCTGACGGCGCCGCTGATCCATCTGGACATGTTGCCGGCATTGGCGGAATTGCCCGCACTCCCGGTCGCGCCTGCTGCAGTCGCCGCAATACCCTAAGGCTTCGCGCGCCGCTCGCGCCAGGCCCAATCGCCGTGGCGTTGCTCGACGAGCGGCCAGGCGCCCACCAGGCCAACGTCGTGGCCCAGCTCCGCCGGCACGATTCGGACGCGGGTCGCCGGCGCCCGAAATGCCGTGCGCGCCACCTGGTCGCGGGCCGGAGCGAGCCACCGTTCGCCCTGCCGTTCGGCCAGAGTTCCGCCGACGACGATCCGGTCCGGGTTGAAGGCGTTGACCCAGCCGACACAGGCGATCGCGAAAGCCCGGCGGGCTCGCTCCATCAGAAAGGTGCACGTGGTATCGCCCGCCAGCTCGCCCTCGGCCACATCTCGGGCGGTCAACGTCCGCTCCCGAGTGCCATCGCCGCGGACGAGGGCCGCCAGAAATGCCGACTCGCCCGCGGTCATGGCCTCCTGCGCCTGCGCTGCGAGACCCGCCCCAGCAGCTATGCCCTCGAGGTGGCCCATACCGCCACAGCCGCAGCGCGGCCCGCCTTCGGGAATGAGCGTGATGTGGCCCAGCTCTCCGGCGGTTCCGTCCGGCCCCAGCACCAGGCGGCCGTCGCGAACTATCGCACCCCCCAGACCGGTAGAAACGGTCACGTAAAGGAAGTCGGCGCACCCGCGGGCGGCGCCCAGCCAGTGCTCGGCGAGCGCGGCCACATTCGTGTCTCTCTCCAGATATGCGGGCAGTCCAACGCGCCGTTCCATTTCGTCGGCGAGTGGCGAGTCGCGAAAGGCGGGGACGTTGGGCGGATCAACGACAAGACCACGCCACGGATCCACGGGTCCCATGGAAGATATGCCGATAGCGACAAGACGATCCCGAACGTCCGCCGGGAGCGCGTCTCGGACGCCGCACAGCGTCTCGGCGCAGGCCCGGAAGATCGCCTCTTCGCCGCTCTCCACGGGAGTGGCCGCGGCCCGTCGCTCAAGCCGCTCTCCACCCGCGAGTACCGCGGCCGACCGTATCTGGGTGCCTCCGAGGTCGAGGGCCAGCACGACCGCGTCCGGTGGCATCATGCCCATTGTTGCCGCCCGCCCCCGAATACCCTCATCTCTTCGTCGCCTGCGGCGTTGACCCAGCTTCGTCGGAGAGTGGGCCAATTGGGCGTCGCAAAACAGGTCGCCTGACGGCCCATCGACCGCCCGCTTTGGCGGCCTCCGGTTCGTCCGAATGGCCGCCGGTTTCCTCGGGGTACAACTCATGCAGCGTGACATTTAGCGCGGCAGCCACGGGGACTCCGAGCAAGCCACCGAGAATCCCCCAGCTACTCAGACCGACTAGCACGGCGAAGATGGTAATCACAGGGTGGAGGTGGACGGCCCGGCCGATGACGAGCGGCATCACGATCTGATCCTCGATTTGGCGCACGACCAAGTAAGCGGCGAGGACAACGATCGTCGTGTCCATACCGTGGGCGGAGAAAGCGACGGTGCCGGCCAAAGCCGCGGCGATCAGCGGTCCCACGAGTGGAATGATCTCCAGGAAGCCGCTCAGGATGGCCAATGTGAGGGCGTACGGGACGTGCAGGATGGGACCTAGAATCGCGTATATCACGACGGCCACGAGGCCAATTAGCAGCAACTGGCCGCGCAGCCAGCGTCCAAGTACGACGTGGATCCGGTGGCCGAAGCGCAGTGAATCGGCGCGTTGTTCTCGGTCCAAGAAGCGCAGCGCGAACCGCCCAAAGCGCCCACCGTCGAGCAGGAAGTAGAAGGTGATGATCAGACACAGGACGACTTGGAGCCCAAGATTGACCGCCCGCTCGGCAATCTGGACGGCGCTCGACGGCGAGTTGACCAGGCCAACCAGGCCCTCCTTTATCTGCCTGGACAGATCGGCTACAGAAAGCGTACTGCCGAGTACGACGACTTTATCGCCAAAGAGCTTATGCATCCCCGAGCCGATGACATCGTGCCCTCCGGACGACAGCGCGGTCAGCTCCCTGTTGAGCCGTTCGGCAGCGATGAAGCCAAGCCCTCCGAGGACGGCCAGGACCAGCACGTAACCGATCCCGATGACCGCCGCTCTGGGCAGTCGGGTCCTGCTCTGGACGCCGGAGACGACCGGCGAGAAGGCGTACGCGAGGACACCGGCGACCACGAAAGGGCCGATGATGCCGCGGGCCAGCCACAGCAGCAAAACCATCGCTGCGGCGAGGGCGACGAGACGAACGGTCTGGTCGGACCAGCCCATCACAAAGCGCTGCGGCGCAGCCATGCTGGGGGGCTGGCTGGACCCAGGTTTTCCGGTCATTGCCGCTCCTCAATCAGGCCGCCTGGCGTTGGCTATTCAGCCATGCCCCAATAGCCTACCGCGCGACAATATTCAAGGGATCGAGAATCGGCCACGGCAGCGCCAGGCCAAGCCGCCAGGAGTCTGACCAGCGCGGGTATCAGGTCGGCTCCGGCCATCGAGCAAGCCCTCCAGGCGCTCCAACGGTCCGGCTCAGCGCCGAATGGTACGCTCAGATCGATGGGCGATCAACTCAACCAGACCGACGCCGCCGACGCCCCGGATTCCTCCGAGGATTTCACCGCTGCGCTCGCGGACGAGGCCGTCCGGGGTCGGTACGGCGAACCCTGGGAGCGCCTCGGCCCACCAGCAGACTCCGGCGAGACCGACGGTCAAGTTTTGGACGCGGGTGCGGACGAGAACGGCAGCGGTTCGGGCGGTATCGTCGGCCACTTCCACAACGTGGCCGAGCCGTTCGCCGACCATATCGTCTCTCCGGTGGCCGGCGCGATCGGAACCATAATCGACGTAGCCAGCGCGGCCTGGGCCCTGCGGGAGTCGTTGATCGGGCGGCGCCTGCAGCGCCAGGCCAGGGAGCCGCTTGTCAACTTGTACGAGGCTTACCCGGAAGCCAAGCTGGCCTCGCCACGCGAACTTGGTTTGCGGTTCGTGCCTGTGGAGGAAATTCTCGGCACGGCGGTGGCCGGAATAGCTCAACGCGGCGGCGACTTCCTGCCACTCAGGCCGTTCCGCGGGGAGAACTGGGCGGGCCGTTGGCAGCGCATACGAGACGCCAACGAGCGTCTGCAACCGCTGCCGCCGGTCGATCTCATCAAGTTTGGCGGCGAGTACTGGGTCGTTGATGGTCACAACCGCGTCGCCGCCACCCTCTACGCCAACGGCGTGGGCCTCGACGCTATGGTCACCGAACTGGTACCGCTCGACGGCCAGACCAGCGAGTGGCCGACGAACCTGCTCTCCTACCTTGGCGAGGCCGGCGAGCTGCGAGCTGCTGCATCGGGCCGCAGGCCGGCGATGGGAATGCGCCAAACGGAACAGGCGGCCGTCGAAACTGCCGTCACGTCTGAGTCAGACGAGGATCCGAGAGCCGACCCTGACGCACCCCTCACTCCGCGTGATGGCGGCCAGCCGCGCGGGGAGTCGCTCTAAGGTGACCCGACGTCTCACGCTCGAATGGCCCGACCCAACCCCGTTCAGGGATCGCAACGGCGCTTCCATCCGAATTCTGGCCGTTTCGGACGTGCTTGAGCCAACGCTCATTGACGCGCGCAACCGCAGCGCCCTCGCCCCGATTGACTTCATCGTCGGCTGCGGAGACCTCGACCACGACGACCTGGCCTTCATCATCGACGCCTTCGACGCCCCGCTCCTGTACGTTGACGGCAACCACGACACCAACGAACGCTGGCGGGAGTGCCAGGAGTCTTGCCCTGAACCCATCCAATCGACGGCCACTCTCCACCAGGCTGGTCTCTCCATCGCCGGGCTGACATGGCCCGGTGTTCGAGGCAAAGGCGGCCATCGCAGCGAGAAGGCCGCCTGGAATCAGGCAATGCGTCTGGCCACGAGACGCCTTGGCCGGCTCGAGCCACTCATCGTCTTGAGCCACGTGCCTCCGCTTGGCTCGGGCGACGTGGCCACGGACGCCTACCACCGCGGCTTCAAGGGCTACCGTTGGCTGCTACAGCGCCTCGAGCCGATGCTCTGGCTGCACGGCCATACGCCCCTGGCGGCCACGCACGATTGGCAGATCAAGGTGGGGCCGACCACGATAGTCAATGTCACCGGCGCGGTACTCATCGAGCTAACTCCGCCCCCGCCGGGAGCCAGACTGATTCGGCGGCTCGGCCTTCCGACGGGGGCGAAGTCGAACGTGAACGGCGGAGCCGTCGAGACGAACGCCCGGCTGCAAGGGAGCCCGGATCTGCCGAAGGTGTCCGAGTCGGACCTATAGGGCCATTGGGTCGGGAGCGTCGGGATCGACATCCAGTTCGCGCATGGCGGCCTCGGCCTCAGCAGGTGGGAGCTTTCCGGCTCGAGCCAGGGCGCCGATTGTCGCCGCCGTGATGTGGGGCGCGTCTATCTCGAAGAAACGGCGCAGGGCCTCGCGAGTGTCCGAGCGGCCGAAGCCGTCCGTGCCAAGAACGACGCTCGAGGCCGGCAGCCACGGCGTCACGAGTCCTGGGTAAGCCCTGATCCAGTCGGTGGCGATGACGATCTGGCCACCCTCCGGCGCCAGGACCTGGGCCACATGCGGGACGCGCGGCGCCTGGCTTGGATGGAGCCTGTTCCACCGGTCCGTGGCCAGCCCGTCCACGCGAAGCTGCTGAAATGAAGTGGCGCTGTACACCTCGGCCGGAATGCCGCGTTCGGCCAGGAGATCTCGGGCGGCCACGACCTGTTGCAGTATGGCGCCACTGCCAACGAGCCTTACCGGATTGCCCTTGAACATGGCCTTTTTGCCCACGCTAGGCGCCTTGAGCAGCCGATAGATACCCCGGGAAATCTGGTCGTCCGTCAGCCCTTCCGGACGCTTGGGCATAGAGAAGTTTTCGTTGTAGAGCGTGATGTAGTAGAAGACATCGGGCGATGTGCCATCGCCTTGGCCCTTCCCATACATGCGATCGATACCCTCGCG
>OCZT010004386.1_pt1 | contig 14221 bp, 23 predicted proteins | sample 1539031 | NCBI WGS metagenome assembly OCZT01 (sample SAMEA3539308, study PRJEB22396) | soil metagenome | biome: tundra; feature: field; material: soil | place: USA | collected 2010-05 | depth 0.15 m
TGTTTCTATTCCAGATTATCCATCTACAAATGGAAATATCGTCAATTGGTCCCCCACCTATCGAGATGAAGATGGTAACGCATTATCTATAGATATAATAGCATTTACTACTGATAAGAATTATCCACAGACGGTATCACCAGATATATCATCATCAGATGGGTTATCTGGTGTTGCGATGTTTAAGCTTAAAAATGCCTTTATAAAATCAATAAAAGAGATTCCTCTTTCATGGGATTCTCAAAATCAATTAGCTTCCGCGACAATAGAGGTATCATATGAATGGTTTGAAAAATATATACCATCGGGTGTACCAACACCAAATACACAACTTGCTCCAACCGCACCACCAAAGAATCTAGCATCAATAATGGCAAATAATCCAATACTTGGAACAATGTATAACGCTGCTACGAGGACGATAGCTAATGGCAATAACCCAATAATGAAGTCACCTCTCGGCAACCAAGCATCAGAGTTTGTTGGTCGATAGTATATTATTTTACAACTTAATCATGGAGATTTAAAATGGCCTTACCAAAATTGCAGCAACCAGTATATGAAATGACAATACCAACAACTAGGAAAAAACTAAAATTCAGACCGTTCACTGTCAAAGAACGTTCAATCATGTTACATGCTCTTCAAGACGGTAATAACGATACTATGCTCAACGCCATTGATGAGCTTTTTAAGGTTTGTACATTTGGTAAGGCATCGTTAAAGACGTATCCAATTGTCGATTCTGAATTACTTTTCATCAATATCAGAAATAAATCTGTCGGCGGAGATTTAGATGTTGTGCATGAATGTGCATGTGGCAAAGAGAATCTTCTACACTTAAAATTGGATGATGTAGCAGTGGTTGGTGAAATGGTATCAAAGGATATTGATCTTGGTGATGGTCTTTTCGTGAGAATGAAATATCCTACAATGGAACTATCGGAAATTCTTTCAGATGAACCTACAGAAGATGAATTATTGAGTGTAATTGCCAAATGTATTGATATGATTATCATAAATGATGATGCACATAAAGCAGAAGATTCCAGCGAAGAAGAAATGAAAGATTGGGTTCTTGGTCTTATACAACATCAACTGACAAAGATTGAAACCTTCTTTGGTTCATTGCCAAAGGTTGTATTGGAAAGCGCATATAACTGTGAACAATGTGGTGTTGAAAACACTGTGAAATTGGAAGGTCTTGAGAATTTTTTCGACTAGGGCTGTCAGGGGAATCCCTTTTCGAATATTATAAGTTGAACCATGCATTGCTGTTTACATTGGACAAATGTAGATTTACCCTGAGTGATTTAGACAATATGTTGCCATATGAGCGCGATATATATGTTAATTTAATGATGACTGAAATTAAAGAAGACTTAGAGAGAAAGAAACGCAATAATGGCTAATTACTACAGAATAGAATCCGTTCCAGATGGTTTTGTAAAACTTAAGATAAATGCTATATATCGAAAAGATAGTGACAGCAAAATAATTAAGTTTAAAATTAGTGGTGGATATGGGTTAGCTGTCACAAATGCCGAAGAAATATCTGAGGTTAATGGTGCAATTGCTACTAAGCATAAAGGTTATACTAAATGGGGTAGAGAGTTATCAGACTTGACCATAAAGCGGATAACTAAGGATGCACATTATAAAACAGTGCAAGGGCCACCTGCGCCTCTAGTTGGACCAGTTCCATATGATAAGTTATCGAATGCAGATAAAGATTATCATAGAAATACTGCTAATACATCTCCTAAGCAAGGTATGAACGCAGGTTTTGTTCCTCTTTCTGAGCCAACCGGAGAATCTAGTTATGGTACAACATCACGATCAATTAAAAACACTCAAGAAACAAAAAGTAAACCAAGACAACAATCTACTCCAAAAGAAGAAGTAGAAGTTATTCCGTCTGATTGGTCCAAGTTCAATAAGAAGGAGATATTTGAATTGTTTTCATGTGCATGGGGTTGGTATAACCGTCCTATGTCGAAGATGAAGAGTAGTTTTCATGGTGTAGATCAGGACTCAACGTTTGATGTAATCAACCCATTCATTATATACGGTATAATGAAGAAAAGGGTTAAAGCAGAAAATCTTCCAGCATACAACATATTGATAAAATTGCCGGGTATTATCGGTAATGCTGAGTTGCAAAATTATTATAATCGAATGTTCAATAAAAAGACATCCGATGATGCCGATGCACAGAAAGCGGCGAATAGATACGATTCAAGAAATATGAAGATTGGTGGTATGAACTTCAATATTGGTAAGTTGCCAACTTCATTGAGACATACTATAAATGCTGGTAGATTGACTAGTCGTGCTTTGTTTGGAACTGCTAGAGGTATAATCGCAACTTCTAAATGGTTGGGTACTTCTAAATTGCCTTGGCCGAAACAAGGGAAAGGTGAACAAGAAGGTTCTAAAGCAGAACAAGCTACTGCTAACCAACAAGCGGCTACTCCATCTCCAGCTTCTTCTAACGCTAAAGAATCGAAAGATGATAAAGTAAATACAGTAAGATTTGATAAACTTTCTAAAATCTTAACTGCGATAAAGGATAGCTTAAAACCAAAGGATAAAGAGGCAAAGAATGTTGAAGGTGTTGATAAAGCTGATTTAAGCGATACGACAAAACATAGTGCAACAACTAGCACTGATGGGAAAGTAGAGAAAGAGGCTGGCAAAGGTATATTCGGTGCCCTAGGTGGTTTATTCTCTATGCTAATGGGAGCATTAAAGGTTGGCTTTAGTTTAGTTGGTACTATATTTAAGTCTGTAATGTCTGGTTTTGTTAGTATGCTCTCTAGTGGAATGGGTATATTTGGCACAGTTATTAGAACATTGATAAGCTCTCTTGCATTTCTTGGTCCATTGTTATTGCCTATAGCAGGTATTCTAGCAGGTGGATTGTTGGTTAAATTTCTTGGTGATAAAGTTTCCGAATGGATAGGTAATAGTGATGCTGCTCAGTCTGAGAGAGAAGCACAACAAGAAAGACATGTTGGAGAGATTGCACCAACAAAGGCATTGAAAGATATGAATTCTGAAGAGTTTTCTGCTCTTAATGCAAAAAGAAAAGAGGATGGTAAAACGGAATTCACTGCTCAACAGAAAGATGATTATATAGCTAATAAAGATTATCAATTAGAGGCTAGAGATGCGGAAGTTGCTAGACGCAAAGAAGTTAAAGATAATAATAAGGGTGTTGTACCAATAACACAAGCATTATATGATAAGATACCCGCCAAATTAAAAGCAGAATGGCAAAAAGATGGAAAAACATTTCGAATAACTGATGCACTAGGTACTGAAGGTTCACCGGATATTGCACAGTCTTCCGCTATTAAGTCCGTGGTTGCGTCTGCTCAACGTTCAACAGAAATAGTAAAAACGGCTGCTGCTATACAAGAAGAGAAAGATAAGTCTGTAAAACATGAAGTGGAACGACAAATACCAAACGCTTCACCACCAGCACCTATTATAGTGCCTTCAGGAGGCTCTGGAGGCTTCCAGAACTCGTCAAGGATGGATAATGATAGTATCATGTACGAATACTTGTTTAAGACCGCTAGACCATCATTTGTGTGCTAACGTTTAGATGAAAAAAAGGAGGGGATTTCTCCCCTCCAAAATGAAACATCACAACAAACTATTTCTAGCTTGCCAATGATCGCATCAATGCTTCGATGTCATCATCTTCCGCGCTTGCTGCTGGAGCAGATTTTGTTGAAGTAGTTGCAGTCTTCGTTGTAGTCTTTGAAGACTTTTGTTCAACTTCACGCAAACCTGCTTCAACATCATCAAACTGGTCAGCCAATGCAGCATCACTCTTAGATGCAGCCATACGAGTTGTATTTCCATTCACCAAATTCAAACGCTCTTGTAGCTTCTCAGCTGCCTTGAAACGAGTGAGATCAACAAACTTCTGAGGATTGTTATCTGCTGTAAACTGAGCAGTAACATCATCCATATCAACGTCTTTGCTTGGTGCCTCGAATGTTGATTTGTCGTAGTTAGTCTCGTTATCAACCTTACGAATCTTCAACTTAAAGTCTGGCCATGCCTTACCATCAAACATCTTATCGGAATCGTTGAATACATTGTACATTGTATCATCTTCATCCACTGGTGACATTGCCTCACAAGCCTTATCAAACACTTTCTTACCGAACTTGTAAAGAAATACCTTACCTTCGTTTTCTGGATTCTTCTTATCTTCAATTACCAAGATACGAGCGATATATGAAGTCTTGCGATTCATACCAAACTTACGAGCTTCTTCTTTCGGCATTGCAGCATAAAGAAGACGGTTTGCTTCGCATACTGGACATTGCTGTTCAATAGTCCAAAGACATTCTTCAATCAACCATTTCCCAGTTGCTTTATTTTGGAAATTATGCTTGTACGTTTTTACAAACGGCGCATTATTTTTATCATTTGTGTGGAGGAAACGAATTGTTGCGGAACCATTACCAGCTTGATCACGGGCAGGATAGTAGAAATATTCTTCTTCCTTTTCCACGAATCCTGTTGATTTTGCTTTTGTGACTGCTGCGAGTAGTTTTGACATTGACATAATATTTCCTTTCTATTGGCCAGTAGCATTTCGCTGATATCGCCATTGTTCACTTATGAGGGAGAAGTGAACTAACTCCTGCTACTATTTATCAATGAATTTCCACCATTGTTAAATTCTTTTTATCGTATACATATCCAGTATCAATATACAATCTATTACCTCTTGAGTACTTCTGAGTGACTACTGAATGCCCATGTATCAAGAGATCAACGTTTGCGATATCATGAACAATACTTTGGCGGATAACATCTCTACCCCAAAGAAAAGCATTGCAATGACCGGACCAAATATCAACGATTACCAGGTCCTCCAACAGTGTTACAACATCATTCCAATCTCTGAATACGCACTCAGCATGAATGATGCCGACAAGACCTGTTTCGGTTTTAATATCAATTGCGAGGGGTAATGTTTCGAATGCTTTTGCAATCGCATTCTGCCTTTCCGCTGGCAACTCCATGAACCACTCACCACCATTGCGGCGATAATTTGATGAATCATAATATGATCTATTAACCCAATCAATTGCCATCTGATCATGATTACCACGGACAGCATAGAACCAAGGCGTATTCAACCATTTCAAAACATCTTCTGATTCGTCACCGCGATCAACTAGATCACCGACAGAAAATAATCTATCAGCTTTCTTATCAAAATTAACCTCTTTCATCAATCGCTTGACTTCAGTGAAACAACCATGAATGTCACCAATAACAAAGTCGCGACCAAGTGTATTCTTTTCTACATGATGTATTAACATATTATTCCTATTTGAGATATTTTTTGATGTAATCAATCACATCATCATCAAGATTTTCATCTTCTAACTCTTCGATATATTCATCCAAGAGAATTGTATGTTTTCGTTGCTTGTAGATTTTGTTTTGAGTTGCCTCTTCATCTACACCCATTCCAATAATTTTTGATTTGACGCTCATGTTACGTTCCCAATTCCTTTCTTAATAAGTTTAACAGCGGTGAATATTTCTTCAATTTGAAGATTATAGTTTCGACAAGAGGATCATGTTTAAGATAAAGATCGTACCAAGTATCAATGAATTGAAACCTTGAATCCAACTTGATAATAAACTCTGGAGACACTTTTCGGGTGAGCATAAGTTGCAGAAGCGGCGGTTTCCTACCAGACTCTGTTTGTAGAAGCATAGTCTCAAATTTTGCATTATTGCTCTCCATAACGTTATTTAGAACATTGAATTCTTGTTTAAAATTATACTCAAACGCATCAAAGTATTTTCTCCAATTCTTATGGATTGCATCTGATTCGGAGAATGGTTCATATAACCAATTCGAATTATTATGCATGAAATTTGCTACACAATGATGATAAGCACTTCGTTCATCTTGTAATTTTGTAGCAAATGCCATAAATTTGAATTTCTCTTTACGCTTCTCATATGCTGTCATATTAAGTGATTTTAACCTATCACCATATTTAAGAACATCATATTTTCCTGAGAAATGCAAATTCAATGAGCAATACGTCTTATAAAATTGAAATCCAGATAACATTTAAAATGGTAATACTGCGGAACGTTTCAAATATCCTTCTTCGGTACCCTCGTGTAGAAGTTTACCTTTCAAAATTGGATTGATCAACTTCAATTTATAAACATCTTCCAAGTCTATTAGAAAAGTTTCACATGTTTTCAGAGTGGCCTCGATATATGTCAAATCATCTTCCCATACTAATTCTTCGACTGCAAAATAAAACTTATCCGCATTCAAAAATATAGATTCATCAATTTCAGTCATTTTAATATTCCCGAATCGCGAATCCAATAGGTTTCAAACTATCAGCACGGACCATTGAGACTCGTTTAAAATCTGGTGTAACTTCGAAAAATTTAATTCCGTCGATTTGTTTTTCTACACCTTCAGTAGCAAGACCATAGACAATTGAATCATTATCTAAAATGTTGCTGTATTTGATAAATTTGTATTGCATACCTATCTCCAATTCTCATTTCTGTTATGTTCAATGCCAGAGAAATATAACAAAACCGATGCCATATCGGACATTTCATTGAATATTTTCCAACCTTCTTTATCAGCTTCATCTAGCCTGTATTTGCTCATCATTTTATCATCTTCAAGAAAATAACGCAAGTAAACAGAAATTGTATCATAATCCGCTTTACACCTATTCTGAAAGGATGTTAGTTTTTTCTTTACAGTATATACGGCACGTTGATCAAATAGAATTGAAAATTGTTCTGTGCCATATACAGTATTAATGCGGATGGGTAATTTCATTTATGCACACTCATTATCTCTATACCAGCGCATAAATGGGCCATTAGCTACTCGTTTAGTATCATCACATGTCCATACTAACGTTTCATTTTCAACGCCGCGCATGATGTTGCCAAAAATAGTATCACCTCGATCTAATGGAACTTTGAATCCCATGTTATTTTCAAAACTCTTGGCAGCGTTCGCCTTACCCAATTCCTTGGAGAAGTTATCATCCTTTGCGCACCAAGTAGGATATACTCGAAGTTCCATCTTACCATAATCAAGTTCACATATAGCAGTCATACCACCATGTGGAGATACCTGATCATATGATGCATATGATCTGAAATATCGAACTACACGCACGATATGAGGTGCATCTTGAAGCACTTGACCACGAAAATCTGTGATAGCTACTTTATTATTAACATTTCTTCCCATTTCAATCTCCTAAAGGTAAATCTTCTTCTTTATATGAATATACTATACTAATCGACCAATCTTGATATCCACCATCAATATTGATAGTAGGTGTTATTTGCCAAATTTCAACAGTGTCTTCATTGTCATATTGCCAGTCTACAAACTGATTTCGATCAGTGAATACCATCACACGATATTTCTTACTACGATCAAATGCTTTCATCATTGCTTTCATGCTCCCATTCTACCGTAATATGCAACGAGTGTCCAGTCTCAATCAAACTAAAAATCATTGCAGCTAGAACTGTCGCTGTTAGTATGAATACATTAGTATATACTGGATCAATTAATAAACTTAATATATCACAGTACGCACACCATAACAGAAAGATTGATGTATTTTTCAGGTACCATTGCCAAATATTATTCATAATGTTTCCCATAGTCTAGTAAGTCTACCATCAAAATGTATACATGCAACTAATCCAAAGATTGCTAACATCAGAGTTTTACTTCATATGCTCTGTGAAAAATGTAACCAGTCTTATTAAGCCAGACAACAAGTGCTTCTTTGGTTTCAAAGTTATATAATTTTTGATTGAATGAGATGAATGGATTATTTTTTGCACCAGAGATAGTCCAGCGTGAAGTAAATGAGTCCCCATCCGATCCAATCATTTCCATCACATACAATATTTCATCGCCGCGATTACCAGACTTAGCTTTGAATTGATTGCCAGGTCGAATCATATCAGCAGTGATCATATCATAGTCATTGATAAACTTTTGCAATTCATAAATCTTTTCTTTAGCTTCTTTGATACTCATCCTATCAGATACTAATTCCAACGATTCTTCTGGGAACCAATATCCACTAGAATTATCATAAATCCCATCATTGGTAAGCTCTTTACTTACGATAAATGTCTTACCAACGAATGCGTCCATATCAGGAATCCATGAATTTGTCCATGTTGCAGTTGCCTCTACCTTACGAAGAACCGTCACTTTATCACCAATTTTAAATACGCTTTTAACATTACTCATTTCATTTCTCCACAATTAATTGTTGTATTAGTTTTTGCTGCCTCGTAACATGCCAATTTAACTTCTGTTTTATTATGATCAGTAACGGCCAATGTTACACTCATTATAATAAGAAATGATACAATAACAACCACCAAGCCCGTATTACCATCCATTCTACACCTCCATTCTACACCTCCTTTAGTAGTTGTGTCAATCTTTCTTTGCGCTGTTCAACTCTGTTTTCTAAACTGATAGAAACAATCATATTCTCGATCACACGCTCCGCAGCAGGAGGAATTAGTTTACCATCTTCTGTCATCCAATCGGACCATCTTGGATTGTTTGCTCCAATATATGAATATACTTCGACGACGACAATAGTATTCCATAACACTCGCTCTTTCAGTACCGCTTTCCGCAGACTCTCATTAACCTGTGCATAAGAAAGACATTTGACACTATACAAAATTCCCATCATATCTCCAAATTCTTCATTAGAAAATCTCTAGCAATTTTACTGATTGGACCGTTCAACTCTTTGCCATTATACCCAGATGCTGCGATGGTGTCAATCTCTTCCTTAAAACAATCTTTCATAATCCACTGCACGAATTCTCCGGTACGTTTGATGTCAACTTCACCACCATTCAATGTGTCAAATACGAGTTGTAGACCCTGTTCCAAGCGGCCATTATGAGCGAGGGTCGCTGCTAGTGCTTGAATGTCATTGATGCGTTCTACGTCCACTGTAGCGAGTGTCTTTACTTTAGATGCAGAATGTAAAGAGCCTTTAATTTTGGCCCAGAATCCTGAATCATTATATCCATCACTTACACATCTGATAACAATCCCTTCACCAATACCTGTTATACCAAATGCCTTTCCGACTGGACATTCTTGTTCAACTTTCAGGCAAATATCATTAAGTGCATTTTGTACTAAATGAGGATTTTCGAAATCTACTTCGAAAATATATGTAGAAAAATCATATATTGAATATATATAAGAGTCATCTGGAATTTTTCCTTCTGGTTTCTTCACATTATTCACTAGTACCTCTTCAACTTGCGCACGAGTAAGGTATGTTTTCTCTTCATCCGCATTGACCAATGCGATACCAAAGATAACAAACATCTTAGGTAGTCCTGTGATAGCAACACCCTTCTGAATATTACCACAACACCACTCACCAAAGATAAGAATGTCATTGTATGCAGTTGTAATAAAGTTTGTGTCTATTTCCTTAGCGATATCCAGAAACACTCGTTTATTAGCAGTGCCAAACATTGCAAACCCTGCGTTATCATGTTCGGGTGTGATGATATTCTCACGACTCTGAAACCACATTTCACCAATATTATTGATACCTGCTGCTGCGTTGGTACCATGCAATTTTACGGTACCTTCAAACTTCAATGTAGGCAACTTGGCGAATGCATCAAATATTGGTTCACCAGTTTCATCTTTACCGCGATAACGAGTCTTCATCTGAACTGTTTTTACAACATTTCTGAATTGCTCGATACTAGGCCATTTAATCATTTTACTCATTCTGCTCTCGATTCATATAATGTAATACCATCTTTGTTTGCAATAAATTCAGCGACAACAAATAATGATGATCTTGAAGAAAATATCGAACATGGTGATTCTGAAACTGTTGGATCATAGTACCAATCACGCACTTCATCACAATATTTGTCACCTTGCTCTTCAGTTGCTAAAAGTAGTTTCATTTAGAAATATCCCAGCAAAGCGCCCAATGGGAATGCAACAACACCAACAAGACGACCAATGAACAGACCAGTGATTGGTTCATTAATCGTATGAATAATTCCAACTAAGTTCATGATATATCCGATGAACATTGCAATAATCAATGACAACCACAGTAATGCTCCTACAAATCCAGCTTTCACGAGTACTTTCATTTTGAATCTCCTATCAAGTTTAAGTGTGTTTCGATGTTGTTCATTATACAGACTTCTATGAGAATTGCAATAGTCTTACAAAACTATTTTATAACCATACTTTTCTGTTTCTACAAGATTGTAGTCTCGCTCCCATACTGGACTCAATGGTGTTAAATACAACTCTGGTGTAAATCCACTCTCCAGTAGGGCTTGTTTAATATGTGGGATAAGTCTACGGAATACACCCTTTCCGCGCCATTCACATTTTGACATCTTAACAGCATCACCTGAAAATGAACCAACGCTATTTAAGACTACTCCAAATGGTTTAATGGTTATATCAATTGGCATATCATTGATCCATGCGGTACCTAGTAGAAAGCGTTCATCTTTAAATTTCAGTTTTGCATCTGCCAATACACAAATTTTGCGAAGAAGTGTATTTTCTTTCATGTTAAGTCTGCATATAATTCTCGTTGAAACTTCAAAACAGAATTTCGTTCAATGATGATTGCAGCTTTTAGTTTTGTTATCGCTGGTTTATCAGATGTTAATTGATACGATGAATCTATAGCAAAGATTTTTGCACCATATTCAACGAAAATATCATTGATCATCTTGCATTGATTAGTCCAGTTGATCCAATATATGTTCATATATGCTCCATTATTAAATTTGAAGAGGGCTTTGCACCCTCATCGCTGCTTAAAACAGATTATACCATCAATCTTGCGCGAATCTCTGCAAGACTAACTTCTTTTACTAACTTACCATCTTCAAACACTACTTGTAACTCACCCAATGCTTCTTGAGCCTCGCTCTGCTCGTCCAGCAAGATATATTCCCCACCTTGCAACTCAACTCGCAGCAAACCCTTTGCAGACTTCTTAAGACCAGAATCTGTTTTCGGATCCTTGAAGATTGAACGACGAACACCATCAACAACTCCAGATGTTGATTTCATTGCACCACCTATACTATCCCTCGTAAGCGCCATAATTCTCTCCTTAAAAATATTTAATAATGTTATCACGTATATCAACTGAGAATATCTCAGTTGACCAGTTTCGATATGTCCTATATTCATCAAAGTCGGTTAAGATAGTTTGTTCTATAGTAAAAGCTTCAAATAGATTATACTCTTTTTGAAAAATAACATCAACTTCTTTCTTTGATTCTGATTTTATTGATCTTAGTCTATTATAGAAATTTGTTGTTATGCCTATTTTATATGCATTACCAACTTTTATATAATATAAAACAGATACCGAATTCTTTTTACTAGGATTATTCAAAAAATATGAATCACTATATCCACCCAATAATAATTTATTTTGTATCATTTCGGCAATTTTACAATTGAAACATCCTTGACCACTCAAATGCTTTTGGGTGCTTTTAACAAACTCACCATGTTCTTTACAAATGATTTTTAGTTTACTTTTTTTATTTACATACGACATTTCATTTTCAATTGGATATGAATACCGACTCTGGTGTGCTATATTCAACTGTATAATAACAGACTCGTATGATGCAGTTTTGTTTTTTGCTCTGCTTTCATTTGCGCATTCTACGCATGAAAAAGATGCCTGCATAAGATTAATTGGACTTCGCAAACTTTCTCCATGTTTTTCACATACTACAATTATATCGCTTCCACATAATCCAGTATATGAATCCATGTTTAATGTATATTTTGTACCATGTAACTCAGAAAATCTTTCAGTAAATTCTTCCTTTGTTAGTCTTTTAGCTTCATTTGATATACCGACTCTACTAGTGCGGATTTTATATTTGTGTTCACATTTTCTACATGCATACACCGAAGATAAGTGCTTATCTGGTGACTGCTCAAATTCACCATGTTCTGGGCATATTATTACAGATTTTGTTTTTGCTTTTATATAAACAAACCTAGAATAATCGAACTTGTTATTGAATCGTTTGTTGGACTTTGTTATAAAATTTTCTTCATGTGTCATTATATTCTCCCTATATGTAAGTATATTTAGTATTTTAGATATTTTCACATATAAGAAGTCTACCCGTGACTACACCCCACCGCCTTGATAAGTATAGCTACCTATTCCGAACAAACAATTACATGAAGCATATCCCATTTTCATCAAATTGGTAAGAATTTGATTAGCTCGTTTAGGTGTAATGCTATCACCATAAATCAGACCAACGTGACTGTCAAGAACTTTGAAACCTTTCTCAGTCAATGTTGAACCGAAATGCATATCCAACACACGCACCGCTCCCATAAACTCAAGACTTCCAGGAGCAGCATCAGGATCACCGCAGATAATCTTTACCGGATCACCAGAATCTGGACGAAACACTACCTTACCTTCACGAGCCATAATTTCAGCTTTAAGCGATGGTGCAGTCACGTTCAGAACATTCCAGAAGTCCCATGTATCAGATACGATAGATACGATACCAGATGGATAGATTTCTGTGATAAGACGCTTGAAAGTTCCAAGTTCATCATCCATTCCACCCATACACATCACAGAGTGTTCTGTAGCAGGTACAGAGCATCCTACAAGCTCTTTATCAGCATCTGCATTGTAGAACTCTTCCATTGAGTCGATAGCACATACTACGTCAGTCCCGAAGAACGATGTCAAGTGACCCATACCATTCGATGCGCCATCAGCGATACCAGACATACCACGCAATGAGAAATCGTGTCCTTGGAAGGCTACAAAATCCATAGGCGCACCAGTCAGTAGAGCGTACTTTACAAAGATACCACGGTAATGAGATGCAACGGTTGCGTTAACCATCTTCTTCCAGATTTCTGCTGAGATTGCAGTTTCCAGATAGTTTGTCAACCAAAAGAATTCTGGTTTTGTATTGACGATTGTGAAGACAGGGATACCAGGCTTAACCTTACAGCCTTCTGGTAACGCTTTGATCTTGATTGGGAGATAACCAAGATTGTGCAAGGCTTCGATATGACTGACATCGAAGTCGGTGAAGAGTGATGTATCCATTCTTCGTTTGTAGTTCTTTAATACACGAGCTAACGGTTGCTTGAAAAACGTTTCATCGAACCCTTGCATGAGGAAGCTCTTGATGAATGCTTGCAATCCAAAGAACACAATCTTTCCATCATACAAATCCAATTCAACATTCAAATGCTTAACTGAACGAGGTGTAAAATTACTGTAAACGGATTCGGTTCCTTTTGGATATTGTTGACGATGAGAACTCTTATAAAAATCAATTGCATTCAATACATTATGACGAATCAGAGACATTGGTGTACTCCTTTACTTTAATTAATAGTCTTTCTGATTGGCGCTATTCATTCCATAACAGAAGTATACATTCAATAAATAGATGTGTCAACAAAATCAATAAAAATGCCTATCACGTCCCTGCAAGGACTATAGGCTCTAACACTAACTAGGAGTATCAGCATGTCTATTTATACATCAGAAGTACAATCTTTAATTGAATCTACTCTAGCAAATAGCAAGAAAACATTTATACCGTCATATCTATACATAAAACAACACTCTATTACAAAGAAACTTTATTTTGGTAAAACTACTCAGAATCCAGAAGAATATAATGGTTCAGGAAGTAGATGGAGTAGACATATAAAGAAGCACGGAATAGAACATGTGGAGACTTTATGGTATTGCTTATTTTATAGTAAAGAGTCTATTGTTGAATTCGCATTATCATTTTGTTATTTACATAACATTGGTCTAGGCGATACTTCTGCATGGTTAAATTTAAAACCAGAAAACGGATTAGATGGGGGAAACTGCATAGTAGGAATGTCAGAAGAGAAATATAAATCCTTTATAGAGGCTGTGTCTATTGCATCATCAAATCCATCAAAAGAGAGAAGAGATAAAATTTCTAATGCGTTATTAGGTAAATCTAAACCAGAAGGATTCAGTGACAACTTATCATTGCTATTGTGGTGCAACGACGGTATAAACAATAAACGAGTTCATGTTATCCCTACTGGTTA
>OCZT010004387.1_pt1 | contig 14219 bp, 12 predicted proteins | sample 1539031 | NCBI WGS metagenome assembly OCZT01 (sample SAMEA3539308, study PRJEB22396) | soil metagenome | biome: tundra; feature: field; material: soil | place: USA | collected 2010-05 | depth 0.15 m
AATGAACAATTATTTTGATAACTTTGACATAAGTTAATCTTTGGGAAATTTATGATAGAAAAAGTAAAGGATATATTTAAAAGAGAGTCATATGCCATTAAAAACATTCCGATAACCAAAAGTTTTGAGGTTGCAATAGGAATAATACACAGGCAGGTTCATGAGAAAAACGGGAAACTGGTTACAAGCGGTATGGGGAAAGCCGGACAGATAGCGCATAATATTGCCACTACATTCAGTTCTACTGGAACTCCTTCGATTTTTCTTCATCCAAGTGAAGCCCAGCACGGTGACCTTGGAATACTTCAGGAAAATGATGTTCTTCTTGCAATATCTAATTCGGGAAAAACAAGGGAGATAATCGAACTGATTGATCTTAAGAATAATCTTTATCCACAGATCCCGGTAATTGTAATCACAGGAAATGAAAATAGTCCGCTCGCTCTAAAAGCTGATTGTTATATACTGACTGGCGCTCCTGAAGAAGTTTGCACGCTTGGCCTGACTCCTACTACTTCCACTACAATGATGACTGTTATTGGAGATGCGCTCGTCGTACTTTTAATGGATAAAATCGGATTCAGCGCAAAAGATTACGCCAAAAGGCATCATGGTGGCTATCTTGGGACGAAATCGAGAGAAATTTCCGGTAAGGAATAAGCTAATTAATATTAAGATCATGACTACCAGCACTTCTTCAACTGCGATCAGCAGTAAAGATTATATTTTTTCAATCTCTATTATCGGACTGTTTTTTTTCATCTTCGGATTCGTCACATGGCTTAACGGAATACTTATCCCGTTCCTCAGAACAGCCTGTGAATTAAATGATTTTCAAGCTTATTTCGTAACATTTGCTTTCTACGTTTCCTATTTTGTTATGGCATTGCCTTCTTCTGCTGTACTCAAAAAAACCGGTTTTAAGAATGGAATGTCGTTGGGATTATGGATCATGGCAGCCGGAGCAATGATTTTTGTTCCTGCAGCGATGACCAGGACCTTCGGACTTTTTCTCTTAGGATTATTTGTTGAAGGAACAGGGTTGGCTCTTCTTCAGACAGCATCAAATCCATATATTACTATTATAGGCCCACCCGAGAGTGCTGCCAAAAGAATCAGTATAATGGGAATTGCCAACAAATTTGCCGGCGTTTTAGCTCCAATTATACTCGCCAGTATTATATTAAAGGACGCAAATATTCTCGAACAAAAACTTGCACAGGCAGCTGATGCTGCTTCCAAAGCAGTTTTACTGAATGAACTGGCAAGCAGGGTTATTTATCCATATATCGTTATGGCAGTGATTCTTGTGCTTCTCGGACTTTTGCTCAGGTTTGCTCATCTTCCTGAAGTTGACACCGATGCAGAAGATGCAGCAAGCAGCGAATCAAACCAGCAAAAAACAAGCGTATGGCAGTTTCCGCATCTTATAATCGGGGTAATTACATTCTTCTTCTATGTAGGAGTTGAAGTTATAGCTGCTGATACTATCATAAGATATGGTCAATCGCTTGGAATAGCTATGAACTCCGCAAAATATTTCACTTCCCTCACATTACTCAGCATGATAGTGGGGTATCTGTTAGGGATAATGCTTATACCAAAATATATCAGACAGGTTACAGCATTGAAAATCTGCGCAATTCTTGGAGTAATCTTTGCACTTGCAGCAATTATTACACCTTCTCATTTTACTTTTATAATACCATTTGTTGATATTGTCACTTTTTCGTCTTTAAGACTTGTTTTGCCTTTAACAGTTCTCTTCGTTGCATTAATGGGTCTGGCAAACTCTTTGATGTGGCCGGCACTCTGGCCATTGACAATAAGCGGTCTTGGCAGATTTACGAAAACTGCTTCAGCTATGATCATAATGGCTATTGCAGGTGGGGCAGTATTACCATTGTTGTATGGGAAACTGGCAGTCATATTTTCAACCCAGGCTGCATACTGGATATGCGTTCCGGCATACCTGATTATCATGTATTACGCATTTATCGGACACAAAGTGGAAAGATAACATGGGTTATAACCTGAAGGAAATATTCGATTGCTTCTATACTGATGGTACATTCTTAAATGGAGAACCTTATGGCAGCGGACATATTCATGATACCTTCAGGATTGAAACTGTTGAAAAAGAGAAAGACAATTATATCCTTCAGCGGCTTAATAATAAGATCTTTAAAAACATTCCTGAACTTCAACACAATATCGAGAGGGTTACAGTTCATCTCAGAAATAAATTAAGAAGCATTCCGGGCTCAGATATTAAAAGGGAGTGTCTTAGACTTATCCCTTCCAGGGATGGTAAAACCTGGATCAATGATAATGATGGCAATTTCTGGAGAATGTACATATTCATCTCAAACCATCATTCCTATAACGTAGTTGACAGTCCCGACAAAGCATTTGAAGGAGGAAGAGCAATAGGTCGTTTTCAGGCAATGCTGTCTGACATGCCGGAAGGGCCCCTGTTTGAAACTATTCCGTGGTTTCATGATATCGAAAAAAGACTACAGACCTTCAATAACAAGATAATAGAAAACCCTGCACGTCGCGCAGAGACAGTGGATAAGGAGATAACTCAAATCCTTCACAGGGCTGAGGAGATGAAAATAATACTAAGGCTTGGAAGAGAGGGAAAAATACCCCGGAGAATTACACACAACGACACAAAATTCAATAATATTTTGCTTGATGAAAATGATAAAGCGTTATGTGTGATTGATCTTGATACGGTAATGCCGGGATATGTCCATTATGATTTTGGCGATGCTATAAGAACGGCTGCAAATACGGCCGCCGAAGACGAGAAAGATCTTTCTAAAATTAATATGAATATAAACCTCTTCAAAGCATATTCCGAAGGTTATCTTTCAGAAACCGAAAAAACACTGAATGATGTGGAAAAGGAATTCCTTGCGTTTGCACCAAGATTAATTACTTATACCATCGCTGTCCGTTTTCTTACTGATTTCATTGATGGCGATCATTACTTCAAAATTCATCATGAGTTTCATAATCTTCAGAGAGCCAGAGCTCAGCTCAGGTTGGTGATTAGCATGGAAGAGCAGTATAAAGATATGAAGAGGATAATCAGGAAATTGACATAATGTTAAAGGCGCAAAGGCTCAAGGGGGCAAGTGTGTAAAGGCGATTAATATGCATATACACTTGTCCTGCCGTTAAGCCGTTGAGCCGTTGAGCCATTGAGCCACTAAAAACAATCAATAAGAATTATGGACTGGACAAAAGATGAAATCAGGTTTTTGAAGACATTGAGTGATCCTGACAAGATTCAGGGATTCCTCGATTTAATTCCTTATAATCCCGTATATGAATGCAGGTCACCGCGGTGGGTAATAAAAAAAAGGTCAGCCCACTGTTTTGAAGGCGCACTGTTCGCTGCCGCTGCTCTACAATTTTCAGGATATAGACCATTGATAGTTGACCTGAAAGCTTATAATGACGATGATCATGTCATTGCTGTGTTCAAACAAGATGGGCACTGGGGTGCCGTTGCTAAATCAAACTTCACATCGCTAAGATACAGAGAACCTGTTTATCGCTCATTACGTGAACTTGTTATGTCATATTTTGATTTCTACTTCAATACTGACGGTGATAAATCACTGCGATCATATTCTTTGCCACTCGATCTTACTCTTTATAATCCCCTTCACTGGGCAACTACCGATGAGGATCTTGAATATATAGGGGATAAACTGGAAAAGATTCATCATTTTCCGGTTGTGAACAAAAAGATGATCAAAAACCTGAAAAAAGCAAGCAATATTATGCTTCAGGCAGGGATGCTGGGGTCAAATGCGGCTGGACTGTTTAAACCGAAATGAGGTTTAATGGCACAGGGCTCAGGGCACAGGGCTCAGGGCTCAGGGCTCAGGGCTCAGGGCAAAAGAGCAAAATCCGACTAGAGATATAAAGACTGCAGGACCGCAAGACTGCAAGACCATATTAGAGCCGGTCGAAATAACTAAGTGTCCATTTATTTGTTTATCATTATATTACAAATATTGCCAGCATGACGGTCGAAGGTTCTTTTGTAATTAACATGATATTGTCTATTTTTGACAGCATAAAATAAATTTGGTATGGATTTATCTGGTAAATTTTATAAAGCCTTCACTGACCGTCAGTCGGCGATAGAAAAACAATATGGTCCCAAGCAAGCTGAAAAACAACATTCAAAAGGCAAGCTTACTGCTCACGAACGGATAAATCTGCTTTTCGATAATAATACATTTGAAGAAATTGATGCGTTTGTAACGCCAGCTGATCAGCCAGTTGAATTCGGGAAAGTTGAAAGATCTTTTGGCGATGGGGTGATTGTGGGTCATGGAAAAGTAAATGGGAGGCTTGTTTTTGCTTATGCTCAGGATTTCACCATTATGGGGGGATCACTGGGGATTGTGCATGCAAAAAAAATCGCAAAAATCCAGGAGATGGCACTAAAAATGGGGTCACCGATTATTGCTCTTATTGACTCAGGTGGTGCAAGAATACAGGAGGGAGTAGCAAGCCTTAGCGGTTATGCCGCCATCTTTCAGAACATTATTCATTCTTCAGGAATCATTCCACAGATCTCAGTAATAATGGGACCAGCTGCCGGAGGTGCAGTCTACTCCCCTGCCCTTACCGACTTCGTCTTTATGGTTAATCATACGAGCTACATGTTTGTTACCGGACCAAATGTTGTCAAAGAGGTTCTTAATGAAGATGTATCCTCCGAAGGGCTTGGAGGAGCAGAAGTTCATGCACGTAAAAGCGGCGTTGCTCATATGATCTATGATGACGAGGAAAATTCTATTCTCGCCCTGAAAAAGTTTCTTTCCTATCTTCCCTCAAATAATGTTGAAAATCCTCCGATAGTTACAGATGATGGATCAATAAACGATATCAATGAAAAACTCAGGGATATCATTCCCGAAGACCCAAATAAAGCATATGATGTTAAAGATGTCATTGCCCAGATTGTTGACAGGAACAGTTTATTTGAAACTTCGGAACTCTTCGGCGCTAACATCGTAACAGGCTTTGCACGATTGAATGGTAAAACAATTGGTGTTGTTGCTAACCAACCGAAAGTGCTTGCCGGGGTTCTCGATATAGACTCATCAACAAAGGGTGCGAGATTTATAAGATTTTGTGATGCTTTTAATATACCTATAATCACATTCGAAGATGTTCCCGGATTCCTTCCTGGTGTCGATCAGGAACATTCGGGTATTATCAGACATGGTGCCAAATTGCTTTTCGCATATAGCGAAGCTACTGTTCCGAAAATAACAATAATACTGCGGAAAGCATATGGAGGAGCTTTTATTGTTATGAACAGTAAAAACCTTGGAGGTGATTTCAGTTTTGCATGGCCATCGGCCGAAATCGCAGTGATGGGTCCTGATGGGGCCGTTGCTATCCTCTACAGAAAAGAACTTGCAGAGTCGAAGAACCCAGTTGAACTTAAAAAGGAGCTTGTTAAAAAATATCGCGATAAAATCGCGAACCCATTTATTGCCGACGAAAGCGGATATATTGACGAAGTAATTGATCCGGCAGTCACAAGGAAAAAAATTATCTCTGCTCTGAATGCGCTTAATAATAAATGGGTTAAAGTCCCGGCCCGAAAGCATGGGAATATGCCATTGTAAGGCGCAAGAACGTAATGGCGCAAAGGCATAAAGGCCATAATCAATGTGGCAAGACGTTTTACCGTTGAGCCGTTGAGCCATTGAGCCGTTGAACCGTTGAGCCATTGTGCCGTTGAGCCATTGAGCCGATGAGCCGTTTTAGCAATATCGCTCTTAAAATGATTCAATTTTAGTATAATAATAAGGAAAATAGTATAACTTACAATTAATAAAACAGATGATTTTAATTGTAACAAGCAGGATTCAAATCACATATGTATAAAGGGAAAAAAATCAGTCTTATACTTCCTACCTTTAATGAAAAGGATTCAATAAAAAAAGTAATTAATGAATTTGAAAAATTAGAAATAGTCGACGAGATATTAGTTATAAATAATAATGCCGCTAAAGGAACTTCTAATGAAATAGCGAAAACTTCCGCCCTTGAAATAATGGAAAACGAACAAGGTTATGGAAGCGCAATTATCAGAGGTTTTAAAGAATCAAGTGGAGATTTAATTGTGGTTTGTGAACCTGACGACACATTTCTTGCTACTGATATTCATAAATTACTTTCCTACAGCGAAGATGTAGATATAGTATATGGTTCAAGAACTTATAAGGAATTAATATGGTCCGGGGCAAATATGGGCTGGTTTCTTAGATTCGGAAACTGGGTTGTCGCCAAATTGTTGGAAGTCCTGTTCAATACAAATACTCTTACGGATGTCGGATGCACATACAGGCTAGTCCATAAAAATGTGATATTGGAATTATTACCCTCTTTTAAAATTAAATCAAATTTTTTTGGTCCGGAGATGATGGCAAGAGGATATATCAAAAAATATAAATGCATTCAGATTCCGGTAGTTTATAAGGAAAGGATCGGTACAAGTTCCGTTACCGGTAACCTGCTAAAAGCTTTTACTTTAGGGATAAAAATGATTCTGTTATTATTCACCTTAAAGTTCAGAATTGACAAAACTGTACTTAAATTTCTTAAATGAAGAAAACTGCAATAATCCTTTTTTGGGCAGCAATCCTTATTGGCTTGGTTCTACGATATGTATCATTATCATATATGGGGATCTTTGATATGGCAACATATCACGAATGGGGTTTACATGCTTTTAAAGACGGATTGATCGCTTCATATGAGGGAATTTATTATCCTTTTCAGTATCAGCTATTTGAACTTGGTGCAGGTTTATCAATAAAATTGAACACCGATTATTTTATTATCTATAAGCTAATTAATCTTCTATTCGACTGTGGAAACCTAATTGTCTTATTTCTAATCTTCAAAAAGATTAATGTTTCAAAGTATTACCTGCTGTTTTATTGGCTTCACCCCTGGTTTCTGATAATGTTTACACAGGGGTACTGTGATTTTCAGTTTACTTTTTTTATCCTGTGTTTCATACTTTTCACACTTAAATCAACATCGAGAAATTACCTGATAGCGGGAATATTTTTTGGCTTTGCTTTACTTATGAAACCTCAGGTGCAAGTTATTGCCCTATCTCTATTTATTTATGGTTTATATCAGTATTTCAAAAACAAAGATATTAAGACACTCCACATCTTTGTCTTCCCTGCAATACTTTTCATCGATTACTCACTTTATTTTTTTGTAAGATCGGGCAATCCTTTCAGGCTGTTAAGAACATTTGTTGATGTTGGTGGTGCTATGCCCTTAACAGCGAATTTTCTGAATGGCTGGTTCCCAATTGCATATTACCTGAATACTCCGGGCGATCCAATCTATAGTATTACTGATAATATTATGATATCAAATACCTCTTTTAAGTCTATAGCCTTACTTACACTGCTATTGCTTCTATATTTATTCGTTCATAAATTAATTAAGAATAATTATATCAATAAAATCGACTATAACCTATTTCTTGTTACCGGTTTTTCCACCTTTATTTTTCCATTCATAATGACATCTGCCCACGAGAATCATCTATTTCTTGCTACAGTGCTGCTAATTCCGATTCTTGGAAAAGTTAAAAACCTGTTTATTAAACTAAGTATTCACATAATCTTATTATTACAGTGTATTAATTTATATGGATTTTATGGATATGGTGAAAATAAAATTATAAATTGGATACATTTCAATTATACCTACGAAATTGCTTTTGTTTTATCTTTGATTGCTTTTTTTGCATTTTTAACTTTGGTAATATATTTTTTGAGTTCAAAATCTAACTTTTTGACACAAATTAAACAATCTAATATAAGATTAGGTAAATGAGAATAGTTTTATGAACCTGGGAATAACTTTACAGAAAAATAAATGATGATTAAGAGAATACTAATTGCGAACAGAGGTGAGATTGCAGTCAGGATCATGAAAACTGCACACCTTATGAAAATTGAGACTGTCGTTGTTAAAACTGCTGCTGAACCAAATGCCATGTATCTATCAGCGGCCGATATAATATTTGATGATACTGAAGATAATTCCGAAATCCCTGTATTTCTCAACATTGACAAACTAATTAATATTGCAATAAAGACAAATGCCAATGCTATTCATCCGGGTTATGGGTTCCTTGCAGAAAACGCCTACTTTGCGCAGAAATGCGTTGATATTAACCTGATTTTTATTGGCCCTTCTCCCGATGCAATATATAAAATGGGAAATAAAACTATTGCCAGGAAAATAGCTATGGCAGGCGGAATTCCAATGGCAATGGGAAGTGAAGGGAATATTGCAAATGAGGAAGAAGCTGTTGTAATCGCTGAAAAGATCGGATACCCGGTAATAATAAAAGCTGCATCCGGAGGTGGAGGAAGAGGAATGAGGATTGTACGAAAAGCCGAGGAGATGGAGAAGATGTTTATTATTGCCAGTAAAGAAGCAGAGAAAGCTTTCAATGATCCTTCAGTATTTGTTGAAAAATATATTGAAAACCCAAAACACATTGAGTTTCAAATACTTGGAGACACCTATGGGAATGTTATTCATTTAGGAGAAAGGGAATGTTCAATCCAGAGAAAACATCAAAAGCTGCTTGAGGAAGCACCATCATGCGCTCTGGATACAAAACTGCGTAAAAAAATGGGAGACATGGCTGTCCAGATTGCGAAAGCAGTTGATTATTATTCTGCCGGAACAGTTGAGTTTCTGCTTGACGCTGACAAAAATTTCTATTTTATGGAAATGAATACCAGAATTCAGGTGGAACATCCTGTAACTGAAATGATAACCGGTTTAGATCTTATTGAGCAACAGATCAGGATAGCAAATGGAGAGGAACTCAGATTTAAACAAAATGATATAAAGCTAAAAGGGTGGGCAATTGAATGCCGGATAAATGCAGAGGATGTTCAGGCTGGTTTTGCACCCGACCCTGGGAAAATTGAAAGTTTGAATATGCCGTCTGCCCCTTATATAAGAATAGATACAGGAGTTCAGTCAGGTTCTTCCATTGTTGCAAGTTACGATTCTATGATAGCCAAGCTTATTGTAACAGGAAAAGACAGGAAAGATGCTATCAAAAATTGTAAGATGGCCCTCGATAAGGTCTGGATAAAAGGTACAAAAACAACACTACCGTTTTTCCGGATGCTGGTACGTCATCAGAAGTTCCAGGATGGAACCTTTACAACTTCATTTATTGAAAAGGATCTGGAAAAGTACTATTTTAACAGCGAGTATGAAGAGATGCTTGCTGCATGGCTTGCCACAAAGCTCTTCGTTGAAGAAAACCTTAATGATGACAGTATTAATGTTAATTTTGAACATGGGAAAACAATGAGCCCATGGTTATTAAACAAAAGAATAAATCAGTTCTAAAGTAAGCTGTTAATCATGGCCAACGATAAACTTCAGATAAAAAAACTATATGCCCTTTCTTCTGAGAACAGAAAATTCAGCTTTTTCCTCCCACTTAAACATAAAATAAAGATTGGGAAAAGAGAGTATGAGGTTAAACTTAAAGCAGATGAAAAATACGGTACCTATATTCTTTGGAAGAATCGGAAGTACCCTGTCGAGATTATACGTTCAAGTCAGAACAAATATGAAATTCTCTTTAACGATATAAGCTACACATTTACCGTTGAAACACCTTTTTCGCTGCAGAGAATGAAGGTTTTAAACTCTAAGAAAGGTAAAGTTGAACAGGAAATAATTAAAGCTCCAATGCCTGGTAAAATAATCGATGTTCTTGTGAGAGAAGGGACCACAGTTCTGAGGGGAGAACCTGTTGTGATTCTGGAGGCTATGAAAATGCAGAATGAAATTCTATCTCCGGTAAACGGAATGGTTGTAAAAGTCATGGCCAAACCTAACACCAATGTTATGAAAGATGATATCCTCGTTGAGATTAAACTATAATGCTCGAAATACCTGTTTGAAAAAAAACTCAGATTATAAATCTTCTCATAAAATGACGCAAGAGCATAAGTATTGATCCTGAGGTCAGTATAAATGCTATTACTCCATAAACAAAACTCTCTGAGGGATTTGGAACTACCCAGGCCCAACTGATCCAGTACAAAGGAGAAAAAAATGCCAGATAATTCCATGGATGATGAAACAGCAGACCCAGAGGGACAGTTATAATAAAAATCCAATAAAATCTTGAAACAGCTAATCCTGAAACTCTAGTTGCTGACAGAGAGCTAATAAACTGGAAAACAAACGCTGACTGAATTGAAAGAAGACCAGCTGCGAATAGAGTTCTTAACCATCCTTCAGTTGGAACAGGGTTCACAAGGATTATGGTTATCATCACTAAAACAAAACTGATTAAGACAGGAATTGTCATTCTTAAAAGCAGAAATTTGTATCTATCTTCCGAAGCAACTACTTTGACATACAAGTTATATAAATCATTTCCATTAATTTTAATGAAAGCATAAACCATCCCTGGAAACATTGGGATAACAGATACAAACGTGATCGACACAAGAGAATAATACTTATCGAGAAGGAATCCCGTTTTTAAAAAGATTGCTCCGGAGAGCAACGGGAAAACAAATTTAAGTAATAAAATAAGGATGAATGGTGCCAGAATGCGAGCTAAAAGCGTCTTATCGTGCAAAATGATATTACTATCCGCTATAAATGAGCTTTTAAAACTGACCCACATCATTTTCAGAATGCAATGAATTAAAAAGAGAGGTTTCCCGACCTTGAGAAACCTCTCTGAATATTTAGCTTTTAACAGGTATATGCTTCAAAGTGCCCACCAGAAACTTCCAATATTTTCCTACAGAGACAATATTTACTTTCTCATCAGGAGAATGCGGATACCTGATCGTCGGTCCGAATGAAATCATATCGAGATTTGGATAAACGCCGCCTATAAGACCGCATTCGAGTCCCGCATGAATTGCTTTTTTTTCAGGGATATTTCCGAACATATCTTTGTAAACATTACTCATAGTCTGAAGTATTGGCGACTGCATGTTTGGTTTCCAGCCAGGGTATCCGCCTTCAAGTTTTACATCTGCTTCAATAAGATGAAATGCTGCAGCAATTCTCCATGCAGTTGCTTCTTTAGCAGAATCAACTGAACTCCTGCATAGATTATATGCTTCAAATTTGCCCTTATTACATCTGACAATAGCAAGGTTATTAGATGTTTCAACAAGCCCCTTCATTGCCTGACTCATTCTGACAACTCCGTTGGGACAGACAAAAACTGCTCTGATTATACGATACTGGTCGTGCTGATTCATAACTTTTGACGGAACTGCAACTTTTTCAAAGGTAAACTTAAGATCAGGTTCTGTTTCCAGGAATTCTGCTCTGTAGATCTTCTCATAATCTTTAATGAATTTCTCAAACTCTTTTGTCTTTTTTTCAGGAACAAGCAGTACTGCAAAAGATTCCCTTGGAATAGCATTTCTCAGATCTCCGCCTGATGCCTCTGAAAGTCTGATTCCGAAGTCTGATTCTGCCTGCATGAGAAAGCGGAACATCAATTTATTCGAGTTTGCTCTTCCCATTGCTATATCTACACCAGAGTGCCCGCCCTTCAATCCTTTAGCAAATATTTTATAGGCTGCCATTCCTTTTGGTGATTTTTCCTCAGCGTAATCCTTTGTAGCACTGACATCAACACCACCAGCACATCCAACATATAATTCGCCTTCATCCTCAGAATCGAGATTCATAAGGATATCTCCCTTAAGAAGACCTTTTTTAAGTCCGAATACCCCGGTCATACCAGTCTCTTCATCTATAGTAAAGAGGGCTTCAATTGGTCCATGAACAACCTCCTTCGAATCCAGAATTGCCAGTGTCGATGCAACTCCTATACCATTATCAGCACCAAGAGTTGTGCCATTTGCCCTTACCCATTCACCATCAAGAACTGTTTCGATCGGATCTTTTTCGAAATCATGTTTCTTATCGCTGTTTTTCTGTGGAACCATATCGAGATGTGTCTGTAAAATCACTCCTTTTCTGTTTTCCATTCCTTGCGTGGCAGGTTTCCTTATAATTACGTTACCTACTTTATCTACAATGGTTTCGAGTTTATGTTTTTTGCCAAACTCCACTATGTATTCAACCATCTTTTGTTCATGTTTTGACGGACGTGGAATTTGCGTTATTTCATGGAAAAAGTTCCATAGTTGTTTTGGCTCAAGATCACGGATACTGCTCATATAAATAAGTTTTAAGTCTTCAATAAATATTCACTAAAATTAATACAATTTGGTAATAATAACAATGACAACTTAGGTCTCTGGAAGAAAATAATCAATAGATTGTCAAGGATGTAAATTTACTTTATAACATAAGTAATAAATTAATGTTCTATTCATTTTGATTTTTATACCAATATTATTACTTTGTGGAACCTGAATTTGAAGAAAATAAAAAATGTAATTTAAAAGAAATGAACAGCTTATCATTTCATTTCAGTTTAACAAACTCGAAATAAATCCAAATTAATTATTAATAGAACCAATATGACGTTTTTATCTATTGTAGTTGCACTTGTGATTATTTTTGACTTTATCAATGGTTTTCATGATTCGGCAAATTCAATAGCGACAGTTGTTTCAACAAAAGTTCTTTCTCCTTTTGCAGCAGTTTGTATGGCTGCTTTCTTTAATTTTATTGCTTTCCTGATTTTTCATCTGAAAGTTGCAACAACCATGGGAACGGGAGTTGTCAATCCTGATGTAATTAATCTTACTGTAATTGCTTCAGCACTGGTTGCAGCAATAATATGGAACCTGGCAACCTGGTGGCTTGGTCTTCCATCCAGTTCTTCACATACTCTGGTTGGAGGACTAGTGGGAGCAGCTGTTGCAAGTTCAGGTTGGGGATCTGTGGTAATGAGTGGTGTAATAAAAATTGTTCTATTTATAATTATAGCTCCCATTCTTGGAATGATTATGTCTTTCATTATATCGGCCATTGTGATCTTTCTGGCCAGAAACCATTCGCCGTCGGGGATTGATAAACATTTCAGACGACTACAGCTTTTATCCGCTGCTTCATTTAGTCTCGGACATGGTGGTAATGATGCACAAAAATCAATGGGTATCATATGGGTTGCCCTGATTGTCACAGGTAATGCAACCAAAAGTGATCCAATTGCATTGTGGATTGTCTTGTCTTGTCAGGCTGCAATTGCATTTGGGACATTATTAGGTGGTTGGAGGATAGTTAAAACTATGGGTCAAAAGATAACAAAACTCAAACCATTTGAAGGATTTTGTGCTGAATCTGCGGGTGCCATTACCCTTTTTGTAGCAACACATTTCGGTATCCCTGTAAGTACAACACATGTAATTACCGGAGCTATCATAGGTGCCGGAGCCAGAAAAGGAGTATCTGCTGTTAAGTGGGGTGTTACAACTAAAATCTTCTGGGCGTGGTTACTTACCATACCCATATCAGCAGTAATCGGTTCATTAATGTACCATTTTCTTAAATTTGTTCTTGTTTAAATAATTAGTTCATATTGTTTAAAATATTGATAATTATGAATATAGATAGTTTCCTGAAATTTTTTGTCCCGAAAGATCATTCTTTCTTTCCCCTGTTTGAGAGTGATGCCCAAAACCTGGTTAAAGCTTCTGAACTTCTCAGAGAGCTTCTATCCAGCGTTGATATCACAGAACATGAAAGATTTTATAAAGAGATAAGGGACATAGAACATATCGGCGATGACATAACCAATAAAACATATGAACAGCTTAACAAATCATTCATTACTCCTTTTGACAGGGAGGATATTCACGAACTTACAGCCAATATTGATGATGTGGTTGATTCAATAAATGGAATTGCCCGCCGGATCTGCCTTTACCGGCCAAAGAAGCTGATGCCTATATACAAGGAGTTGGCAGAACTGGTATATGAAGCAGCAAAAGAGGTTGAAACGGCTATTCACTGCCTGAAGGATCCTGTTTCCAACAAAGAAAAAATAAGACGGGCATGCAGCATAGTAACAGCTATTGAGCACAAAGCAGATGAAATATATTTCACAGGAGTATCAGAATTATTTGAGAAAGAAGAAGATCCAAAAGAATTAATTAAGAATAACAAAATCCTGGAGATGCTTGAAAGATGTGTCGATGAAG
>OCZT010004388.1_pt1 | contig 14219 bp, 12 predicted proteins | sample 1539031 | NCBI WGS metagenome assembly OCZT01 (sample SAMEA3539308, study PRJEB22396) | soil metagenome | biome: tundra; feature: field; material: soil | place: USA | collected 2010-05 | depth 0.15 m
ATTTTCCGGCAACACGCAGAATCCATCCTGTCCGTGTGCGCCGAAGGTATGACCCGCTTCCCGCGCGCCTTCGCATCGGCTTTGGACGCCGCACGGATCCTGTCCCCGAACGCCCTGTTGATCCACCTGGACGGCGATCCGGGATTCGAGGGGTGGATGGCGATGGATGCAATCCTTCGCGGCATTCCCGCAGACCTCGTGGTGCGCACTACCGCAGGGTCCATGGCGCCCGAACTGCGCGGTGGCTTCGCGGGCGATCACCCCGTTGGCGGCCCGGCCGTTGCCTGGGTCTGCCGCGGGTCGGCCTGCCTAGCTCCAGCGGATTCTGCGCGAGACCTACGCGACAGGCTCTCCTGATCGGATCAGAAATTCGATCGAGCGCTTAGGCGAAGAAATGGCCCATGGATGAACGGCGAAAGATCCAGGCCGTTTTCGACTCTCTGTGCGGCCCATGTCCACCCGAACGATCCTTCCACGAACCAGACTGGAGACGGTTCCCACCGAAGGAATCCACTCGCGGTGCAGCCCAGCTCCGAGCGCCTCTCGGAACGTGGCAGTCGTGTGCCCATCTGGGGGGTAAACTCCGTAGAATCTGTCCATCGGTCGGGCGCGAAAGAGATCCGTCCATCCAAATCGAGCTGGGGGCCAAAGCGCACGGATCCATACGCCTTGGTCAACGCCGTATGGAAGGTGGCCTGGGCTCTTTCCCGCGCGAACCGCACAGGAACCGTATCGTAGTCCAGCACGGCTGGCCATGCCGGATCTTGTCGGGCACGAAGCGTTCCGTCCAGCTCCAACTCGCCTCCGCCGACAGGTCCATTGCCTTGGACCATCCAGCCCAGGAATCGCGCCCTGCGCCAAGAATAGCGAGCCATCGGGCCTTGTCGAAGGTCCCAGCCGCACCACCGCGCCCCGAACTCCCAGGCGCCCGAAATCCCCGCTTCCGGCTGGTTTTTCTCTGTCCAACCACCCCATCCCTCCAGGCGTCCATTCCAGGTTGGGCGGTGAAATTCGATTCCCGTCCGCAAATCCATTTCCGCATAGGGCCCGGCTGCTTCCAGCCAAGACCCGGCGGAAAGTCCCGCCAAGACGTCCGTGGATCCCGTTTTTGCATCCAACGGAAAGCGTCGTTGGAGATCCAGCATCCCCAAGGCGGGCAGCTGGGTATCCGTTTGAAACTCCCCTTCGACCCGGACCGACCAGAGACGACGGGACGAAGCGCCAGATTTTATCGCATCCGATTTCGGTGGTGAAACCGCCGTCGCTTCGGGGAGCTGGAGGAAGTCCAGCAGGTCGGTCACATTCTGAGAAACCAGATGTTTTTCGGACCAGTCTTGCAGCAGATCGATGGCACCCAGGGTATCCCTGTTAGACAATTTCCGACCCGCCTCGGAAAGTACTGCGGAATCGGGCGAGGACGACACCATGGCCAGCAACAAGATGGGCAGGTGGATTATTTCCCCCCCGGGCGAGGAGCTTGCACTCCAGCCTTGGATGAATCCTTAGTCCCGCGACGCAGCTTGTCAAATTTCTTCTGACGGCTGGCCTTGCGCTCCATCCAACGGGAACGGGCCTCGGGCGAAAGCCGACCCTGGTATTCGGCTTCCAGGGAGTGGATTTGCTTCTGGTGCACCGCGACCAAGGCACGTCGCTTCTCCAGCCGCTGTTCCGGAGTCAGATCCTTGCGTTCCTGCAATTGCCGCGTTTGGATCTTCTGCTGCTTGCGCAAGTCTTGCAGCCGACTTTCGAACTCGCGTTCCACGGGATCGGAGATGGCGACCGGATCGGGTTCGACGGGTTCCGCAGCGCGAACGACAGGCGAAACCAACAACAAGCCACAAACTGCAAACCAATGCCCCATTATGGACACGATCATCTTGGCCATCAATACCCCCTAAGATCCAAGGAGTTCAGGTCAAAGGGCATGCCACCTCTCCGCGAAAACCGCTATCCATGTTCATCTGGATTCGATAAAATAAAAAAGCGGAACCGGCGGTTCCGCTTCCATCCGAAAGGCCGAGAAGCCATTCCGAAATATCACTTCTTCTTGGTGGTATCCTTGACCGCATCGACCTTCTTGGCGGTGTCAACCTTGGCGGTGTCCTTCTTGGCTTCCACCTTCTTGGCTTCGACCTTCTTGCCGGCCTTGGCCGTGTCCTTCTTCGCTTCGGACTTCTTGGCAGTGTCCTTCTTGGCCTCGATCTTCTTCGCTTCGGACTTCTTGGCAGTGTCCTTGACTGCTTCGATCTTCTTGGCGGTGTCGATCTTCTTGGCGGTGTCGATCTTCGCGGTTTCGGCGAAAACGGCGATGGCGCTGATGGCGAGGATGGAGGCGAGCTTCTTCATCTGTAGAGTCCTAGTGGTGAGAGTGATCGATCCTCTCCTGGTGGAGGAGTTGGACGAAATGTAACGTAATTCAAATTGTTCGCTCGCAATTTTGGAGCTTATTATCCCCAAATTTCAATCTTCCGCCCCTTCGTACATGCCCAACCGCTTGAGCAGATCCCGCAAGACCTTGCGGTCGATGCCCAGGATTGATGCGGCCTGCGTAAGGTTTCCTTCGGCCCGAGCCAAGGCAGATTCCACCGCTCGGCGCTCGGCGGCCTCGCGAATTTCCGTCAATGTCCCCATTGGGGGCGACCCTTCCTTCAAGCCCATATGCTCCGGCTGAAGCCGACTTCCGCCCGCTTCCAGCAGGGATCGCTGCATGCAATTTTCCAGTTCCCGTACGTTTCCCTGCCAACCATGGCGCAGAAGCGCCTTCTCCGCCGCCCGCGACAATCCGGCGAATACGATCCCGAATTCCGCCGACGCTTTTTGAGCAAAGACGCGCGCCAAGGGCAGCACGTCCTCATGCCGATCCCGCAGCGGGGGTATGGAAACCGTGGCGACGTTCAGCCGAAACAGAAGATCTTGGCGAAATTTCCCGTCCCGGACCATCGCTTCCAGATCACGATGTGTGGCTGCCAAAATACGGACATCCACCGGATGTTCTTGCGAGGAACCGACGCGCCGGATGGTTTTTTCCTGGAGCGCGCGCAGTAGCGCGGCCTGCAGGTGCGGGGCCAGTTCTCCGATCTCGTCCAGGAAGAGGGACCCTCCTTTGGCGGCATCGAACAATCCTTCGCGGTCCGTACTGGCACCGGTGAAGGCTCCTTTCTTGTGTCCGAAGAGTTCGGATTCCATGAGGTTGGCAGGAATTGCCGCGCAATTGATGGGGATGAACGGCCCCGTCCGGCGCGAGGAACGGTGGACCAACTGGGCGAGTTTCTCCTTGCCCGTGCCTGTTTCTCCAAGGATTAAGAGGGGAATGGTGGAGGGGGCGAACTTGCGCGCCTGGGCCACCACAGTTTGCATGGCCGGAGAAAAGGCCAGGAGGCCATCGCCCTTTTCGGAAGCCCGCAGCGCTTCCAGGGAGGAGATGTCTTCGCGGTGGCGGCGAGCGGCCACGAGCACTCTGGCCAAGGTCTCCACCAAGCGCTGGAAGGAGCGCCGGTCTTCTTCCTGGAACGCCTGGCCGCTACCCGTGCGGTGCAGGTACAGGACGCCCAACGGCTGGGGTTCATCCGAAAGACGCAAAGGAGCGCAGAGGATGGAACGGATCTGGGACCCCAGGAGGGACGGGCCAGAAAGCGGAGCATCGCCCCCGCCAGATTCTGCCCAGAGGACTGCACCGTGCCGTTCCAGACAGGATTTGACGGCAGAGCGAGAAAAAACCGCTCCGCTTCCCTCCGGCCAGATGGACACCACCTGCTGGAAATCGTCGCCTCCCAGGACCACGCCTTCGTCAGCAGACAAATGCACGGCGGCGAACTCCAGCAATCGCGGCAAAGTGGACGATGGATCCGGAGACTCCAGAAGCAATTCGACCGCCAAAAGGACCGGCTCGAGCGATCCCCCTTTGGTGCGGACTCGCCCCAGGGTCCAGACCCGGCCGTCGGAAAATGTCAAGGCTCCGCCTTCCGACAATTCCGCGGGGAATCCTGGTTTGACGGGATTCCCGCCCACCAAGACGCCTTTGGCTTGCGCCTCCACGACCACCTTGTCCGGCAGCACCAGAAGCTGTGCCTCCATGGCCGAGAGGCCCGGGATGCGAAGATCGCTTCCGGGGCCGGATCCGACCACCAGGAGCTTGCGGTCCAGTGCCATGTTTCCCGCACCCGCGGGCCCTTCCAAAATCCATCCGGCCTTCATGGGTTTCCTTTTTTGGCGGTTGAGGGCACGTTGATGCTCTTCGTGTTCTTCGAGTGGTGATAAACCGCGGCACGCCGCAAAACCACCCAGGTCGTGTCCAGGATGGATTCCCCCGTGGAGTCTTCAAGCTCCACTTGATGGGTGCCAGGAGCCAACCGAAGGAATCCGTCTCGGGGAACGGGGAGGTCCTTGCCATCCACTCGCAAAAGCGAACCGGGAGGGGGAGGATCAAAGACAAGCACGTCAGAATATGACTCGCCCTGGGAGAAATCGGAGTAACTGGGGGATGGATCCATCGTGGCAGATCCAAGGTCAGCAGGCCGATCAGAAGGTCTGCGCACCCACCAGATGGCACCCCCCGCGATGAGCAGGATCGCAGCAGCAGCAGCAGCGATCCAGCGCAAATGCGGGAACGGGGGCATGGAGCGAAGCCGCTGGAATTGACTCAGCTCGGGGAGCAGTTCTTCAGGAGACCGGGAGCGCTCGATGCGTTCCCGTTGGATCTTCCATGCGCTATTCCAGTCGCGGCGTCCGCGTGCATCCACGATGGCCCTGGAGAGGAGCCGCTCCATCCGCTGATCCACAGACGCCTGCAGAAGCGATCTCGCCAGAGGAGGATCGCCCCAATCCTTTTCCAGCAACCGAACCAGGGCCGCAGCGTCTTCCGGTCGGTTGGCGGGGTCTGGTTCCAAGGCGAGCGACAAACCCCAGGAGCGACCACGAGCCCACTTGGCCAAGTCACCGGAACCCACCGCGCGGGCCCAGCTTTCTCGGGAATCGGCCTCGGGCGGAAGCGCTCCCAGCACACGCAAACCCAGAACACCCAAAGCGAAGACGTCCCAACGAAAATCCGGCGATCCACCCTGCAACCGTTCAGGAGGGAGGATCTCCCATGTTCCTTCCACTGGGGGAACCGAGCCATCCGAACTGGGCGAGAGCCCGAAATCCACGATGGCCACTTCTCCGTGGGGACGGACAATGAGGTTAGCGACGGCGAGATCGCCGTGCACCACGCGAGCGCCGTGGAGTCGGGCCACCGCAAGCGCCGCCTGGAGTACCAATGCCCGACGATCGGGCACCGGAAGATCCGGGGGGAGCTCGTCCAGAGGCAATCCGTCGATCCAGGTCAACCCGACCCAAGGATGGCGTCCAGACAAATCCTGTCCAATCACTGCGGGAACGGGACCGCCGGCCAGGCGTGTGAGCAGTGCGGCCTCCCGCCCAAGCCTTTGGCGCCCGGAAGGAGCGGCGACCTTGAGCACCACCCAGCGGCCAGGATCCGTCTGCCAACAAAGGATGGCCTCGCCTTCGCCGCCACAACCCAGGGAAATCGGGGTGGTAAAACCCCGCGGGAGCGGATTCACCGCGGCATCCCCCAGCCCAGCGAATCGCGCACATCCGAGATGCGATCCCGGAACCAGGTGTTTGTGGAATCGCGTTTCAAGCCCAGCTGCCAATAGACAATGGCCCCTTCCGGATCCTTGTCCAAAGCGGCAAGTTCCCCTAAGCTCATGTAGGCCGGAACGTAAGACGAATCCCCGGCCAACGCCCGGGAAAACCACCTCTCCGCATCGAAGATGTCTCCACGAGCGCGGGCGAGATTCCCCAGAAATTGGGCGGAGGGTGCATGGTGAGGATCGGCGATCTGCGCCTGCCGGGCGATGTGCTCGGCCTGACTGATCCGTCCCCTCTTCTGGAGCCACAGACACGCGTGGAAGAGAGCGTCGGCCCGGTCGTCCTTTGTGTTCTGTGTGCTGTCTAGACGCTCCACGATGGCGAAGTCGCGCGCCGATCGAAGCCAATCGTCGACGGAATCCGTCCCAAACAAGGCCTTCTCCCGAGACCACCCCACCCGCGCCAAGGCCAGCCCCAGGCGGGCCTCGACATTATCAGGGTCTTTCTGGACGCAAGCGTCGTAGCTGGCCGTGGCGCGCGCCCAGTCCTCCAGCTGCAGAAAGGTGTGCCCCCTGTCCAATCCCGGATCCCGGCAGGCCGACAGGACCGCCAAGGCAAAAACGGCGATCAACACGACAAGGCGACTCATAGCCCGATAAGATATGTCTGGATGGAGGTTACATATGCCCCATCGTGGAAGACGTGATCGGCGGGCCAGTCCCGCTCTACTGGATTGGAGGCTGGGCCTCGGACCTCCAATGCTGGGATCGGCGCCTTTGCGTGTCCTTTCCGGAATTCGATCTCCGGTTCGTGGACGCCCATTCAATCCTCTCCGGGGAATCACGCCTGGAGCACCTTTTGGCGGTGGCACCGCCCGGCTCTTGCGTGGCGGGCTGGTCGCTGGGCAATCTTCTCCTGGAGAAGCTGCTGCGGCAGGGGCGGATCCCTCCCGAGATGCCGGTGCTTTCCATTTGCCCCTTCTTGGACTTTTGCGATCCCGTCGGCCCTTGGAAGCCTCTGGTCCTGCGCCGCATGGTGCGTCGACTCTTCGGGGATGCCGCCGGAGTGCTCTCGGATTTCGCCGATCGGATGGGTCTCGAAGACGACCTGCGCGCCGCGTGGTTCCATCAGGCTCTAGAATTGGGCGAAGAAAACCTGGCCGAGGGGCTCACTGTGCTCCAGACGCTGCGCTTGGAAAGTCCGTGGGCCGCTCATCCACGTCGGTTATTCGTGGTCAGTCCCGATGACCCCATCTCCCCGGCTTGTGAGGTGCCCGGCGAAGTTCGCCGCGAGATGCCCGTGGGGTCAGGCCATATCCCGTTTTTGGCCAATCCCGAAGCGTTCCACGCGGTGCTCCTGGAACTGGCCCGGCCCGCATGAACGCGTCTGGGGAATCCGGTGTCGACTGGCGATCGGCAAGGTTCGGACGCGCAGCCCGGACCTACCACGAAAGCACGCCGGTCCAGGCGGCCATGGCCGAAAGGCTTGCGGGACTTCTTTCGGACGATTTCCGTCCCGCTTCCGTCCTAGAACTCGGTTGCGGCACCGGACATCTCACACAGGCCCTGGTCCGAACCTTTCCCCATAGCTCCATCCTAGCCACGGATCTTTCCGAAGCGATGCTCAAGCACGCTCGCTCGGGCAGCGATGGTCCCGTCCGAATCTCCTGGCAACGCCTGGATGCAAGGGCTCCACAGTTGCCCGGCCAAGTCTTCGATCTGGTGACATCGAATGCCCTGGTCCAGTGGCTTCCCGACTTGGACGAACATTTCCTGTGTTGCCGAAAATTGTCTTCGCAGGGCGGACGCCTGGCCGTGGCAGGCCTTTGCGACGACAACTTTCCGGAGCTGGAACGCATTCTGTCGCGCGCCCCGTTCTGCTATCCCCCGGGGCCCGGACATTCTTCCGACGCCGCCGAGGCCGCCGCAAAGCGTGGATGCTGGGAAGTGGAATTCCTGGCCAGCGAGAACTGGCCCGTTTCCTACCCCTCGGCCAAGGCGTTCCTGGCACACCTGCGCGATAGCGGCGCCAACCGCCCTCCCCCGCCGGGCAAGTCCCTGGGCAGTTTGGGCCTCGGGGAACTGCTCGAGAGCCTGGAGCGCGAGGCTGGCGACTCGGACGGAATCCGGATCACCTGGAAGCCGTGGTTTTTAGTGGCGCGAGCGATCTGATCTTACAATGCTTCGATGGCGGCGAGCACGGTCGATTCCGTTAGGATTTCTGGAAGCGTCCTCTCCGTCTTGCCGTTGGAGAGGACATAAAACGGCACCCCTTGGCGCCCGAATGACTCCAATGCCCGCGACACCACGGAATCGCGCGCGGTCCAGTCGGCCTTGACCACCCGAACGCCCTTGCTGTCCAAGGCGCGCCGAACGGCAGGAGTCTCCAGGGCCACGCGCTCGTTGACCTGGCAGGAAAGGCACCAGTCGGCGGTAAACACCAAAAGCCACGGTTTTCCCGACCCGCGCAAATCCTGGAGAGTTCCCGCACGAAAGGCCTCGGCCGAATTCGTCACCTGCATCTTTTCCGCCTGGGCGGGGAGGTGGCGCGCGGCAACAGCGACTGATCCGCCCACCAAAATCAGGAAGGCCGCTCGCGACAGATTCCGCCTCAGAGCGGTATGGTGCGGGAGGGCTCCGCGACCTAAGACCCAGGCTCCCACCGCGACAACCACCCACAGCGCCACCACCAGCGCCAGGGAATCGACACCGGCCAAACGTCCCACGATCCAGGCAAGCCAGACCGCCGTGGCGGCCATCGCGAACCCGAAGGACTGTTTGAGCACGACCATCCACTCGCCGGGACGTGGCAAAAACCGTCTGGCACCGGGAATCACGGAGATCGCGAGGTAGGGAGCGGCCAGACCCAACGCGAGGGAGATGAACACCGCGAAGACCCGGGCGTCAGGCAGGACCAGTGCCCACCCGATGGCCGAGCCCATGAACGGCGCCGTGCACGGGGTGGCCACGACGGTGGCGAGCACGCCGGTCAGAAACGAGCCCATAACTCCGCGCGAGGAAGTGGAACCCAGTCCCGCGAAGGAGGCTCCGGGTTCAAACACGCCCCAAAGGGAGAGAGCCATCAAAGCCATCAAAAGCGAGAGAATCGCCACCGTGCGCGGCGACTGCATCTGGAAGCCCCACCCTAAGGCCTCGCCGCCGCGGCGAAGCGCCACGAGCACAGCGGCCAACACCAAAAAGGAGAGGACCACTCCGGCGGTGTACGCCAGTCCGTGGAGAAGGTGCCGATTGTCCCTTCCGGTCAAGAGGCTCAACGCCTTCATGGAGAGCACCGGCAAGACGCATGGCATCAGGTTCAGAAGCAGTCCGCCCAAAAAGGCAAGGAGCAGCGCAGGCAGAAATCTCCCCGTGGTAGCGGCGGATGGAGCGGTGGCAATGCGCGCTGTGTCGGATGGAACAAGCGGCGCGGGTGCCACGGCGAATTCCCAGCCTTTGAGACCCGCGCCCCAACCGTCTGGTCGCACCAAGACACCTCGCACGGAATCCGGCACCAGCCTCTGGAAAGGGTCGCGGCGAACAACTAGACGGAATCCGTCCGGCCTGACTTCAAGCGTTTGGGCCGGGGCGTTGTCCGCGAAACCTTGCCTTGCAGGGAAAAAACGCAGCGACTTTGGAGCCGAAGCGCTCCCCCTCCCCACCAGCACCAGGTCGCTGTCGGAGAAGGAAGCGCGAAGGGTCCAACCCGCGGGCTTGCCGGGGAGGGCAGCACGCGAGGCGGCGAAGATCGCGGAGGTGGAATCCACGCCAGGAGCCACGCCCACCGGCAGGTCCAACGCGAGGTCGGCCTGGCCCGGAATGCAGGCTTCGTGGCATTCCAGCCATTTGGCGTGCGCTCGGAGCCGAATATGATCAGCCCCCTTTGCCACATGGACGGGCAGGATCACGAGGACCGAATCCTGGTACCCGTAGGTCATCAGCGGTGCCACCGCGATGGTGTCGGGAACCGGCCACAGCAAGCTGTCCAGGCTCACGCCTTCCACCGTTTCCCATTTCAATGCCAGCGAAAATCCAGCGTCTCCGGGATTTTTCCAGTAGACGTGCCATTGGGGCTCCATGCGCAAACGGATGCCCAAAGCGAGATTCTTTCCAGGCTCCGCCGCGAGCGGCTCGGCGATCAGATCGGCGCGAACATGGCCTTTTCCGAAAGAGGACACGGCGAGCGCGAGACCCAGGAAAATTTGGAGCATAGTCCTATCAAATTACCCAAATGCGAAAGGAGAGACGGAAGCAGATTTCTAAATCCTCCGCATCCGCGCAAATCCGACTTTTCCCGTCAAGCGGCTTTATTCACCGGATCGAGCAGCCACGACAAGTCCATCTGCGTCCCGTTCCGAGCGGCCGCACGAAAGGCGTCATCTTCCCCAGCAAGGAGAGTGACGATCTCATCACCAGTCAATCCACGAATTTCTTCCCCAATCTCCCGCTTGATTTCCCGGATCGGCTCCAGCGCCTTTTCAAGTGCCTTCATCCTGCACCTCCAGCGGATTCACGATTCTCAAATCCAAGGTATACCCTTCAACCAAATTCACACTACGAAAGCGATCGTTCCTGCTGACGTTCGCCAAGTGCTTGAAATTCCAAGAAACCACAACGGAAACATCATTGACTGTCGCAAGCGCGACATGCAAGGCGTCATCTTCCGATTTGAGGGGCAAGACACCTGCGTCCAAATATTTCCTTGCCAGTGCGAGGGCTTCCGGCGTGACCTCGAGATTTCGCACGGGAAGGCTCTCGTATAGCCTTGCGAACGCACTGCGAAGGTCAGAATCCTTTGTCCGGCCCAATTCCGCGCGCACCACCTGCGAACCGAACAGCTCGAAAACGCCCCCGCGAGCCAGTCGAAAGAATTCCCGAGTCGCGTCACGATAATCTGGGACGTCCTCCGCGAAGGCGAAACTCCAGACCGACGTATCAAGGTACAGGCGAAGCTTGCGACTCATTGCCGCTCACTCACCAAGCTGAGGTTGCATCTCCTATAGATTCGCATTGCATCAAATTACCCAAATGCGAGCCGACGCCGCAGACAAGGCATTTTTGGTACATGCGCATTCTGGTCCTGAGTTCCGTCTACGCCCGCCACTTTGACGACGCCGAAGTGCCGTGGATGCGGGAATCCATCCGCCGCCTTCGTCTGGCCGGCAACGAGGTGGAGATTCTCGCCCCTTCCTGGAAGGGGTTGGCCAGCCACGAAATCGACGGAGTTCGCGTGCATCGCTTCCGTTACGCACCGGCCTCTTGGGAATTCCTCACCCACGACGAAGGCGCCGCCACCAAAACCCGCGGCAATCCCTTGCTCCAGCTCTTAGCCGTTCCCTACATCCTTTCCGGCTTCCTTTCCTGCTGGAAGATCGCTCGCAAAAATCGCTTCGATCTCATGCATGTGCATTGGCCTTTTCCCCACGGCCTCATCGCCCAGGCCGGACGACTGCGCGGCCTTCCCGTGGTCCTCAACTTCCACGGCGCAGAACTCCTCTTGATGCGCCGCAAGAAGTGGATTCGCCCCATCCTCCATTGGCTGCTGGGGCAATCCGAGGCGGTGCTTTGCAATTCCAGCTTCACGCGGGGCCGCATCGAGGACGTGCGAATGGTCCCGGTGGAACTCTCTCCTTACGGCACGACACTTCCTGACGCCGCAGCGCCACAAAAGATCCCTCGCCGCGCCGAGGACCCCTTCCGCATCCTTTTCGTGGGCAGGCACATCGAGCGCAAAGGAATCGAACACCTGATCGACGCCATGGCATTTTTGGATGGAGACAGATTCCGTCTCGACATCGTGGGGCACGGCGACCGCACAGAAGCCCTGAAGGAACGAGCCATGGCGACCGGCGACTCGCGCATCCGCTTTCCCGGCAAGCTTTCCACGGAAGATCTTGCGCGGGCCTATGCCGAATCCGACGTCTTCGTGCTGCCCGCCGTCATCGATTCCAAAGGCGACACGGAAGGGTTGGGCGTTGTGCTCATCGAGGCTGCAGAGACGGGCCTTCCACTGGTGGGAAGCGACGTGGGCGGCATTCCAGACGTGGTTGTGAACAACAAGACCGGCCTACTGGTTCCGCCCGCAAACCCCACTGCCCTGGCCGACGCTTTGCGACTGCTCGCGAACGATCCCGCACTCGCGAATCGGCTCGTGGAAGGTGCACGGGCGCGCACGCGCAAGCTGTTCTCTTGGGACGTGGTGATCCCGCACCTGGAAGGGGTGTACCGAAGGGCGGTCAACACGCGCCATTTCCCATCAACGTAGGGGCGAGGCATGCCTCGCCCCTACACCGGGTGTTTAGGAAATGGCCGGGTGATCAATCGTCCGCGTGGGCCCGAACGTCGGTGTCTTCCACAGGGATGTACGAGGGAATGGGCTTCCCCCTCCAGACGGCGATCTTCTCCAACAGGTGGTAGTAGGAGTAGTAGAGCACCGGTGTGACCACCAGCACGAGCATGGTGTTGAACAGAAGGCCCCAGAAGATGGCCCAAGCCAACGGCGCCCACATCCCCGAGGTTTGGGATTTCGAGACCAGTCCCATGTGCAGCCAGTCGATGCCTTTGCCCGTGGCCATGGGCAGAAGGCCGATCATGGCCGTGATGGCCGTGAGCATGACGGGTCGCAGCCGCGTCTTTCCGCCTTCCACGGCGACTTCGGCGAGAGGTCTTCCCTCGGCGCGCAGGTGGTTCATGAAATCGATCAGCACGATGCCGTTTTTTGCCACCACTCCGGCCAAGGCGATGATCCCCACTCCCGTCATGATGATGGACATCTGCACGTGCACGATGGTCAGGCCCCAGAAGACGCCGCCCAGCGCCAGCACGATGCCCAACAGGATCAGGAGAGGCTGGAAGATGGAGTTGAACTGCAGCACCATGGTGAAGAAGACCATGCCCACGGCGATCATCATGGCTTTGACCATGAACGCCTTGGTGTCGTCCTGGTCCTTGGAGCCGGTGCCCGGCCGGATCGCGTACCCGGCAGGCAGATTCAGGCTCTTGATGGCCTCCTGCGCCTTGGCCTTGGGGCCCGATTCGTCGGTCTGGCCCGGAGCTAGTTCAGCGGTCACCTGGACGGTGCGCATCCGATCCAGCCGATTCACGGAAGACACGCTCGCGTCCTGGGTGAACTTGGCCACCGAGGAGAGGGGAACCGTGACCCCTTCGTTCCCTTGTCCAGACTTGGGCACGGTGATCTGGTCCAGGGACCGGAAGTTCTCGCGGGCGGCGGTGTCCATGCGCACCATGATCTTGTACTCGTCCTTGCCCACGCGGTACTTGCCGGCCTCCAGGCCGTACATGGCTCCGCGCACGGCCATGGCCACATCGGTGGTGCCCAGTCCGAAGCGCTTGGCTTGTTCGCGGTCCACGTCGATGCGCAGCTCCGGCTGGGCCGGGTTGTAGTCGGTGGTCACGTTGGTCAGTTCCGGGATCTTCTTGAGCAACGCCATCACGGAATCCGAATAGCTCCCCAGCACGGTGAAGTCCTCGCCCTGGATGAGCAACTCCACCGGCTTCCCCTGGGGAACCCCGTTCGCCTGCTTCTTGACCTTCACGTTCCAGCCCGGCAGGAGCTTGGGGAGATTCTTCTCCATCCAGGCGAGACTCTTCCAGGAATCGACGCGACGGTTCTCGTACTTGGTGAACTTCACGTCGATGTAGGCCTTGTTCGGTTCGTCCTTGGAACCGCCCAGATTGCTGTCGGGCTTTCCCTTGCCCACCACGGTGGTCACCGACGACACGTCGGCGTCGGCGGCCGGGATGTGCAGAGCCGCTTCCTGGAGCTTGTTGATCGCGTCTTGCGTCCGGTAGATGTCCAGGCCCAGCGGGCCTTCGACTTCCGCGGCGATCACCTCGGGCTCGGACTGGGGGAAGAACGAGACACCCTGCCCAGACAATCCGTAGGCGAAGAAGCTCGAAACCACGAATGCCAGGCAGATCGCCATCAGGACCAGAGGCCGATGCAGGAACCCTTCCAACGTCCTTCCGTAGAAGGCCTTGAAGCGCATGAAGAGACCGCCGCCCTCGTCGTCGTGGTGGGCGGGATTGTTCTCCATGAACAGGGACGCGAAGACCGGATTGAAGATGAAGGCCACGAAGAGCGATCCCGCCAAGGTCACAGAGACCGTGATGGGCATGTACTTCATGAAGTTGCCCATGATGCCGGGCATCCACAGGATGGGCAGGAACGCCGAAATCGTGGTCAACGTCGCGGTGGCGACAGGAAGTGTCACCTCCCGGGTACCGTCGATGGCGGCCTGGACGCGGGACTTGCCCATGGAGAGGTGGCGGTAGATGTTTTCCACCACAACGATGCCGTCGTCCACCAGCATTCCCAGCGCCAGCACCAGGGAGAAGAGCACCACCATGTTGAGGGTCACGCCCGTCGCCTGCAGCACGATCAACCCGATGCCCATGGAGAAGGGGATGGCCGTGGCGATGAACACGGAGTTCTTGAATCCGAGGAAAAACCAGAGCAGGCACACGACCAGAACGATTCCCGTAACGATGTGGTTGGTGAGCTCGCCCACCATCTCGCGGATCTGCACCGACTGGTCGAAGGAGTAGTCCGCGACGGTGCCGGTGGGCCAGGCCTTGGATTCCTCCTCGACCTCCTTCTTCGCCTGGTCGATG
>OCZT010004391.1_pt1 | contig 14215 bp, 11 predicted proteins | sample 1539031 | NCBI WGS metagenome assembly OCZT01 (sample SAMEA3539308, study PRJEB22396) | soil metagenome | biome: tundra; feature: field; material: soil | place: USA | collected 2010-05 | depth 0.15 m
GACCGCCGCAATCCGCGCGCCGAGCGACGGGGCGAGGAGCGCGGCGGCGTCCGCGTCGCGCTGCACGACGACGGGCCGCAGCATGTCGTCGGATTTGAGCCACAGCCTCCGCGCGCCATAGCCGGCCGCGGCGAGCGCGACCAGCACGAGCGCCGCGAGCGCGAGCGCGCGGCGCGCCATGCTAGTGCGCGGGAGCGAGCGACGAGGTCGGGACCGCGATCGCCGTCGCGGCCAGGTAGTCGCGACCGACGATCACCGTGACGACGCTGTGCGGACCCGGCGTGGCGTCCGTGGCCGGAGCAACGGCCGCGGTTGGGACGCCGAGATCGGCGCGCACGCGTTCGCCGACGTTCGGCACCTTCGCCGCGGTACGGATCTGGGTGGTGTCGTAGCCGAAGGTGTCCGCGTTCTGAACCGCGTCGACGACGTACCCGAGTTTCGTGAGCTTCGCGGAGACTGCCGTAGCGAGCCCGGAGATGCCGCTCCCGTTCTGCACGATGACGTGCACGGTCGACGGTCTTACCGCCTGGATCGCGCTCGCCGGAGGCGGCGTGACGTTCCCGTACGCGCCCAGCAGCGACGCCACCAGCTGCGACTTTTGCGCGGCATCGGGGATGACGACCTCGTCCGCCGTCACCCTGACGTACTTGAGCGTCTCGGCCTTGACGTCGGCCAAGTTGACGTCCTTGAAATGCCACGCCAGCGACTTCTCTTCGTCGAACGTCAGGTTCGTCATGATGTTCTTGTTCAAGGCGCCGATCAGCGGCCCGATGTGCAGCAGGTCGTTGAGCTTCTGAGACTTCAGCTTGGCGATCGTGATACGGATGATCTGCTGCTGGCGCTGCGTGCGGCAGAGATCGCTGCAGGCATCGTGGCGGAAACGGGTGTACCCCATCGCCTGTTCGCCGTTCATGTGCTGCAAGCCCGGTTTGAAATGGATGTGCAGGTGTCCCCAGTTGTCATCGTAGTCCATCGTCTCGGTGACCGGGACTTCGATCCCGCCGATCGCGTTCACGAAGTCCTTCAAGCCGTTCGCGTTCACGACGATGTAGCGATCGAAGCTCGTTCCCCGCTCGTTCTTCGGAAGCCCCAGGAAATCGCCGATCACTTGATCGGAGAGCTTGGCGCCGCCGACCGCGTACGCTTCGTTGATCTTCGTTTCGCGACCGCCGACCGTCGCTGCGCTATCGCGCAAGATCGAGATCAGCTTCACGGCCTTCGACGGGAAGTCGAGCCCCGCGACCATGATCGTATCGCTGCGCGCGCCCTTCGAGTACTGCATGCCCTTGTCGTCGGTGTTGAAGTCGATCCCGAGCAGCATCACGTAGATGCGCTCCTTGCCGAACACCATCGCCGGAGGCGGCGCGGGGGCCGGTAGGGTCCTACTGATGCTCGTCTGGAGGTCTTCGCCGGTAGAGACCATGCGATATGCCACGAGCGCGAAGAAGCCGCCGACCAGGATGAGCAGCGCGCCCAGGAGGTAGGAGAATAGCGTCTTCCAGCCGTGCGACTCGCGTCCACCGGGCGGCGGCGGATCCGAGCGGCGTCGCGGCCGGTCGTTCGGCGGCGCCGGAGGCGGCGTATCGGCGACGAGATGTTTGCTCATGCCACGACCTCCGCCTGAACGAGCGAACCGTAGAAATCGAACGCGGTGTTGCCGTCGAGTCGAACCTCGACGAACGCGCCGACCGGCGCGTCGCCGCGAAACGCGATCCCTCCGTCGACGCCGGGAGCTTCACCCGTCGAGCGGCCGACGAGGACGTCGCGCGAGCGCAGCCCCACCGCGAGCGGGTCGGTCGAGCGCAGCGTACGGCGCTCTTCGACCAGCACGCGCACCGTTTGACCGACCCGCTTCGCGCGCGCGCGCTCGGACGCGCGACGCTGAGCGTCGCGCAGCCGGAGTAAGCGGCGGCGCTTCTCGCGCTCCGAAAGCTGGTCCGGCAGGTCGGCGCCCGGCGTGCCTTCTTCGCGCGAGTACGTGAAGAAGCCGACCCGGTCGAGCTCGGCGCGCTCGATCCATCGCTCGAGCTCCGCGACGTCGGCCTCGGTCTCGCCCGGGAAGCCGACGATGAACGTCGAGCGCATCGTGATCCCGGGGACGCGCCGCCGGAAATCTTCGATGATCTCGAGATACCGCGCACCGTTCGAGGGCCGCAGCATCCGGCGCAGCACCGGCGCGCTCACATGCTGGAGCGGCATGTCCATGTACGGGCACACCTTCGGCAGCTCGGCCATCGCGTCGATCAATTCGGAATCGACCGTCGCCGGATAGAGGTACAGCAGCCGAATCCACTCGATCCCGTCGATGCGGTCGAGACGGCGAAGCAGATCGGCGAGGCCGCCGCGGCGCCAGCCGCGATCGCGTCCCCACATCGAGGTGTCCTGCGCGATCAGGATCAACTCTTTCGTACCGCCCGCCGCGAGCGCACGCGCCTCGGCCAGGATCGACTCCGCCGAGCGCGAGCGGAAGCCCCCGCGCAGCTTCGGAATGATGCAGAACGTGCACGGGTGATCGCACCCTTCGGCGATCTTCAAGTACGCCGTCGCTGACGGCGTCGTGATCAGTCGCGGAAGGAAATCGTGCTCGGGCTCGGCTTCAAAGTCCAGCCGCACCGGCCGCTTTCCCGCCCGCGCGTCATCGAGCAGCTCGACGATCGAAGCGTAGGCACCGGTACCGACGACGCCGTCGATCTCCGGGATCAGCGACTGCAGCTCTTGGCCGAAACGCTGGGAGAGACAGCCGGCGACGATCAGCTGCTGCCCGGCGCGCTTGCGCTCCGCGTGCTCCAGGATCGTCTCGGTCGACTCCGCCTTGGCGGGATCGATAAAGGCGCACGTGTTGATCACGACCGCGTCGGCGTCGTCCGCGTCGGGCACGAGCAGCCATCCGGCGGCGCCGAGCTTCGCGATCATCACCTCGCTGTCGACGAGGTTCTTCGCGCAACCCAGCGAGACGAACGAGACCGTTTGGGGCCGTTTTGCAGTAGCTGTATTCACCGGTAGTTGACGAACTGCAGCGGCAGCTCGAAGTCCATCCCCTTGAGCAACTGTTGTACCTTTTGCAGATCGTCCTTGGATTTGCCTGAGATGCGAATCTGCTCGTCCTGGTACTGTGCCTGAACTTTGAGCTTCGACGTCTTGATCGCGTCCATGAGCGCTTTGGACTTGTCCCTCGGGATCCCGGCGCGAATCGCGATCTTCTGCCGCAAGCTCGACCCGGAGGCGGCCTCGGCCGGCTTCGAGAGGTCGAGCGCCTTGAGGTCGATCCCGCGCCTGACCGCCTTCGACTGAATGATGTCGATCACGTTGCGCAGCTTCATCTCGTCGTCGGCCAGGACGGTGATCGTTTTCTCGTCGCTCTCGATCGACGCGATCGAGTGCTTGAAGTCGAACCGCCCGGTGATCTCTTTGCGCGCCTGGTTCAGCGCGTTGTCGAGCTCCTGCGGATCGACGCGAGAGACGACGTCGAACGAGGATTCGGAAGCCATGAAAGGTGTGTCCTGACGGTCAGAGAGGGTAGCGTTGCTCGACGACGTCGCCGTCTTTACCCATCGGTACGGGCGGGCGACCGTTCAACGCGACCGTGACCCCTCCGGCGTTCCCCGCTCGAACGTCCGCGACACTTCCGGTGAACGTCCGGGCGGTCCCGGCCGGAAAGATCCCTTGGAGCTGGGTATTGCCGTCGATGCTGACCCGCAGCCAGGAGCGTTGGGTGAGCAGGATCGCGATCTGGTGGCGCCCGGTCGAAGCCGTCGTCGCGCTCGGCTCGGCCGAAGGCGAGCCGGAACCGGCGGGAGCCGGAGTCTGGGAACCGCTCGCCGCCGCGCGCGGTTGCGGAGTCGCGGTGGCCGCGGCGACCGGGGCTCTTCCACTGCCGCCCTGCACGTACTGCCAGTACTCGTAGGCGACGAACCCGACCAGAGCGAGCGCGACCAGCGTTCCGAGCACGGCCCAGATCGAGAGCCCGGAGCCCTCACGCTCGTCGAGGCTCACCGAAGCGGTCGAGGTCGACCGCTCGGCGGGCGCCGACTCGTTGAAGCGGCCGACCGCGTCCTCCGCGTCGAGACCGAGGAACCGCGCGTAGGTGCGGATGAACCCGCGCACGTAGACCGGTGCGCCGATCGCCGCCCATTCCTCGTTCTCGATGGCGTTGAGATACACCGAACGGATGTGGATCTGTTCGGCGACTTCCGAAAGCGTGATTCCGCGCGCTTCCCGCGCGCTTCGGAACTCCTCTCCGAGCGCAGGCATGACGTCGAACCTTAGCGGGTGCACCCGGTTCTCCTGGTACGCGGTTACACGGTAGAGACGATGAGCGAACGGACACGCGTGGTCGCCGCGATGAGCGGCGGCGTCGATTCGGCGGTTGCGGCGGGGCTGCTCAAGGAAGCGGGCTACGACGTAGTCGGCGTGACGATGAAGATGTACGCGCCGACGAAAGCGCCGCATGCCCGTTCGTGCTGCGGTGCGGACGACTTCGACGACGCGCGCCGCAGCGCGGCGGCCCTGGGGATCCCGCACTACGTCCTGGACTTCGAGGAGACGTTCCGGCGCGGCGTGATCGAGCGCTTCGTGCGCGACTATGCAGACGGGCGCACGCCGAACCCGTGCGTCTCTTGCAACAACGAGGTCAAGCTCGGGACGCTCCGCGCGTACGCCGACCGGCTCGGCGCGCGCTGGGTCGCGACCGGCCACTACGCGCGGCTCGAGCACGCTTCGGACGGGCCGCACCTGTTCCGCGGCGACTCGCCGAAGGATCAGGCGTACGCGCTCGCCCAGCTCACTCCGGCCCAGCTCGACCGGTTGCTGCTTCCGGTTGGAGAAATGACGAAAGAGGAGACGCGAGGGCACGCCGTGCGCCTGGGCCTGCCGGTCGCGGAGAAGAGCGAATCGCAGGACATCTGCTTCGTCGAGGGCGGCGATTACCGCGAGATCCTGGCGCGGCTCGCACCGCAGACCGCGCGCCCGGGAGCCGTCCTGACGACCGCCGGCGAGCACGTCGGGACGCACGCGGGGATCGGCGGCTACACCGTCGGCCAGCGGCGCGGCCTCCCCGCCGGTGCGGCCCCGCGCTACGTCACCCGGATCGACGCCGCGACGAACACGATCGTGATCGGCCGTGACGACGAGCTCGGCGTCGACGGCCTGGTCGCCGACGAGGTCAACTTGATCCGGCCCGAACGGTTCGCCGGCGGCCGGGCCGGGGTGCTCGCGATGACCCGTTACCGCGCGAAGCTCGTCCCCGCCGACGCGCGGCTCGAAGACGGCGGCGCCACCGTGCGACTCGCGTTCGAGGAGCCCCACCGCGCGGTGACGCCGGGACAGCTGGTCGCACTCTTCGACCGCGACGGCATCGAAGTGATCGGGGCCGCGACGATCCGCGAGACCTCCTGACGCCGCGCTCGCGGACGGGTTTACGCCGTCGCGAGCGCCAGATCCGAGCGCAGGTTCCAGTACGTGTCGCGGATGACCGGCTGGAATCCGGCGCCGCAAATGATCTCCTCGACCTGCGCGCGCGTCGCCTCGTTGGTGCTCCCGGCGTCGTGGACGACCTGTTCCTCGATGATCGTCCCGCCCATGTCGTCGCAGCCGTAGAACAGGGCGAGCTGTCCGAGCTTCAAGCCTGGCGTCAGCCACGACGCTTGGAGGTGCGGAACGTTGTCCAGGAACAGCCGCGAGACCGCGAGCACGCGCAGGTACTCCAGGCCGCTCGCCTCGCGGCCGCGCAGCGGCGTCTTGTACGGCACGTAGTACCACGGGATGAACGCCGTGAAGCCGTGCGTCTCGTCCTGGAGATCCCGGATCACCTGCATGTGCGCGACGCGCTCTTCATCGGTCTCGATCGAACCGAACATCATCGTCGCGGTCGTCGGCATCCCGAGCAGCTGCGCCTCGCGCATCACACCGATCCAGCCATCGGGGACGATCTTGCGCGCGCTGATCCGCTTGCGCACACGCTCGACCAGAATCTCGGCGCCCGCGCCGGGCAGCGACTTCATCCCGGCGGTTTTCAGCCGCACGAGCACCTCGCGTACCGGCAGCTCCTCGATCTTCGCCAGGCCCGCGATCTCCGAGACGGAGAGCGAGTGGATATCGACCTTCGGGTACTCGGCGGCGACGCGGCGGAACAAGTCCTCGAACCATTCGATCCGCAGCTCGGGGTTGACGCCGCCCTGGATCATGATCTGCGTCGCGCCCTGGTCGGCGGCGAAGCGCACGCGCTCGAGCACCTTGTCGTGCGACATCGTGTAGCCTTCGCCGTGGTGCTCGGGCCGGAAGAACGCGCAGAACGTGCAGTGCACGTTGCACACGTTCGTGTAGTTGATCGTCGTGTCGACGACGTACGTCACGTCGCTGGTCGGGTACATGGCCATCCGGCGCGCGTGCGCGGCGGCGCCGAGGTCGTGCAGCGGCGCCTCGCGGTAGAGCCGTACGCCTTCGTCGAGCGAGATGCGCCCGCCGGCGGCGGCGCGATCGAGAACGTCAGCGAGCGACATGAATTTCGTCATCTCGAGGCATGAAGAGGGTGGAGAAGCGCTCGAGGCCTTGGCCGGCGCGCTCGTCGAGGCGGTACGAGAGCCGGCTGAAGTAGTCTTGATACAGGCCGCGATGGTACGGTCGTTGAGCGATCGCGGCGTCGATCACCGCTTCGCGGTTGGTCTCACCCCACGCGCGCGCGGCGATCAGCGCGTCCGTCAACGCCGCAACCTGCAGCGGTTGCTCGGCAAGCACGTCGCGCCGCACGGCCCAGATCGCGAAGACGAACGGAAGGCCGGTCCACGCACGCCAAGCTTCACCGAGGTCGTGAATCTGCGCTGGAGGCAGCTCCGCGCGCGCGACGAGCGCATCGTCGCCGATCACGAGCGCGGGACACCCCGCGCGCGCGGCCGCGAGCGCGTCGTCGACGACCTCGTAGCGCGGACGGACGTCGCGAAACCCGCTCAGCAGCGCAGCGAGCAGCGCCCTCCCGGAAGCGGAGTGGGACGTCACCGCGACCGTCGATTCACCGAGCAGCGCCGGCGGCTTCGGCGAGACGAACAGCACCGTTCGCACGGGCCCGTCGGCAGCGATGCACAGGTCGGCGAGCGGCGCGAACCGATCGCGGTGCGCGAGATAGTGTGCGGCGCTGATCGCACCGGCGTCGATCCGGCCCTCCGACATCGCCGCGTTCAACTCGGTTGGAACGGCGCCGAAGACCTCGACGTCGCGTGCGACGGCGCCAACGTCGAACGCCGTCTCAACCGGCGCGACGTTGACGTACGCGATCCTACCGTAGCGAAGTCTCGAACGCATCACGCCGGCACGGGCGGCTCGGCCGCAGGCCGAGCGCGAGAGCTTCCGGCGAAGCCGGAAGCGACGTCCTCGGGCTTCCAGTCGTGCGGGAACGTCTCGTAGGTCGAGTTGCGGCGCACCGCGACGTAGCCGGCCTCTTCGATCAGGCGCCGGAACTCGCGGTCGTCGACGTACTGGCCCGAGCTCGTCCCGGCGCTGTGATAGATGCGTTCCTCGTCGGTCGAGCCGTGCGTCCCGTCCATGTCGTCGGCGCCGAACTCCAGTGCCAGCTGGCAGACCTTCAGCCCTTGGATCATCCAGTACGCCTTGATATGGTCGAAGTTGTCGAGCATCAGGCGCGCGACGGCGAACATCCGGATGTCGTCGAGCCCGGCGGTCCAGCCGTGATGCGAGAGCGCGTTGCCGTCGGGGTGGAACGCGAGCGGGATGAACGCGTTGTAGCCCGGCGCGCGCCGCTGCGACTCGCGCAGCATGATCAAATGCTCGACGCGCTCGGCGAGCGTCTCGATCGTACCGTACAGCATCGTCGCATTGGACGCGACGCCGTGGCGGTGCAGCGTCTCGTGGATCTCGAGCCAGTGCGCCGCGTCGACCTTGTTCGCGCAGACCTCCGCTCGGAAACGCTCGCTGAAGACTTCGGCCCCGCCACCGTTGACGTTGTCCAACCCAGCCTCGCGGAGGCGCCCGCAGATCTCGTCGTACGAGAGGCGGTGACGGCGCGCCATGTAGTCGATCTCCGCCGCGGTGAAGAGCGAAAGCTGCACGTGCGGCAGCAGCTCCTTGAAACGGCGCATCAGCGGCAGCCAGTAGTCGAGCGTGAGCTGGCGGGGGTCGTGACCGCCGACGATGTGGATCTGGTTGAAGTTGGTCCCGGTCTCGAGCGCTTTTGCGACGACCTCGTCGGCCGACATCCGAACCTTGTCCGCATCCTTCTCGCTGCGCGCGAACGAGCAGAACGTGCAGTTGGCGTAGCAGACGTTGGTCGAGTTGATGTAGCGGTTCAAGACGTAGTAGACGCTCTGGCCGCTCTTTCGCTCCTTTGCCGCTTTAGCAAGCCGACCGAGCGTGTGGATATCGCCGGTCCGGAACAGGACGAGGCCGTCGTCGAGGTCGAGCGAGATTCCGGCCTCGAGCTTCGCCTCGATGGCGTGGAGGGCGCGGTCGGTTGTTCGCACAGGCATGCTCATTCGAGTATCACGCCTCCAGACCAGCCTGCGCGATGACAAAAAAAGAGGGCGGCCCCGTGGGACCGCCCTCCGTGGTCAAGAGCGCGTCGCGCTCAGAACGTGATTGGCAGAGCCGGAGGAAGCGGGGAGATCGGCGAGACGGTGACGTCTGTTTGCGCCGGCAGCGCCGGGGCCGTGCTGACGTTGCCCGGCTGAGCGCCACCGACGATGTCAAAGTCCGCCGCGACGACCCAGGCCGTGAACCGATCTCCTGTGGTGAGGGTCGCGGTCGGCACGGAGAACGTTCCGCCCGCCGCTCCCGCGTTGAACGCGAAGAACTGATTGCCGATCGGGCTCCCCGCACTGGCCCGGTCGGCGACGTAGATCACGCGCGACGTCGCGCCGGCCGGAGCCGGCCCGACCGTCACCGTGATCGCCGCGCCGGCCCCACCACCGACCACCGGACCGGGGATGGCGGCCAGCGGCACGGCGCTGGCCAGGGTCGCCGTCGTGTTGAAGACGGCTGAGTTCTGGCCGATGGTGCTGCTCGGGACGGTCAGGTTGAACGCGTAGACACCCGCGACCGGCGTGACGGCAAACATCACGAAGCCCGAGTCGTAGCCCGCGAAGCCCGCCGGAAATCCGAGACTTAAGGGGTGAAAGTCCGGAACTGCCGGCGGTCCGAGGATGAACGGAAGCTTCCCCGCCGCCGGGAGATAGATCGGCTGGGTGTATGAGTTCGTTACGCTCACCCCCGCGACTTCGGTCGACGACGTGCTGACCTTCGAGTAGTTGGCCGCGCCCGTGGTCGCCGAGTTCGCCGGCGCGAAGCCGTACGCGAACGCACCGCCGGTTTGAGCGAACGTCGTCACCACCGCAACCGTACCCGGCTGCGTCGGTGGCGTCCCGCTGATTTGGTTGGTGCCGTTGTCGACACACGCATTCCCGCTGACCGCCGGGCAACCGGCCACGACGAACCCGGCCGGGCCGGTGATCGTCGGGGTGTTGAACAGGGTCGCCGACAGCCCGTTCGCCTGCCGGAACGTCACGACCGTGTTGAGGTACGTCGTCCCCTGATAGTTGGCCGTGCCGACGCGGAACTGCAGCGTCGACGTATTTTGCACGTTGACCGCAGTCGCGGCCGGTTGGATCGCGGATTGTCCGCTCGTGCACGCCGAGAGGATCGCGATCCCCCCGACGGCTCCGAGCGCTCTATAAACTGCGCGCACACGTCCTCCTATAGGTTCAGCTGATAGTAGAATTGGACCGTACGCGGAATTGCGTTCGGGGTTAACAGATAGGCCGCGTTCCCGCCGCGGAACGGCAAGTTGTTCGTGATCCCGTAGTAGTTCGGCTGAACCTGGTTCGCCGACGAACTGTAACCGGAGTATGGGCCCGCGACGCCCGTCGCGATCGGCTGGTACCGGGTGCTCAGTGCGGGCAGTCCGTAGATCTGGTTGAACACGTTGAATATCTGCGCACCGATCGTGCCGGCCCGCGGATTGCGCGGCGACTGGTATTCGACGGTGAGGTTCACCGGCGTGAACCGCGCGGAGGTCAGAATGCCGCCCGCCGAGTTAGCATCCGCGGTCCCACGCGTGGCGGCGATGTTCGGAGCGAACATCGAGCCCGGATTACGCGGGTCGACGTAGCGGTCCGCGCCTGCCGCGGCACCGAGCTGCGTAGAGTTCGTGATGTTCGTATTGGGCAAGTTGAACGGCTGGCCGTTCACGTAGTTTGCCGTGAGCAAGCCCGGGCTGATCGGATAGCCGCGGTTGTAGTAGATCACCGGGTTGATCCGCCAGCCGCTGCGGGTGCGCTCCTGGAAAGTGAGCGCGCCGACGAACGGCGAGAGGAAACCGACGCGGTACAGGTTCCCGAGCTGCAACGACGCAGGCGGGATCGAGGGGAAGAAGTCCTCGCTCGGGCTCGTCGGGACGACGTTCGAGAACTCGTTCTGATACGTCAGCGAGAGCGAACCGGAGAGGCCGTATGCGGCCTCCTTCGTGAGGAGGAACTCGGTGCCCATGATCTGGCTCTTGCCGAGATTCGAGTTGACGGCCGGCCCGAGGATCGGGTTGCCGTTGATGTCGGTCAGCGGCACGCCGTTCTTGACGATCTGCTGCGCCGTCGAGGCGATCTGGTTGAACGACTTGTTGTAGAACGGAGTGACCTTGACGGACACCTGATGCGGGAACAGGTGCGAGTACGAGAAGTCGAAGTTGTTGTAGGTGACGGGCTTCAGCGGCGTGATCGGAATCCCGAGGATCGCCGCCTGGTTGTCCCAGAAGAGCTGTTGGGCATAGCTCGAGCAGGGAGCCTGGAACGCGCCGAGCGGGCCGCCGGCGACATTGGCGACGCTGCAGAACTGCGCCGTCGTGCCGGTGTTCACGTCGTACGACGGGATGTTCGCGAACGCGCTGTACGCCGTAGCCTGGCCGGTGACGTCGACCTGCGCGATCGCGGGGAACTGCACGGAGCGGCCGTAGCTGAACCGCAGCGCGTCGTTCCGCGTCGCCTGCCACGCAATCGCCAGACGCGGCTGCCAGACTCGCGGCTGCGATGTACTGGCATCGTAGTTGAACGCGAAGCTCGTCGGCGTACCCGCCGCATCGGTCGTGAACGAGGTCGGCAGGCACCACTGGATCGTGCATGCCGGCTTGCGCCAGTTCGCGGCGTCGAGCCGGAACCCGACATCGATCTTCAGCCGATCCGTCGGCGAGTAGGAGTCCTTGAGGTAGATCGACCAGTCCTGGCGGTTGGTGCTGGTGCCTTCGTCGGAGTACGGCAGCTGCACCGCGAAAGGAAGCGATCCCGCGGCCGGGCAGATCTGCGCCGGCGAGTTCACGCCGGGGCAGTTAGCGGTCCCGAGCTGGTACGCCGGCATGAACTGCGTGATGTACCCGCAGGTGCTGGTCGCCGGGTCGAACACCGGGCTCACGGTGCTGCCGAACGGGCACGTGTCCGAGCGGTAGAAGTCCGCCGCTTCAAAGCCGTTGCCGCCCCCGCCGAACGCCAACAGCGAGGTTGCAGCCGAGCGCTGGGTATAGACCGGATGCAAGTAGTTGTACTTGCCGCCGAAGCCGAGGAGGTTCTTCGAACCGAGCTGCTTGGTGCCATCGAGCGCGACCCCGTTGGTCGTACCGCCCTGGAGCGAATTGATGTCACCGAAGACGACCGTGTTCGTGCTGTAGTACGGGAAGTCGAACAGCGACACGGAATTGATCTTATAGAACTTCGCCGTCAAGAACGTGGTCGCGTCCGGCGAGATCGAATACTGTAGCTTCATCGTCTCGTCGGGCTGGTTGTAGTTGATGGCGTTGCGCTGGTTGGGGCCGCCGACCACGTCGCCCAGGAATTGCTGACCGGGCGTGAACGGCATCACCGCTTGGATCTGCCCGTTCGTGAGGCCGAACGTGGCCCGCGCATTCGCGAGGTAGTACGCGTCGGTGTCCTTGTACGGGAGGCCCGTGCCGGGTATCCCGTAGCCGAGACGCAAGTCGAACTGCGTGTTGTTGTAGAACGCTTGCGCCGACTGGTTGTTGTCCTTGCCGAACTTATAGACGAAGTTGTTGACCACGTCGTTGATCCACTGGTAGCTGCGTCCGTTAAAGAACTGACCGATCAGCAGTGGGTCGGCGCCGGGGGCTCCGTAGTAGCGTGACGAGCGCGCCATGTCGACGGAAGCGTAGTCGGAGTAGCGCCCGTTGGCGCTGCCCCAGCCGTACTCGCCACGGGCCTCGTGCGCAAAGTATCCGGCGAGGAAGTTGCCCTCGAGCTGTCCGAAGGCGGGATGCGTGCCGCGCTTTGCGACGACGTTGATCGAGCCGGTCCCGACGTTGCCGATCGACGCATCGCCGGCGCCCGGCGAGACCTGGAAGTTCGACGCGCCGTTGAGGATCAGCGAGTTGACGAACTGGTGCGTGAAGGCGTCGGTGTAGTCGATCCCTTCGTACTGGAAGCCTTCCTCGTATTCACGGCCGCCGCGGAGAACCGGATAGCCGCTGGAGTCGAAGGAGGCGCCGGGGATCGAGGCGAGCAGGTTGGACTCGCTGTTCCCGCCCTGCTTGCCCAGAGTGGTCGTGATCTGCTGCGTACCCACGTTGTACGTGTCACTGGTCTGCGTGGGCTGGAACGCGCCGGTCGTGCTACGCGCTTGCGTGCGGCCGATGCGCTGCAGTGATTGATTGAGGGCCGTCGAGACGTTCGCGATCTGGCCCTGGACGACCGTTACGCCCGATATCGTAAACGTCTCGTAGCCGGTGCGGCTGAGCGAGACTGAATACGTGTCCGGCGTAACGCCGTTCATGCTAAAGAATCCGTTGGTATCGGTCGTCGCTAGGTATCGACCGGAAGGAGCCACCGCAGTCACCTGCACGCCGGCCAGTTTCGTATTTCCCTGGCTGGATGTGATGGTGCCTTGGATCGTCCCGGTGATAACTTGCGCGAACGCCGCCGGCGTGTTGCACAGCACGAACGCCAGGAGTAGCGTGAGCGCTAGGGCGCTCCGCAGTCCGGCCTTGGTGCGATGCGTAAGCGCATGGAGCAAACGCACTACCTCGTTGGGAAGTGGGTGATGGCAACCTTAAGAGTTGCTGGGGGAACGGTGCTTGCCGCCGGTTCCAATCTCCTCCTAATACTGCCAGAGAACGGACACTCGGCCACAAAGGCATTGCCGGCCGAGTTCCGTACACCCGGGCCGGTACCGATGACCGCCGTGCCGACCCCGACCGAGCTCGAAGCCGCGGCCGTCTCGGAGCCGCCTTCCCGGACCTTCGCGGCCGACGTGTGGCGGCGGTACCGGCGCGCTCCCGGCGCCGTGGCGGGCGCGGCGGTCGTCGTCCTGATCGTGGTGCTGGCGGTCTGCGCACCGCTGGTCGCAACGAGCGATCCGCTCGCACAGAACGTCGCCCAAGGCGCGCAGGCACCGTCCGGAGCGCACTGGTTCGGGACGGACAAGCTCGGCCGGGACGTCTTCGCGCGGATCCTGTTCGGGGCGCGGATCTCGATTCGGATCGGCTTCGTAGCGGTCGGCCTCGCGATCACTGCGGGGACCCTGATCGGGCTGGTCGCGGGCTACGCCGGGAAGCGGACGGAGGCGCTTCTGATGGGGGCGATGGACGTCATGCTGGCATTCCCGTCGATCATCCTCGCCATCGGGATCACGACCATCCTGGGACCGAGCATCAACAATCTGATGCTGGCGGTCGGGATCGTCTACGTCCCTCAATATGCGCGGCTCGCGCGCTCGTCGGTCCTGGCCGTCAAGGAGCACGAGTACGTGGAGGCGGCCCGGGCGATCGGCGCGGCCGCGCCGGCGATTCTCGCCCGCCACGTCCTCCCCAACATCCTGGCCCCGCTGCTGGTCCAAGCGACGCTCGGCGTCGCGACCGCCGAGCTCGAGGCCGCCGGGCTTTCGTACCTGGGGCTCGGCGCGCGACCGCCGGCCCCGGAATGGGGAGCGATGCTGAACGACGCGCGCGACTACTGGCTCTCGGCGCCGTGGGCTCTGATCTTCCCCGGCGTCTCGATCACGGTGCTGGTCCTCGGCTTCAACCTGCTCGGAGACGGGCTGCGGGACGCCCTCGACCCGAAACAGCGCTAAGCCCTGATGGTCGTCGTGCTCGCGGTCGCGGCGGCGCCCGGGCGCCGCCTTCGGCTTCTTCTTTATCGCGCTGGCCCAGACGCACGCCGACGCGGGGCTCTACCCGCTGCTCGGGACGCGCCTCACCTCGCTCGCGATCCTCGGCGGTTTC
>OCZT010004392.1_pt1 | contig 14215 bp, 20 predicted proteins | sample 1539031 | NCBI WGS metagenome assembly OCZT01 (sample SAMEA3539308, study PRJEB22396) | soil metagenome | biome: tundra; feature: field; material: soil | place: USA | collected 2010-05 | depth 0.15 m
CCTACCCGTGGTTGATCCACCGGCTGACCTACCGCCGCACCAACCACGACAACATTCACGTCCGCGGTTACAAGGAAGAGGGCACCATCACCACGCCCTTCGACATGACGGTGCTGAACGATCTGGACCGCTTCCACCTCGTGATGGACACCATCGACCGCCTGCCGCAGACCGGCGACACGGGCATCTACTTGAAGCAGCAGCTCAAGGACAAGCTGATCGAGCACAAGCAATACATCAACAAGTTCGGACAGGACATGCCGGAAATCCGCAATTGGCAGTGGGGCGCGACCAACGCAGGCATCCCGGCGTAAACCGGCAGGCGCCAGAGCGTGGGCCAACTGAAGACAATTAAGGAGACGCGATGAAAACGAGCGTCATTGACGCACCGGCCGGCGTGCATCGGGCATAGCGCATGTCATCCACCAGACCGCCTTCACGCCGGAAGATGAGCCACAGAGAGCCAACCTCTGATGCCGATCTGGACAAGCTCCAGCACGAATCGTTCAACTACTTCCTGCATGAGGCGAACGCCGCCAACGGGCTGGTGATCGACAAGACAGCACCGGACTGGCCCGCAAGCATCGCCGCCGTCGGCCTCGCGTTGGCGTCATATCCCGTTGGGGTCGAGCGTGGGTACATGTCGCGTGCTGACGCAGTGGAACGAACGCTCATCACGCTGCGGTTCTTCTGGAACAGCCCGCAAGGTCCGGAGCCTGACGCCACCGGCTACAAGGGCTTCTACTATCATTTTCTCGACATGCAGACCGGCCGGCGCGCGCGGCAATGCGAGCTGTCAACGGTGGATAGCACGTTTCTGTTAGCCGGCGCATTGACGGCGGGACTTTATTTTGCCGCGGATACGTCGGACGAGCGGGAGATCCGCTCCTTAGCCGACGCGCTGTATCGCCGCGCCGATTGGCAGTGGGCGCAAAATGGAGGCTCAACTGTCACGCACGGCTGGACGCCCGAAGGCGGCTTTCTCAAATACCGGTGGGAAGGCTACGATGAGGCGCTACTGCTGTATGTGCTGGGGCTCGGCTCGCCCACGTATCCGCTGCCGGAGACCAGCTACTCCGCATGGTGTGCCACTTATGAATGGAAACGTATTTACGGACAGGAGTATCTGTACGCCGGGCCATTGTTCATCCACCAGCTCTCGCATATCTGGATCGACTTTCGCGGCATTCAGGACGCCTTCATGCGTGAGAAGGGCATCGATTATTTCGAGAACAGCCGCCGTGCTACATATGTGCAGAAAGGATATGCGATCGACAACCCTTTGAAGTTCGAGGCTTACGGCCGCCATTGCTGGGGAATCACCGCCAGCGAAGGTCCGGGTCCACAGACCATGAGCGTCAACGGCATCGAGCGACAATTTTTCGATTATGTGGGACGAGGCGTACCGTACGGGCCGGACGACGGCACCATCGCACCGTGGGCCGTGGTGGCGTCGTTACCATTCGCGCCCGAGATTGTGTTGCCCGCGCTCGGCTACTGTATCCACGAGGCCAGACTGACGGAGTCGAATTCGTACGGATTCAAGGCGTCCTTCAATCCGACCTTCCGGGAGAAGTCGGGCAATCCCCACGCTTGGGTATCGCCGTGGCATTTCGGGCTCAACCAGGGCCCGATCGTTCTGATGATCGAAAATTATCGCACGGGCTTCTTGTGGCGATTGACGCGAGACTGCCCGTACCTCGCCAGTGGCTTGCGGCGGGCGGGGTTTGCCGGGGGCTGGCTATGACGTCTCCGGTTCCTACCCGCATCGCGCGCCGATGACGCCGATCGCTTCACCGCCGGCGACGCAGCCGGGTAGCCTCCCCGCGCCGAACGCGAAGGCAGCGTAGCGTCGCGGGAGCAGATGTAGGGCAGTGTGGTTGCAGTGCGCACGGGCTCGCCTGGCCAGCGAGCCCGTGCTGTTTTCCGTTGCGACGTGGCTGGCATCTCCGCCTTCCGTGGCTGGATCCCGTGCTGGGTCTCGCGGGTCGGCGTTGAGGGCTCGCGGGTCGGCATTGACCTCTTCGTGGCCATCGTCCCGGGTCGGGCGGCAGGGTCCGGCTCGGGCGCCCGGCGGTAGCGAGCTGCCGCGAAGCCGTCGTCTGCGATGGCACGGTTCCCCTTTCCGCTGCAGCTTTAACCAGCGTAAAGATGGAGCCGGCCGCGACAGGTTACAACCGAATCGGTCGGCTCAGGAAGGGCGTGAATGGTTCTGGTGAGCGGCGGAGCTGAAGATCGCCGCGCCGCTTCTTCGATTACGCCGCCATCTTCCGGCACGCCTCGGCGCACCGATGGCACGCCTCCGCGCAGATGCGACAGTGCTCGCTGTGCGCTGCGTGCCGCTCGCACTCCTTCGCGCATGCGCCACACGTCGCCGCGCACGCCTTGCACAGCTCGGCGGCGAGCGGGCCGCCGCGGGACATGACGCGTATCGCCGCGGCGCACGCGTCGGCGCAATCGCGGTCCAAGCGGATGCACGCAGCCATCATCTTCACGTCCTTCTCATCGAGACAGGCGTCCGAGCACATCTCGCACGCGACGAGACACGCGACGCACGCCTCGATACAGTCGTGATAGCGCGTGCCCTTCCCGCGCAGATAGGTGCTGAGTTCGATTGCCGCCATGGGTCGCCTCCGTTAAGTGATGGCCGCGTCGTCGGGACCGAAGCGTTCCGATTGCCAGAGTGCGACGTTACACGTCGTATTGGTGCAGAAATCGTTCCGTAACGTGCGGTTCCAACTGGGGCGGCGAGAGCGGACTCAGGATCGACTGTTCCACGGACGACCGAGGTGCCGGCATTGCTTGGCTCTACTCACCGCGCTCAGCGGCTGTGCTTATACATCATGTCAATGAGTTCGTCGTACATGGTCTCAGCCTCTTGATCGCTCGACCGAATGGCACTGGTAGCGCAATGCTTCAGGTGGTTTCGCATCAGCTCTCGGCCCACCGACCGGAGTGCCTCGTGCACCGACGAGATCTGCGTCAGGATGTCCGCGCAGTACCGATCCTCTTCGACCATCTTCTGAAGGCCGCGCACCTGACCTTCGATTCGGCGTAGCCGCTTCTGGTTGCGGTCCTTGATGTCGGGATCAACCGCGATGGCGCGTCGGCCCCCGGTCTCGTCGCCCGACACCGCGCAGCCACTTCCTGCCGCATTCGCATGCGAGGCGTTGGTGTCCTTGCGAGCGGGTGCGGATGCGGCGGCTCGAGCACGCGTCGAACGAATGCCAGCGCGGGATGTGGTTTTGGCTGATGACGCCATGGCGTTCTCCTAAACGTGACCGATACGACAAGAGCTGATCATCCGATGCGCGCCTGCCGAAGACGAAGGCTGTTCGAAACCACGCTCACGGAACTGAACGCCATCGCAGCGCTGGCCAGGATGGGACTGAGCAGGAGCCCGAAGACCGGATACAGCACGCCGGCGGCGATAGGAATGCTGATGACATTGTACGCGAACGCCCAGAAGAGGTTCTGCTTCATCGTCCGCATGGTGCGGCGGGACAGTTCGATTGCATCCGCCGCGCTGCCGAGATCTCCGCGCATGAGCACGACATCCGCTGCGTCGATAGCGACGTCCGTTCCCGTTCCAATTGCCATGCCGATGTCAGCTTGGGCGAGTGCCGGCGCGTCGTTGACGCCGTCGCCAACCATGGCGACGACTTTCGCCGCGTCTTGCAGCCGCGCGATCTCGGCCACCTTTCCGTCGGGCAAAACGCCGGCGACAACGCGGTCGATCCCGGCGAGGCGCGCGATCGCCTCCGCCGTCTTCTGCGTATCGCCCGTCAGCATGACGACCTCGAGCCCCATCGCGTGCAGGCGCGCGATAGCGGCGCGAGACGTCTCCCTGATCGGATCGGCAACGGCGAGGACCGCTTCCAGCGTGCCATCTACCGCGACGAAGACGGGAGTCTTCCCACCTGCCGCCAGCCGTTCGGCAGCGTCACGGAGCGGTGAGACGTCGATGGCATGATCGCGCATGAGTGCTTCGTTCCCGACCGCGAGCGTGGATCCATGCACAACGCCCGTCGCACCGTGACCCGTTACCGACGCGAAGCCGTCCGGCGACACGAGAGACAACTGGTGCTCGCGTGCGTACCGGACGATGGCGTCGGCCAGCGGGTGCTCGCTCATCGTTTCAAGTGACGCGACCTGCGCGAGAAGCTCGTCCCGCGAGCGTGTCGCCGTCGGCGCCGTGACGACGTCCGTCACCGTCGGCTTCCCCTCGGTGACGGTGCCGGTCTTGTCGAGAACGACGGTGGTGATGTCTCCGGCGCGCTGCAACGATTCGCCGCCTTTGATCAGCACGCCCAACTCAGCGCCTTTGCCCGTGGCGACCATCACGGCCGTGGGAACCGCGAGGCCCATCGCACAGGGGCACGCGATGATGAGGACGGCGACCGCTGTTGAAAACGCCCGAACCGCGGGCGCCGTCATTCCGAGGACGTCACCCACGACGAACCACGTGACGAAAGTCGCAATCGCGATGGAGATGACGACGGGAACGAAGATGCCGCTGATCTGGTCAGCGAGTCGCTGAATGGGCGCGCGCGAGCCCTGCGCGTCGCGCATGAGCTTGACGATCTGCGCCAGGACACTGTCGCTGCCAAGCGTGGTCGCCCGATATCGGAACGCGCCCGTGCGGTTGATCGTCGCGCCGATCACGCGGTCACCAGGCTTCTTGGCGACGGGCAGTGACTCGCCGGTGAGCATGGACTCATCGACCGCGCTTTTGCCAGAGACGATCTCGCCATCCACCGGCACGCGCTCCCCTGGTCGAACCAGGACGATCTCACCCGTCTGAACCGACTCAACAGGCACGTCGATCTCCGCCGATCCATCCGGTCCGGCTCGCACCACACGCGCGGTCTTGGGCTGCAGATTGACGAGCGACCGGAGGGCGGTGGCCGTCTTCCGTTTCGCGCGCGCCTCGAATGCGTTCCCGGTGAGGATGAGAGCGGTGATGATGACCACCGCCTCGTAGTAGACGTCGGGAGCAATGCCTCGGCGCAGGAAAAAATCGGGAGCGACTGTCGCGACGACCGAGTACACAAAGGCCGCGCCCGTTCCGACAGCGATGAGCGTGTTCATGTCCGCCGAGTGATGGCGGAAGGCAGCCCACGCGCGAGTGTAGAAGTCGCGGCCGGCCCACAGCATGATTCCCAGCGTGCCCACGAGCAGCGCCCACGACACCGCGCGAGGCGACATCACGTAGAGCCATGGAGCGACGGCGCGGAGCGTTGGCTCCAGCACGCGCATCGTCCAGCGTATGAACGGATCGGTCACCATGCCGTTCCCATGCGCCGCCATCGCCATCGCGCCGAGCTGGCTCATGAGCGGCATCGACACGAGCATGGCGATGACGCCGGCCATGCCGCTCACAATCGCCTTTCGGCGGAGAGTGACGAATTCCTCCTCCTGCGCCTGGTCGCGCGCTTCCTGTTCCTGAAAGGCGGTCTGGTCGGGCGACGCGAGCTCCGCACCGTAACCCGTGTCGCGAATCGCCTCAACCAACTGGTTGGGTGAAACGGTCGCCGGATCGTAGGTGACCGTCGCGCTGTTCATCATCAGGTTGACGGCCGCGTCGGAGACACCTGGCTGCCGCTGCAGCCCGCGTTGCACGTGCGACTGGCAGGCGGCGCAGGTCATGCCCGAAACGGGAATGCGAATCGTCGACTGGAGTGGCAATGTGGTTGGTGCCATGGCGAGACTCTCTGTCAGCGCTCTGCGACGAGTGCGCCGCGAAGCATGCTCATGCCGCACATGAACTCGTAGCGCCCGGGCTCGGGCGGCGTGATGTCGATGGGGGTCTTCTGCCCGGTGGGCAGGAATCGGCGAACACCAAAGTCGGGGAACACGACTTCCTCCGAGCAACTCCCCGTGTCGCGCCGGTCGAAGACGAGCCGTACGGGCTGGCCAGCCTTCACGCGCACGGTGGACGGTGAGTAGCCGCCATCAACCACGATGGTGACCTCTGCGGGTTGCGCCGACGCTGCCGATCCGGCGGCCATGGTCATCGCTGTCGCCACCGCCGCAGGCGCCCGACGCCCGGCGACGAAGAAATACCAGTTCACCCAGGCAATGGCGCCGAGCCCGGCGGCGATCACCGTCCAGTCGGTGGCCTGCATGAGGATCTCCGGTGAGGAGTGGACAATTTGGAACTAGGCGCGCGCGGCATCAGCGCGGCGCACAGTGTAGCCGGCGGCGTCGATGGCGGCGTCGATGGCGGCGTCGAGTTGCGCAGGCGAGATGCGAGACTCGTCGTATTCGACGGTCGCACTGCCGACGCTGACGTTCTTGACCTTGACGCCCTCGAGACCGGTCAGCGCCTTCTGAACGCGGCCGACGCAGTGGCCGCACGACATGCCGTCGATGTGGATCGTGGTTTGCTGCATGGAAATGCCCTCCTGAAGATCCGCACGTGGATGGCGACCGTTTCTGAAGCACCAAGGCTCGGTATTGGTCGCGTATGATACCCCCTAAGGGTATAGAGTTACATACCCCCTCGGGCTATGTCAAGGCAGTGTGCACCGAGCGCGCCCGCCAAGCGCCGTCATTCCTTGACGTTGCAGAACGCGTACGCTCGCCTATTGCGCGAGCCGCCGCGGAATTGGAAATATGTGTTGTCACACCTGGCACTTCTTACCCTCTCTTCGGCTCGTCCTCTTTTCCTCTCTTCGACGGAGCATCATGTTCGCCTCGCCACTCTTCGTCTCCACTCCCCGCCATCAGGGCATCGGGATCGCCATTCTTCGCGTGATCACCGGCATCGTCTTCTCCGCGCACGGCTGCCAGAAGCTGTTCGTGTACGGCATCGCCGGCGTGCAGGGTGCCTTCACGAAGATGGGCGTGCCGATGCCGACGGTCACCGGGCCTCTCGCTGCCCTCCTCGAGTTCTTCGGTGGTCTGGCACTCATCGTCGGCCTGCTCACGCGCCTCGCCGCGCTCGGATTCGCGATCGAGATGCTTGGCGCGATCCTGATCGTCCATCTCGCCGGAGGGTTTTTCTTGCCGGCTGGCTACGAGTTCGCGCTGATGATGCTTGCTGCGTCGCTCGCCGTCGCCTTCACCGGACCCGGCAGCTTCTCGATCGATGCGAGGCTGGCCGGCCGCGCGAACTCGCCGCAAAGCTGACCATCCAGGATCGTCATGACCGACTTGATCAGGGGGGAACGCGAGTGTGGCTGCTGTTCTAGCGAGTTCGGCTCTCTGGACGGCACACCGATATCGTGAAGGTGTGCCGTCCCGAGAGGCGCGCAACGCGCGCCACCCCGACCGCCGACAGCCGTAATTCTCAAGGAGCCATCCCGATTTGTTGAGTTTGATCTCGCTTGCCGGATGGGAAGATGCCGTCCTCGCCAGTATCGCCGGTGCGCAGGGCACTGTCGACGAACGCGATCGTCAGATCGAGCGCTCCGGCGTCTATGGAGAGTATCCGGCGATCGTGCGCGCGTACGAAGAGCTGTTCGCCGATGCGGAGTCGGCGGGCGAAGCGATCAAGCGCGCCGTGTTTCTCGTCTGGCGTGGCGCGATGGAATCACCAGCACTCACTGGCATCGCTCCTCTTCCCGACGGAACCGTTCGCGCAGTAGTGCAGGCGCTCGATGCGCGCGTACGCCGCGCCATGGGCGACGAGGAGCAGCTCTGGATGCTCGCGTGGTACCATGCGCGGAGCCCGCACCTGTTCGAGCTCTACGGTGCGACGCCGGAATTGCGACGCGCCGCCGAGTCCCGCGACGCCGAAGCATGGCGCGGTGCGGAGATCACCGGAGCGAAGATGGCGTTGCGAGGGCAGATGGGGCGCTACTGGACCGCTTTGGCGACCGGCGCTTGGTGAGAGCGCCGGTCGCCAAAAACGCAATCAGGTAGCGGCTTTCGGACGTCGGCCCCAGTGGCTGCGGGGCTCCACCGGGCGCGCACGCGCCTCGAGCAGATTCGTGTAGAATGCGACGATCTTGCTTTTCACCGCCTTCTGGGTGTCCGCGGTCGCGGCCTGAAAGGGCGCATAGCGCTGGCGGTCGCCGGAGACGTCGAACCACCACCAAGCGTCATCGGGAGTGGCGCGTCGCGCTTCAACTTTGCACGTGAACGTCCGCCCATCCTCTTCGAAATCGAACCCTCGGATCATCGCTACTCCTCACGAGTGAACTGTAAGGTACTCAAGGTCCCTCGCCGATGCGTAGCCGAGCAGGGATCTGTCGTACTCAGCGTCAACCGCGCGACGACGAACGAGAGTGGCGCGAGGAGCGGCAACCTGCGAGTTTGCATGTGGTTAGCTCGGCTCATTGCCATTGTTGAGGACATGAATCATGAAACAGAAGCGCGCGCAGGAACTGCGTGAAGCGTGGGGCGATGCGCCCTGCGAGCATCCGCAACTTGCCAAGGTGTTCGACCTCGGCGCGCACACGGGGAGCTACGCCTGCATCAAGTGTGGGCGCACCTTTTCCTTCCGGGAAAAGGCCGAGCTCGCCGCAGCGCGACGGACGTAAGCCATGCTCGGGAAAATGCTCGCCTTCATCGGCGCCACGATCGGAGGATCAATCGGGTGGTGGGCGGGCAATTTCGTCGGATTCATGACCGCGTTCTTCGTCTCCATGATCGGCACGGGCATCGGCATCTACGCCGGCAAGCGACTGGCCGATCACTACGAGCTCTAATCGGGAGATTTCATGCGATCATTCCTCCTTGGTGCGTTCATGCTCGCGTCCATCGCTCCGCTCGCGCAGGCGCAGAAGTGGAAGGACATCGGCAGGACGTCGAGCGGCAACGTCGTTTCCATCGATCCCAGGAGCGTGAAGCGCACGGGGGATCTCGTCTCCGCCACGGTGCGCGTCGTCTTCACGCCGCCGGTGAAGGCCGCGCGCGGGACATGGGCGAGCTCGCGCATCGCCGCGGACTTCGATTGCCACAGCCGATATCTCGCGTCCAAGGGGAGCGTATACTACTCGGACGAGAAGAGCACGAAGGTCGTCGAGCGGTCGGTGAACAAGCAGCCGGGCTTCGGGCCGGGGCTCTCGGGCTCGCTTGGGGGCATTGCAGTAGACTATCTGTGCGGACCGAAGAAGTGAGCCGGTGACTCACCGTTTTTTCGCCAGGATCGTCCCGCGACAGGTCGCCGCGCCGCAATGGCACGGAAACCGGCGCTTCGCCGCCGGCGAGTGCCGCTCCTCCAGCACGTACGCGTAGTCGTAGGCCAACTCTTCGCCGACGCCGACGTCGCGAATCGTCTCAATCCAGATTCGGCCGTCCTCAATGACGGCATCGCAGTTCGGGTCGCACGAGTGGTTGATGAAGCGCGCCTCGTTCCCCTCTGCCGCCGCGTCGATCACGATCTCGTCGTCGATCGCGAAGAGAACGGTGTGGTGCCGCTCGCCTTCGACGTCGGGATAGCGCGCGTCGGCCTCCGCCGGCGTCAGCCGTTGTCCCGCATACTCGATGAGTCGAATACCCGCGGGAATTGGGCGCGTCGCGAACGCACCGAGTCCCTGCATGGGGGAGCAGCGAATCTCGAACGGCTCGGGTTGGTCGGTGGGCATCGAGAGAAGCTACTGTGAGAGCCGTCACTTGTGGTACAGATAAATCTCAGATATTATCTGTATAACCAGCCCGACCTCCAATGACCACACCCAAAAAGAGCCACGCTTCCGAGCCCGCCTTCGCGCGCAAGAACATGGACATAGATGTCCGCAAGCTCGCTGCCGCACGCAAGTTTCTCGGCGCGAGTTCGGACACCGAGACGGTCGATCTTGCCCTCGACGACATCGTCTTCCATGGCGAAGTGAGTAGCGCGCTGGACCGCTTGGCGGCGCTCGGCGGGCTTGACGACATCTATGCCGAGCCGGAGAAGAAGCCGCGCCGAGTGCGCAAGAGCTAGCCCGCTCAGCGCGTGCCTGACGTCTACGCGATCGACTCCAGCCTGTACATCCCCGCGTTGCGAAACGCGGACGAGCTTGCCGCGCTCGAGCAGTTTCTGCGGGTGGCCCGACGCCGCGTCGTCATGGTGGGCCTGGTAGCGATGGAGCTTCGCGCCGGCGCGTCCACTGCGCACCATGTCGATGCGGTGGACGCGCTTCTCGCGCCCTACGCGTTGCGTGAGCGCGTCATCGCCGCGTCGTATGCGGCGCACGTGGAAGCGGGCCGAGTGCTCGCCGCGCTCGTTGCTCGCGAACGGGTCGTGCTCGCGCAGGCACCGCGCTCGCTTACCGCAGACGTTCTCCTTGCCGCAACCTGCCGCGAGCACAACGTTGTGTTGATCACCGGCAACCATCGGGATTTTACCGCCATTCAACGGCACCTGCGCGGATTTCGGTTCATCGCGCCCTGGCCTACCGGGCCGCGCGCGCTGCGCTGACGGACCCGGCCGGTCTCGCCGGGTTACCTTTCGGGGATGACACCGCGCACAGACCCGTCGCCGAGCACCGAGCAGCACACCGGATTCTCCGGTCTCGGACTCGATCCTCGACTCGAGGTCGCGCTGGCCGCGCTCGGCTACGAGGAACCCACTCCCGTACAGCGCGAGGCGATACCACCACTGCTCGCTGGGCGCGATCTCCTCGGACAGGCCGCGACGGGCACCGGAAAGACCGCTGCGTTCGCGCTACCGTTGCTCCACCTCGTCACGCCGAACGCGGAGGCGCGAGAGCGCCTGCGCGCCCTGATTCTCGTTCCCACGCGCGAGCTGGCGATGCAGGTTGCGGAGGCGGTCCACAAGTACGGTAAGGCGCTGGGAATCGTCGCGCTGCCAATCTACGGCGGCGCACCCATGGAGACGCAGCTTCGGGCACTGAAGCGCGGCGTGGACATCGTCGTCGCGACGCCGGGTCGCGCGTTGGATCACATTCGCCGCAAGACGCTTCGACTCGGCAGCGTGAAGATCGTCATTCTCGACGAGGCGGACGAGATGCTCGACATGGGCTTCGCCGAAGACCTCGAGGCGATTCTCGCTGAGACGCCGTCCGAGCGCCAGACGGCGCTCTTCTCCGCGACCCTGCCGCCGCGCATTGCCGACATCGCGAACAAGCATCTCAAGAACCCGGTGCGCGTGCGCATCGATCGCGAGATCGTTCCGGCGGGCTCCGCCCCGCGCGTGCGCCAGGTGGCCTACATCGTAGGCCGCGCTCATAAAATGGCGACGCTCGGCCGCGTGCTCGACGTGGAGAATCCGACGTCGGCGATCGTCTTCTGCCGCACGCGGACGGAAGTGGACGAGCTCACCGAGTCGCTCAACGGCCGCGGCTATCGCGCCGAGGCGCTGCACGGCGGACTGTCGCAGGAGCAGCGCGATCGTGTGATGAAGAAGTTCCGCGCGAACACCGCCGACCTGCTCATCGCGACCGACGTCGCCGCGCGCGGGCTCGATGTCGAGCATGTCTCGCACGTGGTGAACTACGACGTGCCGACCTCGGCGGAGGGGTACGTCCATCGCATCGGGCGCACGGGACGCGCCGGGCGCGAAGGCGTCGCGATCACGCTCGCCGAGCCGCGCGAGCATCGTCTGCTGCGCAATATTGAGTATCTGACGAAGCAGAAGATCGAGATCGCAACCGTCCCAACAGTGGCGGATCTTCACGCACGCCGCATCGAGATGACGAAAGCCTCGTTGCGCGAGATGGTGCTCGCGGGTGATCTGGATCACTTCCGCGCCGTCGTCGATTCGCTGTCGCAGGAATTCGACATCATGGATGTCGCGGCGGCCGCGGTGAAGATGGCCGACGCGAAGGATGGCGCAGATGTCGAGGAGATTCCGACGGTGTCGCTGCGCCCCGAGCGCCCCGCGTCGCGGCGCGATGGCGAGCGCGCGCCGACGCCGAAAGCCGGATCGCGGCGTCATGAGGCCGCCAAGGCGGGCGGCAAGTCTGCCGGGAAGAAGCGCATCACGCCAGAGTGGGACGTCGCGCGCCTCTACATCGGCGCGGGTCGCAACTCGAACATTCGGCCAGCCGATCTCGTCGGTGCCATCGTGAACGAGGCAGGTATCGACGCGCGCGCCATCGGCGCGATTCAGATCACCGATCGGTTCTCGCTCGTGGAAGTGCCGGACGAGATCGCTGACGGAATCATCGAGACGCTGCGCGCGACGACCATCAAGGGAAAGCGCGTTCCCGTGCGCCGAGATCGGGAGCAGGGTGGGGCGGGGTGACCGCTCGCGTGTCTGATTCATTAAATTCCGGAATCACTCTTCACATATACTGAGTCTGCCAATGCGCATTCGTCCTTTCCTTCTCGCGTTGCTACCGATCGCCTTCGCCGGCTGCCTCGGCGATACAAGCACCGGCGCGATTAACCCCGAAGTGCCAATCGACTCCACGACTTTCGCGTCGTCGCTCGGCGTCAATCTCGCCGCCTCGACGAAGACGGCGGACGGCATGTACTATCGTGACATTCGCGTCGGCACCGGCAAGAGCATCGCCGCGGGCGATTCGCTGACGGTGAAGTACACCGGCAGCTTCGCGAACGGCACCGTTTTCGATGCCGGAACGTATGGGTTCACCATTCCCGGACAGGTCATTCAGGGATGGAACGAGGGCTTGCTCGGCATGAATGTCGGTGGCAGCCGCCAGCTCATCATTCCGCCGTCGCTCGGCTACGGCCAGTATGACTACAATGGTATTCCGGGGAACTCGGTGCTCGTGTTCACGGTCGAGCCGCAATAAACGCTTCCGTCCGGAGGACGATGAACACCTACGTCTACTACATCGCTGAGAGGGTGGTAGGAGCGATGGAGATGCAGCGGTTCGCTCATCCCATTCACGTCGGTATCGTGTCGGCGAGCGATCATGAGGCCGCGTACAGTGCGGTGCTCGAGGATCTCCGCCCGACCTTTGCCTCCGAGCCGCAGCCGCTCGAGGTGCGATTCGAAGTCCTCACGCCTCCGCGCGGCGGCACCGGCGTGTGGCGTCACGGCAAACCGATCGACACCGACGTTACCTTCACATCGGCCGACTGATCATGTTGTCGTCCTGAGCAACGCGAAGGACTTGCACTTTCTCAGAATGACAGCGTCAGGCTGCCTCGACGAAATATCACTTCCACCGAACCATTCCAGCCATGCCCATCGCCGATGCCCTGACTCCCGAATTCGATCGCGAGATGGCGATCACTCGCTCGCTGCTCGAGCGCGTTCCCGACGACAAGGCCGACTGGAAGCCGCATCCGAAGTCGATGTCGATGGGCCAGCTCGCGATTCATATCGCGAACCTGACGCGGTGGACTGGATTAGCGCTCGGGGCAACGGAGTTCGACATGAGGCCGGTGGGTGGCGCGCCGTTCGTGGCGAAGAAGTGGTTGTCGAGGGCCGACACGCTCGCGGAGCTCGATGCGGGGGCGGCGGAGGCACGAAGCACGATCGCCGCGACCTCCGATGCCGATATGTTGGTGCCGTGGTGTTTGAAAGCCGGAGGGCAGACCATCTTCACCATGCCGCGGGCTGTGGTGCTGCGCTCCTTCGTGCTCAGTCACATCATTCATCATCGGGGGCAGCTCAGCGTGTACCTCCGCCTCAATGACATCGCTGTACCGCCCATCTACGGTCCGAGCGCAGACGAACACTGAGTCGCCGGCGCGCGTACACCACGCATGAACGTACGTGCGCTGACTCGACTCACTAATGCCGGCCTCATCGCGGGTGTCGGCTTGGGCGTTGGCCGTCTTCTCATGCCCGCGCGCGCGGGCGCGCCGGTGCTTTCGCGGCTCGCCTTCGTCGCATCCATGGCGGGCGTCGGCGCGCTCGCGGGTTGGCGCGAGCGCCGGGCAAGGGAGCTCGACGGGGATGAAAACGTTCCGGGAGCGCAGCCGCTCTGGATCGCGGGGGGCGTAGTGTGTGCGCTCGTGCTTGCCTGGCTCGCCTACAAGATCGCGCACGGGTAGTACACCTTTCTCCGTCGCGATACACGGTCCTTGCGCTCCGGCGCCTCGCTCCCCATTGCGCACACACTTCATGACTTCGCACGTTCGTTCGCTCCGCGTTCTTTCCCTCGCCGCGCTTGCCGCGCAGTTCGGTTGCTCGGGCGTGCCGGTGACCACCACGTCCGCTCCCGTGTCGTCAGGCTCGACGTCCAAGTCCGTCATCACCGAGAGCGACGTACGGCGCCTGCTCACCGCGCTCGCCGATGATTCGCTCGAAGGGCGAGGTACGGGCACCCGTGGTTCGGCGAAGGCGGCCACGCTGATCGCGAGCGAGATGCGCGCCGCGGGTCTCGAGCCCGCTGGCGACAGC
>OCZT010004393.1_pt1 | contig 14209 bp, 9 predicted proteins | sample 1539031 | NCBI WGS metagenome assembly OCZT01 (sample SAMEA3539308, study PRJEB22396) | soil metagenome | biome: tundra; feature: field; material: soil | place: USA | collected 2010-05 | depth 0.15 m
CCACCGAGATCTACACTCTTTCCCTACACGACGCTCTTCCGATCTCTACACGCCACTGATGCTTGCGCGCAAAGACGGCGAGGTCATCCTGCCGCGCACGGCGCGGGTGGTCGGCATTCTCGAGATCGGGCACCAGCAACTGGACAGCTCCACGCTGTATTGCACGCTGCGGCTGGCCCAGGATCTCTACGGACTCGACCGCGACGTGCACGGCATCAACGTGCGGGTCCAGCCGGGGGCGAAGGAGGATGAGGTGGCCGCGCGGATCAACGCGATCCTGCCGCCGGACGTGCGGGCGTTTTCGTGGCGGGACAGCTTTGCGGACTTCCTGTGGGTGCTGCAGCTGGAGAAGAACATGATGATGTTCGTGCTGCTCTTCGTCGTGCTGGTCGCGGCGTTTCTCACCATGAGCCTGCTGCTGGTGCTGGTGCTCAAGAAGACGCGGGAAATCGGCTTGCTCGGCGCACTCGGCGCGAGCCGGCGCCAGATCGCGCTATGTTTCTGCCTGCAGGGCGTCGGCGTGGGCGTGGTCGGCACGAGCGCCGGCCTCGCGTTGGGTTTTACCGTGCTGAATTTCCGCAATGACCTCGTGCGGGCCATCACGCACATCACCGGCGGCCAGGAACTGCTGGCGCGATTTTACCAGTTCAGCGAGCTGCCGGCGCATACGGAGGCCCGCGACCTGATTCTGATCATCGTCTCTGCGCTCGTACTCTCGACGCTGGCCGGCATTGTCCCCGCGGTGATTGCCGCGCGACTCAAACCCGTGGAGGCGCTCCGCAGTGAATAACCCCATTCTCGACGCCCGCGGGCTCACGAAGAGCTTTCCCAGCGGCGAACGCCGCATTGATGTGCTGCGCGGCGTGGACCTGGCGGTCGCGCCCGGCGAGAGCATCTCGATTCGCGGCGAGTCGGGCTCGGGCAAGTCCACGCTGCTGCACTTGCTCGCGGGGCTCGATGCGCCCGATGCGGGCACGCTGACGTGGGAAGGCGCCGCCGACACGGGGGCGAGGCGCCGCGCGGCTTTTCTTGGGATCGTGTTCCAATCGTTTTATCTCATTCCCGAGCTCGACGCCCTGCAGAACGTGCTGATGGCGCGGCGCATCATCAGCCCTATCGGCCCGGCGGAGCGCGCGCGCGCGATGGAGCTGCTGACCCGCGTTGGGCTGGCGGAACGCAGCCATCACCTGCCGACGCAGCTTTCCGGCGGGGAACGCCAACGGGTGGCGGTCGCCCGGGCGCTGATGAATTCCCCGCGGCTCATTCTCGCCGATGAACCGACCGGCAATCTCGATGAGCATACCGGCGCCGCGGTGATCGAACTGCTGCTGGGCCTCTGCCGCGAAACCGGCACGACGCTCGTGCTCGTAACGCACAACGCCGCGCATGCCGCCAAGTGCGCGCGCCAGTTGATGCTCCGCGAAGGCCGGTTCGCGTAGGGTATAACTCGATTCCCGATTTCGCGTTTTGTCATTCTGAGCGTTGCGAAGAATCCAGTGAGAGTGCGCTGCGGGCTTCGTTAATATCCAATTGGATTCTTCACTTCGTTCAGAATGACAGCGCCTTTGAAAATGGCTCTCCTGACGTAAGGGGCGGGGATCAGCCCAGCCGCACCGTGACGATCTGTTTCGGCTTCAGCGGGACCTTGCACTTGCCATCGGTCACCGCGAGCTGACCGAGCGGGTGGCTTTCGAAATCCACGCGCTGGGCGGTGGCCGGCGGTTTGGCCAGGCCGGTCTTGGCGGCAAGATGGATCGTGGCGGTGATGGCCTTCGTGTCAGGATTGAACATCCGCAGTTCGAGCGCGGCGCCCACCTGCCGCACGCTCGTGACGACTGCAGCGCCCTCCACGCGGAGAAATCCCGCGGTGGGAGGCAGCGGGTGCGCCGACTTGAAAATCTCGGCGTCCTCTCGCCGCAGCTGCACGGCGCGCAGGCCGGCCGCGAGGCGCTGGCCCAGTTCGCACAGCTGCGTCCGGTCGGTTTTCCCGGCCAGTGGCATCACGAGATAGCGGAAAGTCATCTCGCCGCGCATCTGGCCGTCCGGCTCGCCATTGGTGAACACCGTGCGGCGGGTGCCGCGAAACAGCGTCAGTGCGATCGGCCGCTCGGCGACGTCGCGGACCGCGGTTTCGAGCAGCCCATCGGCGACGACGGCGAGGCCGGACTTCGCGTCGTGCACGGCCGTCCAGCTTTGCTGGGGCTGGGTCTCGACGTTCAGCTCGCGGTACTCGTGGTTGTCCTTGGGCAGCGCAATGGGGCGCTCGACGACGTCGAACGCCGTGTCGGTAAGGTAGGTCTCGGTCTTCGCTCCACTGGGAAACAGCACGCGGACGCGATGATCGTCGGCCGGGTTGTTCACGGTCGTCTGCACTTCGAGAAAGGCCTGCTCGGGCCGGAGGCTGATCAGGCTGTCGAGGACCATCGGCACGAACTGGTCCGACCGGGTCATGCTGTCGGCGAGAATTTCCATCGGCACCGGCATCGTGGTACGCACGCGAAACGTGGTCAGCATCGGCCCGTTGTGCACGAGCGCCACGTCGGCCCGGCAGGCGGTGGACGCGAAGATCTGGTCGTTGACGGCGATGCCATGATACCAGCCGTCGCCGATGTCGGCGCGGTCCTCGAAGGTGAGGAGCCGGCGGTAGACGCGGCCGGTGTGCCGGTCGGTCAGCGTGAGCGTGCCGTTGTCCTCGATCACGACGTCGAGGTGCTCGTTGGCCATCGAGCGTTCGCTCGTGGCCAGGGCGGGCTCGTCGGGATAGCGCGTCGGGCGGCTCGCGGCGACCGCGCTCACGGTCAGGGTCGTGTAGCCCTGCGCCGGAATGGCGAGGCGCAGCGAGACGGGAATGTGGTGACTCATGACCGCCTCGGGGAACTTGGTCGGGCGGATACGCTGGCGGATGCGGTTCAACGTCTGCCCGAGCCGCTGGTAGGGCACCTCGCGTCCCTCGGCGTCGTGGATGAGAAAGCCGGTCTTGGGCTCGAAGCCGAAGAACTCGTTGAAGTTCGGCCAGGTGGTCGGCACCTCGAGCGTGACCTCGGTGACGCCGTCGAAGTCACGGGCGAGGGGATTGAAGAACGTGACGCGCGACTCGTGGTCCGTCACCCGGCCCCGCACACTGGCCGCGATCCGGCTGGTGGCGTCGACGACGAGCTTCTCGGAGATCATCCGGCACTGGTCGAAGCGGAAGGCCATGTCCTTGTGCACCTGGTCCGGACTGCAGCCGTCGATGGAGTCGTGCGCATGGTTCTGCATCAGCAACCGCCAGGCGTGCTCGAGGAAGCCCGACGCGAAATCCGCACCGGTGGTTGCGTGCGCGAACGCGGTGAAGGGCTCGGCCCAGGCACAGAGCAGCGTCTGACACCGGTGGTTGGCCTGCTTGATGCGCACGCGGCTGGAGAGCACGCCGGGAATGACCCACTGGTTGTCGTAGTCCTCGACCTGCGGCGTGGCGTGGTCCCGGCCCGCCATGCGGAGTTCGCCCTCCAGCACGGTCGTGATGCGGTCGCGCTGGGCCAGCAATTCGATCAGATACGCGTCGAGGCTGGTGTGAACCACCTTGTATTTCCGGCTCTTGGCAAACTCGGCGAAGAGCAGGGTATAGCGCTTGGGGCTCCACTCCTGATGATCGCAGGAATCGTGCAGCAAAATGGCGTCGACCGTCGTGGCCGCGGCCTCCTGGTCGAGGTAATCGCGGGCGCGTTTGACCAGCTCCGCGGGCCGGTCCTCGACGTCGCCGTTGTATTCGTGGCCGCGGTTCACCTGGTGGGCAAACGTGCCGTAGCCGACGTTGCCGAACTTGTGGCACGGCAATTCGGAGCCATCCGCGCCGCGCCAGAGGAAATTTCGCTGCTGAAGGTTGAGGCCGCGCCAGACGTAGCCGACCGGGATGCCAAAGCCCGCGAAGATCTGCGGCAGCTGGCTCGTGTGCCCGAACATATCGGGCACATAGCCCGCCCGGGACGGCTCGCCGCCCACTGCCCGCGCGCTCTGGCGGCCGACGAGGAGGTTGCGGATCAAGGCCTCGCCCGAGACGGTGAACTCGTCCGGCATCGAATACCACGGGCCCACCACCAGCTTGCCCGCGCGCGCGAGCTTCTCGACCTGCGCCCGGCGGTCGGGCCGGATCTCCAGGTAGTCGTCGAGAAGGATGGACTGCCCGTCGGTTTGGAACGGACCCTTCAACCGGCCGTCCTCGAGCCCCGCGATCACCCGGTCAAGCAGCCCGACCAACGCGTAGCGGATGCCCTGATAGGGCTCGCGCCACTCGCGATCCCAGTGGGTGCTCAGCGTGTAGTGGACGGTGCGTTTCTTTGGGGAACTCATGGGGTGAAAGCTAAGGGGTGCGTTCTTAATTGTCTGTCATTCTGAGCGCAGCGAAGTTCAGCCGAAGGCGAGTCTGACATCCAGTGAGATGCCGCCGCGGGTTTCGATGTTATCCAATTGGATTCTTCACTTCGTTCAGAATGACAAGCGGGGTTAGATCACGCGGTCGTTGCCGCCATCGACGGGAACCTGGGAGGCGGTGGTCTTGGCAAAGAGCGGGCCGCACATCTCGGCGGCGAGTTCGGCGACGTCGCGGCTGGACACCGCGGTCTTGAGCACGTTGTTCGTCTTATATTCCTCGACCGTCAGGCCGTAGTGCTTGGCGCGCGAGGCGAGGATCTCCGGGGTCCAGAGCGCCGTGTCGAACACCATGTTCGGGTGGAGCGAGTTGAGGCGGATGCGATCCTTGCCCCATTCGAGCGCGGCGACGCGCACGAGCTGGTTGACCGCCGCCTTCGAGGCCGAATAGGCCGCCGCACCCGGGCCGGGGGCGGGGACGTTTTTCGAGCCGATGACGACCACGCGTCCGCCATTGGGCGCGAGCTTCAGCAACGCATGGCACTCGCGCAGCAGCAGGAAATTGGCGTCGAGGTTTATCGTCATCACCTTGTGCCAGAGCTCGGCTTTCATGTCCGCGATCGACGCGCCGGGCGGGAAGATGCCGGCGTTGAGGACGAGCATGTCGAGTCCGCCGAACTTCCGCACCGCCTCCTCGATCGCCGCGGACACGCCGTCCTCCTGCGTGAGATCGCAGACAATGCCGTGATAATCGGGGCGGGAGTGGAGCTTCGTGATGGCGGGGTTCACGTCGAGGCCGACGACCGCCGCGCCGCGTTTTAGCAGCGACTCGACGCAGGCCTTGCCGATGCCCGACGCCGCGCCGGTCACGAGCGCGATCTCACCGGCGAAAACGGGCGGTTTGCCCGAGGCGCGCAATTTGGCCTGCTCAAGGTCCCAGTATTCAACGTCGAAGATATCCTCGGCCGGCAGCGCCTGCCAGCCGCCCAGCGCCGTGGCGCGCGAGATGATGTCAATCGTGTGATGGTAGATGTCGGCGGCGATGGCGGCCTCCTTGGCGGTGCGCCCCATCATGCAGAGGCCCAGCTCCGGATCGAGCAGCACGCGCGGCGCGGGATCGAGCATGGTGAGCTTCCGGCCCGCCTTGGCGGCGCAGGCCGCGAAATAGCGCTCATACGCCGCGCGAAAGGCCGGCACATCGCGTCCCAGCATGGGAATGCGCTTCGTGCGAATGACGTGGTCGGGCGTGGCGGGGCCCTGTTGCGAGATGATGTCCACATCGGCGCGGCGGGCAAAGGCGTGGCCTGCGGCGCTGCCCTGCACGGCGAGGATCGCGGGCGCGCCCATGGCGGCGGAGATGTCCTTGCGCAGGGCGGCAATCGCGGTGCGGACGGCGCGCGGTGCCGGGACCGGGGCGGGGGAGGGCAGCTCCCAGGCCTTGTGCTTCGCGAGGTAGGACTCCGCGAGCGTGACGAGTTCGATCATGAGCTCGTAGGCGACTTTGGCGGAGTCGCCAAAGGTGAACAGCCCATGATTCATCAGCACGAGGCCGACCGTGCGGGGGCCCGCCTGCTTTGGAAACAACTCGGCACACAGGCGCGCCAGCTTGAAGCCGGGCATCACGTAGGGGATGACGACGACGCGGTCGCCAAAGACCTCCTGGACGCGGCTGAGGCCGGTGGCGGTATTGGTGATCGAGATCAGCGCGTCGGCATGGGTGTGATCGACAAACTTGCCGGGCAGGATCGCGTGCAGGATCGCCTCGACCGAGGGCATGGGCGCGGCCGAGTTGGTCAGGCAGCCCTTGAGCTCGTTCGCCATCTGCAGGTCAGTCAGCTCGCCGAGCTTGGCGAGCTTCAGCAGGTGGTTCAGCCGGCACGGCGAAAAGCCCGCGGCCTCGATGGTCTCGAGATCCCAGCCGCTCCCCTTGACGTAGAGGATGTCCTCTTCCTCGCCGAAGATGTTTTTCTCGCGCAGCTTCACCGAGGTGTTGCCGCCGCCATGCAGCACGAGCGACGCGTCGCGCCCGAGCAGGCGCGAGGTGTAGACGCGCTGGCCGAGCTCGCCGGGATACTGGGCGGCTTCCGAATCGTTCCAAAGGCTCTTCATGATTTTCCTTCGACCACCTTCGTGGCGCGACCGATCGATTTGTCGGTGAAGATGTCGTCTTCGTCGGTGCTGTGCGTGGAGAACTCGGACACCACCGCGCCCTCATCGCCCGCCTGGAACCAGTGCAGGATATTGGGCGTGATGGTGTACTGGTCGCCGGGATTCAGCTCAATCTCGTGCCAGACGGTGTAGGTGGACTCGTGGCCTGCGGGGGGACGGCACTGGGGAGAGGACGCCTTCGCACCGGCGACGTAGAGGTAGACTTTCCCCCAGCGGCACCGGAAGGTCTCCTCCTTGCCCGGCTGGCCGTTCACGTTGGGGTGGCGGTGCTCCGGGCAGGTCTGGCGCGGCCACATGGCCAGTTCCTTCGCGCAGCAGCGGAGCGTGTTCACATAGACGAGCACGCCGAGGCCGGTTTTTTCGAATTCGCTCAGGCCGAAGTCTGCGACCTCGATCTTCTCTTGCTCGGCGGGCGTGATGACGAGCTTGGCCTTTTGGAAATAACCAGACGCTTCCTGCTGCCGGCGTTTCAGTTCTGCTTTCGTGATCATTGTTTTCTCCTTTGGAGGATATCTGTCATTCTGAGCGCAGCGAAGAATCCAGTGAGATTTCGCAGCGGGCTTCGATGTTATCCAACTGGATTCTTCACTTCGTTCAGAATGACAATGGGGATTATCGTTACACTTTGGGCTTTTCCCATCACTTCCACTGCTCGCAGCCGCGAAACGCCAGCTGCGCTTCGCCGCCGACATAGTGGGGGAAGGGTTTGTAGTCGTTGATGCCGGGCACGGCCGAGCCGCGCAGCAGGAAATCGCAGCCCCACGGCACCGTGATCCGTGTGGTGGTAGGGATGTAACGGATGGTGAGCCCGCAGCGGCGCTTGGGCGAGGTGTTCGCATTTGAGCCGTGAATCACGTTCGGGTGGTGCACGGAGAGGTCGCCCGCCTTCAGGATGATGTCGACCGCCTTGGACTCATCCACGAAGGACGCGTCGATCTCGGAGTTGAGGACGTTGGTGACGTCCTTCCGCTCCTTCAGCTTTTGCAGCTGCAGGTGCTGCGTGCCGGGAATGACGCGCATGCAACCGTTTTCGGGCGTGGAATCGTCCACCGCCAGCCAGAGCGTGACGACCTCCATCGGGTCCAGCGGCCAGTAACTGCCGTCCTGGTGCCACAGCACGGGCATGCCGTTGCCCGCGGGCTTGCTGAGGTAATGCGAGGCGAAGAGCGCGATATTCGGGCCGATGAACGCCTGCGCCACATCCAGCAGGCGCGGATCGCCCACGAGGCGCACCCAAAACGGATCGTTGGGAATCAAGTCCTGCCACAGCTGTTCCGGCCGGCGGTCGGGGTTGTTCTTCATGAGCCATTCGACATGGTCGCTGGCCTCGTGGATGAGCTCGAGGTCGAGCACGTTGCGCACGACCACATAGCCGTCGCGGTTGTATTGATCGATAAGTTTCATGGGGAAAGATTGAGTCAGGATTGGGCCAGCTGGCGGGCCGCCGCGACAATACGGGGCACGTCCGGCCGGTAGGCGTTTTCCAGGATCGGGCTGAAGGGCACGGGCACGTCGGGCGACGCGATCCGGACCACGGAGGCCATCAGGCTGTCGCCGCAATGCTCCATGATGCCCGCGGCGATTTCCGCGCTGACGCCGCCGGTCTTCGGGCCCTCCTCGACGATCATGACGCGGCCGGTCTTGCGGATGGACGCGCCGAGGGTGTCGTAGTCGATCGGTGACAGACTGCGCACGTCGATGACCTCGGCCTCGATGCCCTCCTTGGCCAGGATCTCGGCGGCGGCGGCGGCGAAGTGGGCCATGAGGAGCCAGCCGAGGATCGTCACGTGCCGGCCTTCGCGCCGCACGACGGCGCGATCGAGCGGGACGACATAGTCCGCGTCGGGAATCTCGCTGGTCGCATCGACCGCACCGGGCTCCGCCCGCGCCCCTTTGGAGCCGTAGAGCAGCTTGTGCTCGAAGATCATCACGGGGTTGTCGTCGCGCACCGCGGCCTTGAGGATGCCTTTCGCGTCGTAGGCGTTCGACACCGCGACAACCTTGAGGCCGGGCACGCCGGTGAAGTACCGCTCCATGCTCTGGGCATGCTGCGACCCGCGCCCGGTCGCGCCGATCGGGGCGCGCATGACCATGGGAACCTTGATGGTGCCGCCGGACATGTAGCGCATCTTCGCAGCGTTGTTGATCAGCTGGTCGCTGGCGAGGAAGAGGAAGTCGCCATATTGCATGTCGGCGATGGGCCGCATGCCCATCATCGCCGCGCCCACGGCCATCCCGGTAAAACCCAGCTCGGCGATCGGCGTGTCAATGATCCGGCCGGGAAATTTCTCGGCCAGGCCGAGCGTGACCGTGAAGGCCCCGCCCCAGCCGCCGGGCACGCCGATGTCCTCGCCGATGCAAAACACGCGCTGGTCGCGCGTCATTTCCTCGGCGATGCCGTCCCGGAGTGCCTCTGCAATGCCTTGTCGTTTCATTTTTTGAAGTCGGAGTTATGCGCGGTAGCAGACGGGGCTGCCGATCGGGTCGTTAAAATCGTTCAGATATCCGGCGTCCTGCCATTTCGTCCCCTCGCGCAGGCCGGATTTCTCGGTGCGGAGGTGGATGGCGAAACTCACCCGCGGGCCGGCGGCGTGATTCTCGCCGCTGCCATGGACGGTGAGCCGGTGATGAAAGCTGACGCCGCCCGGGGGCAGCACCGCCGCGACTTCCTGCCACGCGTTCCCGCCGCTCTTGGCCTGGATGCGCTGCTTGAGCTCGTCGAGCTTGTCGCTAAAGAAGTCGCCGGACTTGAGCAGGCCCCAGTGATTGGAGCCGCGCACGAAGCGCATCGGGCCGGACTCCGCGGTGACGTCGCTGATGGCCACCCACGCGGTGAAGAGTTCGCCCGTCAGTGCGTGGTCCCAGTATTCCTGGTCCTGATGCCAGCCGACGTTGACGCCGCCCTGGCCGCCGGGCGGTTTGATCAACATCTGCGCCGCGAAGACCTGCACCATCTTCGCGCCGGTCAGCGCGGCGGCCCACTGGCCGATGGCGGGATGGCTGACCAGCTCGAGAATGGTCCGGTCGGAGCGGTGGGCGTTATCAATCTTCACCAGCTTCTGCGGCGGCTCCTTTGAGCCCTTGGGGCTGCCGCAGGGCGGGATGCCGGTCTCGTATTCACCGGCGTAGACGGCGTCGATGCGGCGGCGCACGCGGGCGAGCAGGTCGGGCGGGATGACCGGCGGCACAATGAAGTAGCCGTCGCGTTCAAACTGGGCGGCGGCGGCGCGCTTTTCGGCGTCGGGCAAGGGGGCAATTTCCGTAGTTTTCATGGAGGGGATCAGGCGAAGACGTCTTCGGTTAGGTTGGCGAGGGTGGGTTGGGGCGCCTTTTGCGCATTCACGACGGCCGCTTGGATCTGCTGCTCGATCCCGGCCTTGATGGCATCGAGATCGGCCTGCTTCACGTCGGGGCGCGCCAGCAGCACTATGGCGAAGCGCTCGATCGGATCGCGCGCAAACCAGACTTCACGCTCGTCCTTCGGCTGGTAGTGGCAGGCGTCGCGCCGCGAATGGCCGGTGCGCCGGTAGGTCAGCAGCTCCAGCAGGACGGGGCCTTTGCCCGCGCGGCACTCCTCCACCGCGCACTGGGCGGCGGCGTGGACGGCGAGCACATCATTGCCGTCGACCGTTTCACCGCGAAAGCCGTACGACGCCGCGCGGTCGGAGATCTTCGGGTTCTTCATGACCTTCCCAATATGTGTGGACGCGCCGTAGAGGTTGTTCTCGCAGACGAGCACCACCGGCAGGTTCCAGATGGCCGCCATGTTGACGCCCTCGTGAAACGCCCCTTCGGCCACCGCGCCGTCGCCGAAGAAACAGGCGACGACGTGCGACTGCTGCTGCATCTTGAATGCCAGCGCCATGCCGGCGGCGAGGGGAATGCCGCCCGCGACGATCGCGATGCCCGGCACCATGCCCTTGTCCATGTTGCCCATGTGCATCGAGCCGCCCTTGCCCTTGCAGCAGCCGGTGGTGGCGCCGAACAACTCGTCGAGCAGTTCCTGGACGGTCAGGCCCTTGGCCAGCGCATGGCCATGGCCGCGAAAGGTAGACGTGATGTAGTCCCCGGGTTGCAGCGCGGCACACACGCCGACGGCGGTCGCCTCCTGGCCCTGGCACTGGTGGATCGTGCCCGGCATCGTGCCTTCCAGGAAGAGAAACTTCACGCGTTCCTCAAACTCGCGGATCAGCACGATGCGCTCGTAGAGGCCGAGGAGGAACGTGCGGTCGTAGGTCGGGACACGAGGGGAAGAGGGCTTGGTCATAGGAGTGGAAGTGGTTGCGTCACAGGTAGGGCGAGTCGTCCTCGACGAGCCGCGTCCGCGTCCGGCTCATCCGGAGGATTAGCCCTACCCAAAGGATCTTTGATTTCAGTTTCGACAGTTCTCCAGGCTCAGGCCCATCAGGCCGATCACAACATCCTGCGACAGGGCTTCAAGCGTGACCGTTTCGAGGATCGCCCCGGGACGGAGTTTCCAGGAGAGCACCATCGCGCGGCAGTTGGCGCCGAGCTGCACCTGCGGCGGCGGCTGCGCGGGCAGGCAGAAGGTATCGTGCTCGTAACTGTAATCCTCGCCGCCCCACGGGCAGAACATCCAGAAATTAAATGGCGGCACCAACTCGAGGATTTCGATCTCGCCGTCGGCGTAACGGAAGCGAAACACGGCGTTCGCGATGCGCGTCTGCATCGGAAACGTCGTGCCGCAGACGAGTAGCCACAGCGTCGTCGCGGCCCGGTGGATCGGAATCTCGATGGACGTGGGCCAGTTGTCCCACAACGAGGTGAAGCCGATGTTCCGGCCCTCGCCGAAACGCGCGAAGGGAACGTTCGATGGCGTAACGATCCAGCCGCGTTCGTCCGTCAGTCGCGGCACCGCGCTCAGGTCGATCGGCGGCGGCGGCAAATTCCAATAGGGAAACGTCCATCCGGAATAGCCGTCCACGCCGAGCCGGACGGAGCAGGTGGCCGGGCGGGGGGAGAGGTAACGCTGCTGGAAAATGGTGCGAATGTCGCCGTTGCAATGGTCCGCCAGATCGAGGCATTCCCACCGGGAGAATTTCGCGGCCTCCCGGGGCGTTCGCGCCATATGGGCGATGTCCGCGGCCGGATCGGTGACGTGCAGCTTGAAAATTTGCCAGCGGGGGAGTTCAACGCAGAGACAGCGGGCGAGCACCAGGTGATGTCCCGGCTTGGCGGCCAGGCGACCGCGGAGGACGGAGACGTCCGGGCGCGCGGACTCCAGCGCCTGATGCAAATCGCGCCACTCCGCCAGCTGGCCGTGTTGCACTTTCAAGGCCACGATGTCACCCACGCGGCCGGTGATGTGCACCGGGTCGCTCTGCGGGACGCGATGCAGGAGTTCGACGACCAGCTTCACGGCGGTGGCACGGGGCGCCTGCACGGTCAGCCAGGTACAGCCAAAGCCCGGGTCGATCTTGCCCGAAACTTCGCGGCCGTTAAGCGTGATGCGGCGGATTTTTTCGGCGCGCACGGGCACGCGAAAAATCATCTCCGCCGGCTGGGCGAGTTTCAGCTCGTAGCGATCGGTGTCGCCGTCCTGACGGAAGCTGAACGTGAAGTCGGGCGTTGCAATCGAGGCCGCGGGCCACGCGGACGGGAAGGCCGGCTGGATCCGCACGCAGCCGTTGGGGTAGTCCGGGACGTAGCCGTAGAGACCCTCGACCACGGTGCGCGCGAACATGTGGACGTTGTCGCCAAAATCCGTCGCCGCGCCGATGTGGCTGAAGCCGCCCGGCACCGCGCTGGCATAGGCGCTTTCGAGCGTCGCGCCTTCCAACAGTTCATAGCCCGCGTCGCCGAGCCCGGCTTGAAAATAGGCGAGAGCCAGGGCGAAAAGATCGCCGCCGAACATGTCGCGTACCGACCATTTCCACGGCACCCAGTTGGAAAGCTGGCACAACACGCCGCCGAACGGCAGTCGGATGCGCTCGAGATCCCACTCGGTGTAGTAGAGCGACTCCAGCGCCTCCTCAGGCGTGGTCAGCCCGGCATCAATCGGCAGGAACACGCTGTAGGTCCAGGCATCCGCGTGCACGCGGCGGTGCCCGCCCTGTTCAAGGTACAGTCCGAAATGTCCCCGGTCCTTCAGCCAGAGCAGCTCGCGCATCGCCCGCTGGATTTTTTCCATTCGCGCGCGGTGGCGGTCGGCCGTCGCCGTGTCGCCGGCGCGATGCGCCATGTCCCTCGCGGCGCGATGGGCGGTGTAGGCGTAGGCGGATTGCTCCGCGCTGCCGCCGCCGTTGTACCACACCGAGTCGGTCGGCAGCGTGTTAATGTAGCTCTCATACAGCCCGTCGTCGTCGGGATCGAAGCAGTCCCGCATCCAGTCCAAGTGCAGCTCCAGCGCCGGCCGCAGCAGCCGCTCCATCTCCGGGTCCGCCGTCGCCCGCCAGTCGTTGATCGTCTGGTCGAAGAACTGCGTCTGCACGTCATACATCGGGAAGTCGCGGTCGAGCGAACCGCGCCCATAGACCCGCGAGTCCTTCCCCTCGTGCACCAGCAGCCGCTCCACGCTGGCCATGGCCGAGATGCGCACGTCGTCGGTTTGCTTCTGCAGCCCGATGGTGTAGCCCGCGTTGCCCAGCACGCGCTCGTGCCAGCCCAGCGCGGTGGCGCCGCAGATCACGCGCCAGCCGACAAAGCGGCAGCTGAAGGCCATGCAACCGTGACGGAAAATATAGGGGTCGCGCTCGCAGTTTGCGTCCACCGCATGGCAGACGGCCGCGACCGCCGCGTCCAGTCGGGGGTCGGGACTCGCGCTCCGGACCCGCTCGACTCCGCCCAGATAGGCGAGACCCTCGGCGAACGCCCTCGCCGGCTCCGCGCTGCGCAGACCCGTGGTTGTCGCGCCAGCCGTGCAGGCTTCGACGGCATAGAATATTTCATTCGGGCCAGCCGCCAATTTTGCCGTTCCGACAATCATCGGCGAAGCGCCGGCGGTTGACGCGGCCAATTGCTCCGGATCCGCCGACTGCGAAGCGTCACCCACGCGCAGCCCGTCGGTCCGGCTGACCCGCCCGACCGCGACCTGGGTCGCGTCGGCGGACGCCGCGAGCCGGAAGGTGGTGCCCTCGACCGTCGCGAGGTTACCCGCACAGAACCCGGGCACCACGCCCTGAAACAAGAGTGGGCGACGCGGATCGCCGGAGCGGCAGATGTCGGGATTGCCGCGCATGACCGGATCCCACTTCCAGCGTGGGTCACCCTCCTCCCGTTGCGCGCCGCCGAAACTCCAGATGACCTGGTCGCCGGTCCGGGCGCCTGAGACTTGGAGTTGGGCGGCAAAACCCGCGACTTCGGTCAGGGGCACGACGGTGAGCGACACGTCCACGCCGGGAAGCGCCGGATCCGAGCAATGCCACGTCATCCGGCCACAGCGATAGCGCGACTCGACCTGGGCGAAATCATACAGCCACAGCGCGCGACCCGGCCGCGCGAAGGCGATTGTCAGCGCGCCGTGGAGGTAGGGTTTGGCGATCAGCCGCGCCAGCGGCCGGTCGCCGGTGAGCACGGCGCCGTCGGTGTTGAGCCGGCAATAGAGCGGGCGGTTGTTAAAGTACGCCCGGTTGCGTCCGACGATCTCGCGGTCCTCCGCTTCGTACCGCAATTTGCCGTCGCGCCGATACGCGGAGTCCACCGCCTGGCCGGGCTCGCGGCACGGCCCCGCCTC